>CEQN01123378.1_pt1 | contig 12561 bp, 13 predicted proteins | sample 427011 | NCBI WGS metagenome assembly CEQN01 (sample SAMEA2621277, study PRJEB7988) | marine metagenome | biome: marine biome (ENVO:00000447); feature: deep chlorophyll maximum layer (ENVO:xxxxxxxx); material: "saline water (ENVO:00002010), including plankton (ENVO:xxxxxxxx)" | depth 120 m
ATTCTTTTAGAAATTATAGCGAACCATACCGGCACAGTGTTATTATTAGAAAATAATGGAAGTGAAATAAAAGATTTTCTAAAAAAATATAAAATAGCATTTAAAAATATAAATTTAAATAATGATGTAATAGATGATGGTATGTTAATACTATCACCTACAGATAGTAATATTATAGAGTCTTATAATAAATTTGGAAACTTACTTATTAATTCTCAAAAGAAAATTATTATGATCAGAAAGATCGATACAGAAGAATTTATAACAGATGCACATAACATCATCATGTCATTAGGTTTTATTTTAGCATTTAAAATAAATCAGAATAATTTATTTTACTTAGTTTATGTTTATAATATAAGTAACTATAAAAAAACACCAGATTGGTTGAATAGTGAAAACTGGGCTAATCCAGAATTATGGGAGAAATAACATGGAAGAAATTATCAAGAAAGTACTAAATGAAAATATTGATGAATCAATTATAAGTGTTAGCGGAAGCGAAGCTAAGTATACAGTTGAAATAGCAAGCGATATGTTTTTAGGTAAAAATACAATTGATAGGCATAAGATTATTTATGCGTTGTTAGATGAGTATATAAAATCTGGAGAAATTCATGCTCTGACAATTAAAGCTTATACGCTTGATGAATATAAATAACCTACCAAATAGGAAGATTATCCATGTTGATATGGATTGCTTTTATGCTTCAGTTGAAATAAGAGATCATCCGGAATATAGAAACAAACCCGTTGCTGTTGCTGGAAGCTCAGAAAATCGAGGCGTTGTAACGACCTGTAATTATATTGCTAGAAAATATGGAGTCAGATCAGCAATGCCATCAATTACAGCAAAAAAGCTATGCCCTAAAATAGTTTTTCTTCCAGTGAACATGCAAAAATATAGAACTACTTCTGAAGAAATCCATAAAATTTACAAATGCTATACAAAAATAATTGAACCTGTGTCTCTTGATGAGGCTTATTTAGATGTTACTGAATCTAAGTATTGTGATGGTAATCCAGCTCTAATGGCTCAACAAATAAGAAATAAAATTTATGAAGATCTAAAGATTACAGCTTCAGCTGGAATTGCGTCTAATAAATTTCTAGCTAAGATTGCAAGTGACTGGAATAAACCTAATGGTCAATTCTTAATTACTGATGATGAAATACAAGATTTTGTTTTAAAGATTCCAGTAAGACATATTCATGGAGTTGGCAAAAAAACAGAAGAACTTTTAAAACAGAGAAAAATTAATACCTGCGCAGACCTTCAAAGAATATCTAAATATGATTTAATAAATTTACTTGGTAAATATGGTGAGACTCTTTTTTATTTATGTCGTGGAATTGATGATAGAATTGTTGAACCCAATAGAATTAGAAAAAGCTTAAGTGTAGAGGATACTTATCAGTTTGATTTAAAAACTCATGAGTCTTGTATAAAAGAATTAGAGATCTTATATAAAGAATTAATCAAAAGACTGAATGGCAATTCATATAATAATAAGATAATAAAATCTTGTTTTATTAAAATAAAATATAATGATTTTAAATTGACTAACTCACAGGCGCCATGTCAATACTTACAATTCAAAATATTTTTAGACCTTTTACTCAAAAATTTAGTCAATAATAAGAAATCAATAAGACTATTAGGATTAGGAGTGAATTTTGATAATTCTGTAAATGACCAATTAAATCTTGATATCACATAAATTACACTAGCAATATTGATAGATTTTTCTTATCATGAATGAATACAGAATTTTGGGGGAACCAATGAAATTTGAGACTATAGCAATCCATGGAGGATATTCTCCAGAAACAACAACTAATGCTGTGGCAGTACCTATATATCAAACTGCGTCCTATTCATTCAGAGATACACAGCATGGAGCTGATTTATTTGATTTAAAAGAAGCTGGTAACATTTATACAAGAATTATGAACCCAACTTCAGATGTTTTAGAAAAACGCGTTGCTGCTATGGAGGGCGGAATTGGAGCATTAGCTCTAGCATCTGGCTCTGCTGCAACAACATATGCAATAATGACAATTTGCGAGGCTGGCGACAATATAGTTAGCACTGGGACCTTGTATGGTGGAACTTATACATTATTTGCACATCAACTTCCAAGATTTGGTGTTGAGGTTAAGTTTGGTGAGCATAATAAAATAGATGAAATGGCTAAGTTGATTGATTCTAAAACTAAAGCAATATTTTGTGAATCAATAGGTAATCCAGCTGCAAATGTTGTGGATATTCCAAAAATGGCAAAGTTAGCTCATGACCATGGTATTCCACTAATCGTTGACAACACGGTTCCCTCACCATATCTATTTCGACCAATTGAACATGGGGCTGATATAGTTGTACATTCATTAACTAAATATATGGGCGGTCATGGAACTACTATTGGAGGAATAATTGTAGACTCAGGCAAATTCCCTTGGGAAAAACACAAAAAAAGATTTAGCCGTCTCAATACTCCAGATCCATCTTATCATGGTGTTGTGTATACGGAAGCAATGGGTGAGGCAGCATTTATTGGTGCCGCACGCGTAGTCCCACTGAGAAATATGGGAGCTGCAATTTCACCATTTAATAGTTTCTTAATTTTACAAGGAATTGAAAGTTTAGCTGTTCGTATGGACAGGCATTGTGAAAATGCAGTAAAAGTTGCAAACTTTTTATTAAAACATCCAAATGTATCATGGGTTAATTATCCTGGAATACCTAGTAGCCCAGATTTTGAACTTGTAAAAAAATTAATGAAAGGAAAGGCATCCAGTGTTTTAAGTTTTGGAATAGAAGGTGGTAAGGCTAATGGTGGAAAATTCATAGATAATCTAGATCTAATAGTTAGATTGGTAAATATTGGTGATGCTAAATCTTTAGCATGCCATCCTGCGTCAACGACTCATAGACAGTTATCTAAAAGTGAATTAAAACAAGCAGGCGTACCCGAGGATCTTGTAAGGCTCTCTATAGGTATAGAAAATGTTGACGATATAATAAATGATATCAGTCAAGCATTAGATGGAGTTTTTGGTAAAAAGAAAAAGAAAAAGTAAGCTGATTATTTTTTTATATAAATCTCATTGCCTAGATCTTTAAATTCTTGAGATTTTTCATCTAACCCAAAATCGACTGCCACTTTTATATCTTTGAAATTATTTTTTTGAGCATAATCTCTAATATCTTGTGTTATTTTCATAGAACAAAAATGGGGTCCACACATTGAGCAAAAATGAGCTACCTTTGCGCTTTCTTGTGGGAGTGTTTCATCATGAAACTCTCTTGATTTATATGGATCGAGTCCAATATTAAACTGATCCTCCCATCTAAACTCAAACCTTGCTTTAGATAATGCATCATCTCTATATTTTGCTGATGGGTGCTGATTTGCTAAATCCGCTGCATGTGCCGCAATCTTATAAGCTACTAAACCATCTTTTACATCATCTTTATTAGGTAAACCGAGATGTTCTTTAGGAGTAACGTAGCAAAGCAAAGCTGTTCCATATGATCCTATGTTCGCTGCTCCAATTGCAGATGTAATATGGTCATACCCAGGCGCAATATCTGTAACCAAAGGCCCTAATGTATAAAATGGAGCTTCATCACATACAGACTCTTCCATATCTATATTTTCTTTAATCATGTGAATTGGAATATGCCCTGGTCCTTCTATCATGACCTGAACATCGTGATTCCAAGCTTTTTTTGTAAGTTCACCCAATGTTTTTAATTCCGAGAATTGCGCATCATCATTAGCATCTGATATACTGCCTGGCCTCAATCCATCGCCTAAAGAGAAAGATATATCATACTTTTTCATGATCTCACATATATCATCATAATTTGTATATAAGAAATTTTCTTTGTGGTGAGTCAAACACCACTTAGCTATTATTGACCCGCCCCTTGAAACAATTCCAGTTAGTCTATTCATCGTTTTTGGGATATAGCTTAATCTAACTCCAGCATGAATAGTAAAATAATCAACGCCCTGCTCAGCCTGTTGAATTAAAACCTCTCTAAATATGTCATAGTTTAGATCTTCAGGCTTACCATCTACTTTTTCAAGTGCTTCATATATCGGGACAGTGCCAATTGGAACAGGAGAATTTCTTATAATCTGTTCTCTTGTTTCATATAAATTCTTACCAGTTGACAGATCCATAACTGTATCCGCACCCCATCTCACCGACCAGAGTAATTTATCAAGTTCCTCAGTGATATCAGACCTTACAGGTGAATTGCCAATATTTGCATTAACTTTGGTTAGGAAATTTTTACCAATAATCATTGGTTCTATTTCTGGATGATTTATATTAGAGGGGATAATTGCTCGACCGCTGGCTAACTCTTTCCTTACAAACTCAGGTGTTATTTTATTGTTATGCTCAGAGTTATTTAAAAATATGTTCTCCCTAACAGAAACATACTCCATCTCAGAGGTAATTATACCATTCCTTGCATAATGCATTTGTGTTACATTTTTACCTGATATTGCTCTGAGTGCAGACTTACTTATATCATATTGCGCATCATCAAAATTTTTTTTTAAATGTGCTAAGTAGCTTCTGCTGTTTTCCTCTGTATCTCCTCGATTAGCAATCCATTCAGATCTTGTTTTTTTAAGACCTGTTGAAAAATCTATTGTATATTCAGGATCTGTATAAGGACCTGTAGTATCATAAACATAAATTGGGTCATTTAATTGAATGGTGTCATTAAGCTTGGTAGGTGTTAGCCTGATCTTTCTAGTAGGAACCTTGATATTATTGCTTGAACCTTGTATGTAGACCTTTTCTGAATTTGGAAAATTCTTAGAATACTCGTTTATATCTATTTTCTTATTAGTCATCAAGAAGCCCAATTATATTTATTTTTTTGGATTTAAAGTATATTATTACAATACTAAACTTACCAATAAAATGAAAGAAGATAATACATATACAATTAATATGGTAAAAAATCACATCAGGACATTGAATGTCATTGATGAAAATGTATTAAATACCCTCAAAACTATCCCAAGGAAAATGTTTGTTCCAAAACTATATGAATCTTTTGCTCATGTTGATATCAGTATACCTATAGGTTTTAACCAGTTTATGCTAATGCCATCTGTAGAGGCAAAAATATTACAAGCCATGGATATTAAAAAAGAAGATGATGTCCTGGTAGTTGGCTCAGGCACTGGGTATCTATCAACATGTATATCTTCTCTTGCCAATAGGGTTCATTCTGTAGATATTATTAAGAGTTTTGTAGATAGTTCAAGAGAGGTAGTTGATAAAATATCAAGTAGAAATATGATTTTTGAATGCCAAAACATACTTGATAACTTAAGTATAATTGGAAATTATAAAGTCATAGTAGTTACAATGGCAATGGATGATATGAATATAATTCTAGATAATATGTGTAATAATGCAAGAAGCTTTGTTTTCTTTAGCGAAAAAAATCAACCTATTCAGAAAGGAGCTATCATCCGTAAAACTAATAAATCAAGTTTCTTAAAGGAGTTTATACTTGAAACTCATGTCGAATCAATAATAGAAGAGAGAATATAGTGGAAAAAACACCTGAGGAAGTCAAAGATTTAATTGATAATTCTAAAAATAAACCATTCATTCTTGATGTGAGAGAGCAATGGGAATATGATATATGTCATATTAAAGACTCGGTCCACATACCCATGGGTAAGATTGCCGATAATGATGGAGATCTAAAGATAGATGATACTATCGTTGTTGTATGTCATCATGGTATAAGGAGTAGGATGGTAGCAAGATATTTAATTGCAAAAGGTTTTGTAAACGTGATTAATTTAACCGGAGGAATAGATGCTTGGTCGAATAATGTTGATCCATCGATGCCAAAATATGCTTAAAGCAAGAATATATATAATATTACTCATACTAATATCCTCTGAGTCTTTTTCTGCGGATATAATGGACATTTATAATCGATCTTTAAAGTCTAATACAGATCTGAAGATAATGTCTAATGAGCATAAAATTTCTGAAGAAATTTACAATCAAACTTCGTCAACTATTTTTCCAGATATAAGCATTACTGCAAATACCCAAGAAATTAATGTAAATAAATATTCAGGCTCAGGCTCACAAAAGGATTATTCAACAGAAAGTGCTACATTGCAAATCACTCAACCATTGTTTAGATTATACTTCTTCGATGAGCTTAATAAAGCTGAATCAATAATTAGTAAATCAAAAATTAATCTTGCAGATTATAAAAAAGATATAATAATTAAAACTGCTGATCTATATTTCAAACTCATAAATGCAAAAAATAATCTAATTGCTGGCTCAATAAAATCTGATTTTATGTTAGCCCAATATAATAGTGCGAAAAAACTTTTTAACAACGGGTATATATCAAATATTGAATTGAATAAACATAAGAATAATTTTGATATAGCAACAGTAGAGGAGCAGATATTGACGAATGAATTAGATGTTATCAAACAAGATGTTTTTATTTTTACTGGTAAAGAGATTATGGATATTCATAACTTAAACCATATGATTGATATACCTTTAACATCATATGATGCTGATAGTCTTGTAGTAAAAGCAATGGTATCGTTTGATAGTATTAAATCAGCCGCACTTGATGTAAATATTTCAAAAAATGAATTGAAATCAAATCAATCAAAACATTATCCAACAGTTGATCTGACGGCAACTTATGACTATTCTGACATTACTAGTGGTTCAAGACTTGGTAAGCAAACTAGAGAATCTAACTCTATTGGATTAACAGTGAATTTTCCTTTGTATCAGGGTGGTTATCAATCGTCTAAGGTAACAGAATCTCGCTATAGATATAAAAATGCAAAAATTGCTTTAGATCACCTCAGGAGAACAGTTAAAAAGGATATTATTGATAATGTTAATGGACATAATTTATTAAAGAATTTAATTATAGTTAAACGAGATAGATATAGAGATGTTGATGAAAATTATATTACTTTATTGAAGGGTGCTGAATCTGGTATTTATACTGATGTAGAAATTAAAACAGAAGAGTATAATCTAGTAAAATCTAGAAATGAATTAATTGAAGCAACTCTAGAATACTTATTAGTTGACCTCAAATTACAAAAATATTCATCCAATCTAAGTGTACAAAGTCTAAAAACTATCAATAAAATGCTTGTATGGTAGTGTGATTATATATGTTTATATATAACCTGATTTTATACACTATATCACCCTATATAATAATTAAACTCATAATTGAGATGATAAAAAGGAAGAGTGGCATACTGTTTCTTGCACAAAGATTGGGCTTCAGACTTCGAAAATCAAATGAATCAGTGATTTGGATTCATGCCGCTTCTGTAGGTGAGGCCAAAATAGCTTTAAATGTTTATAAAGGTCTATCCAGAGACCTTCCTAATGAAAGATTTCTAATCACGACTAATACATCCCCCTCCAAACTAATTATTTCAGAACAAGATAGCCTTTATCACCAGTATCTGCCTGTGGATTGGTATCTAAGCACTAAAAGAATGATTAAGGCTATTAATCCCAAAATATGTATATTAATCGAAACTGAGCTATGGCCTAACCTCGTGTCTATATGTAAGCATAGAAAAATTCCTATTCTAGTAGCAAATGCTAGACTCTCGAAAAGAACTATCAATAGCCCAAAATTCATCAGAGATATCTATAGGAAAGTGTTAAGTAATATAGACTTAGTATTATGTAAATCCACAATTGAAAGGAATAATTATATAGAACTAGGGTCAATAGACAAAAAAACCAAAGTTCTAGGAAATCTCAAATATGCAGATTTTGATGATAGAAGATTAAATCATGACAATCTCGTCCAAAGAAAATATGTTCTCGCCCTATCGACTCACCCAGATGAAGAGAGGCAAATTATAACTGAATGGCTAAAAATTAATGATAAAAAATTGCTTTTAGTTATCATTCCAAGACATCCAGAAAGACTAGGAGATATATTGTCTGATATTCCTCTTGATATGGTAAATATAGCTATTCGCAGTAAAGATGAACCAATCAAGAAATCAACTCAGATTTACATTGCAGATTCGTATGGAGAGGCTAATACATTTATCGAGCACTGTGAGTTTGTATTTGTTGGCGGGTCTCTAATTGATCATGGTGGTCAGAACTTTTTGGAGGCAGCATCTTATGGAAAGACAATAATTGTTGGTCCATACATGTATAATTTTATTGAGGAAACAGAAGAATTTCTGAAAAATAATGCAATGATAATGGTCAAAAGTGCTCCAACACTTAAACATGTATTTGAGAGGTTAATAAAGTCGAGACAACGAAGAGAATTATTTGGGACAAATGCAAAAAATATTTTAGATAAGAAAAAAAATATAATAAGTGATTATAGTAAAGAAATTCAAACTTTTATTTGCGACTGATATCCCTCCAAGAACGCATTGAAGCTGGAATAGTCAAAATGATTTGTTTTTCTTAAGGATCTCTCGAATCTATTGATATTAGATAATCTTTTTGTTTCTTTTATGATAGACGAGGTTTTCTTAGATTTGTCGAAATCTATAATCCAGATTTTTTGTTCTACTCTTTCATTCTTATTACGTACTCCGGATACCATAATATTATTAACATTTAGATCGCCATGAAAAACGTTTAAGTTATGCATCTCTGCTACATAACTTCCAATTTTTTTAAATAGAGCTGGTCTCTCATATTTAACAAAGTGACTGTTAAATGTATCCATTGGAACAACGCCTAATCCTGTTGCAAGCAAGTCAAGAAGATATTTGAGGGTCCTAGCCTGAATTGCCTCTGTTACCAAATTAGCCCTGTAAATAGCGCCATAGTATGTTGCCCATCCAAGTATCGGTCTGCAGGTATTAAAATTATTTTGATGAAGATAGTTAAGTATTTCAAACTCTCTAAAAGATCTGGTATTTTTGATATCGACGTATAAATACTTATCTTTAAAAAAGGACATCATTCCTTTACGGATATAATGTTTTTTTACCCATCTATCCTCATTAATCCATTCTACATTTTTAATATCTTTAGAGCTAAAGAAACCAGATCTAAATAATTCTTCTATATTAATTTCTATGTCTTTATCATAGAATATTAACGTATTATTAATTTTTTTAGTTATTATCTTCAATTATGACCCAACTCAATGTTTCCAATAAATCTATTTGTATTCTAAGGTTATCATCAATTGGCGACATTACACATATGATTCCAATAATAAAAACTATACAGACATATTCACCTAAAACAGATATTACATGGATTATTGGTAAAACAGAATACTCTCTTGTTAAAAATATGGCTGATATTGAATTTATTGTAATTGATAAAAAGAAATTTACTTCAACCATATCTACTTTAGTTTCTTTATTTAAGAATCGTAAATTTGATATCTTGTTACATATGCAGGTATCTCTGAGATCCAATATATTTAGCCTTTTTGTGAAAGCACAAAAAAAGATTGGTTTTGATAAAAGTAATGCAAAAAACTTACATAACCTATTTATTAATGAGGCTATAGATGCTTCTCCAAGATTACATGTTATGGAAGTATTTTTTAGGTTTTTGTTAAAAATAGGTATAGAGAAAAGATCTAATGATAGTGATATAAATATTAAATATTTAGAACATAAGTCGTTGGTAAATAAAAAATATATTGTATTTAATCCATTTACTAGTTCAAGGAATTTTAATTATCGAGAGTGGAATCTCAATAACTATAAAGAAATTATAAATTATATGTCAGATGAATATGATATTAATTCAGTTATGGTTGGAGGTAATAGTCAATATGAATTATCTCAATCAAAATTATTGGAGTCACAAATAAAACTATATAATTTCGTAGGAAAAACAAATCTATGTGAACTATATAATATTCTAAAAAACTGTGAACTATATATTGGTCCTGATTCTGGAACTCTACATATAGCTTCTATGTTAAATAAGTCTGTTATAGGGCTTTATGCTACATCAAATCCAGAGAGAACTGGGCCCATAGGTAATATGAAATATACAGTTAATAAATATCCAAAAGCTCTTATGGAGTTCCATAAACTTAGTGTTAATCAAGCCAAATGGGGTAAAAGAATAAGAAATAAAAATGCAATGGATTTGATTACTGTTGATGAAGTCATCAGAAATATTGATAAGATCTTAAAGATTTAGAATTTTATTTATTATGGCAGTAGATGATTTACCATCAATTAAATCAAGCAAAACAATTTCTTTATTATGTTTTTTTAATATTTCCTCACCAGCTATTTTACTCCCTTTATAATCACTACCCTTTACTAAGATATCTGGTAGTATTTTCGAGATAACAAGCTCCGGTGTTTCTTCATCAAATAATATTATATGATCTACAGAGTTTAAACATGACAAGATATAAGCTCTATCAGATTCGGTGATAATTGGCCTGTTTGAGGATTTTATTTTTTTTACCGACTTATCACTATTCAAGGCGATGATTAATATGTCTCCGAGTTTTTTTGATTCTTCAAGTATATGTGCATGACCAGAATGCAGTATATCAAAACAACCATTTGTCATGACAACTTTTTTGCCATCATTTTTGTGTTTTAAACATATCTCGTTTAATTGAGTTAGATCTGAAACTAATTTTTTATTTTTTAGACGCATTATTAAGCTCTTTTTGAGAAACACTTGTTGAGCCAAGTTTCTTGATAGATAAGCCAGCAGCTATATTAGACATCTTAACTGCGGTTGCCATGCTTTTACCTGAAATAACATAAGAAGCAAGAATAGATATAACTGTATCACCAGCTCCAGTAACATCAAAAACATCTTGTTGATGAGCAATATGAGATGTCACTTTATTTTCTTCAAACAATATCATTCCTTTTTTACCTTGAGTTAGTAGTAAATATTTCAATGAAAGCTTTTTACGTAATTTTTCTCCTTTTTCTGCTAAGGATTTTTTAGTCGAACATATGCCAACAATATCCTCGAACTCCTTCTGATTAGGTTTCAATAAGAAAGCATTTTTATAGAAACTAAAGTCTTTGCCTTTTGGATCAATAAATGTTTGGATGCCTAATTTATTAGCTTTAGATAATATTTTTTTGATGATAGGCTTAATCATACCTTTATCATAATCAGAAATAATTATCCCATCAAACAGATTCATAGAACTTTCGATATCTTTAAGTGATTTCAAAACTAAACTAGATAAATTTTTATCTTCATGATCAATCCTCATTAATTGTTGGTTTTTATCGATGACTCTAAGTTTCATTGTTGTTCTTACTTTTGGATCAATAATTGGTTTATATTTAATATTTGTCTTTAATAATAATTTTGAAAGCTTTTCAGAAGCTTCATCCATCCCTGTCAAGCCAATTAAGGTAACATCCATGTCAAAATCAGATAAATTCTTTGCAACATTAGCAGCGCCACCTGGTTTATCAACAGAATCATTGACATCTAATATAGGAACAGGGGCTTCAGGTGAAATTCTATTAACTTGGCCCATCCAATACCTATCTAACATAACATCGCCAATAACCAATATCTTCTTTTTTGTGATCATTATATATTAGATAATTGAGTCAACCATTTATCATGATTACCATATTTACCACGTATAAGGTTAAAATAATTTTGTTGTAGCATTTGAGTAATTTTACCGGGAACTCCATTATTAATCTTTGTCTTGTCAATCTCTATTATAGGCGTAACTTCTGCTGCGGTACCAGTGAAAAATGCTTCATCACACTCATATGCCTCATTTAACTGAATTTTTCTTTCTATCGTTTCAATGCCTAAATCTTTAGCTAGTGTAATTATTGTCTTTCTAGTAATACCATCAAGTACAGTAATGAGTTCTGGTGTAACTAATTTATTATTTTTCACCATAAAAAAATTTTCGCCTGAACCTTCATTTACTGAGTTATCAGTTCCTAGTATTAATGCCTCATCATAACCGGAGGACAGAGCATCTCTTAGCGCTAACATTGAGTTTATATAATTACCTGTAGCTTTTGCTTTATATAACATAGCCTCAGGATCTCTTTTAGGAAAAGGAGAAACTTTCACTCTAATACCTTTTTCAATTTGTTCTGCTCCTAAATATGGTCCCCAGTCCCAAGCTGCTACTGCACAATGCACTTTTAGATTATCAGCTCTCAACCCCATGCCCTCACTTCCATAGAAACATAATGGTCTTATATATGCATTTTTAAGATTATTTTTAACAACACAATCACATTGTGCCTGCATTAATTGGTCTTTAGTGAAAGGAATATTCATACCAACAAGATCAGCCGATTCAAATAATCGATCAGTGTGGTCTACTAATCTGAATATAGCTGGGCCTGTCTCGGTTTCATATGCTCTAACACCTTCGAATACACCTGTACCATAGTGCATTGTATGGGTTAGTATGTGGATTTTTGCTTTTTTCCAATCACAAAAAGAACCATCCATCCATATTTGTCCCTGTAGGTCAGACATTATCATGAGCAATCACTTTTTTAATATATTTTA
>CEQN01037618.1_pt1 | contig 12556 bp, 15 predicted proteins | sample 427011 | NCBI WGS metagenome assembly CEQN01 (sample SAMEA2621277, study PRJEB7988) | marine metagenome | biome: marine biome (ENVO:00000447); feature: deep chlorophyll maximum layer (ENVO:xxxxxxxx); material: "saline water (ENVO:00002010), including plankton (ENVO:xxxxxxxx)" | depth 120 m
AGTGGTGCATTTGCTGCAGCCTTTCGCTGCTTGCTTGGGGATTTACTTACCATTCTAAACACCTCATACAATTTGTTTCGCTGTTGCAGCGATTCGGGGCCATCGTTCCGCAGCTTCGCGACTCACAGGCCCCTTGATATCCGAACCACGGACTTCACCGCGCTCGTTTACTAATACGCATGCGTTGTCTTCAAACTGAACCCAAGTTCCATCAGGTCGACGGAATGGGCGCCTTTGTCGTACAATGACTGCGTGGAAAATTTGACGTCGTGTTTCCGGTGTACCCTTCTTGACGGTGACGCGAACCAAATCGCCAACACCACCGGCAGGGTATCGTCGAGCAACACCACCTGTGTTCATGACCGAAATCAACTGAACAACCTTGGCGCCGGTGTTGTCAACACACTGAATTCGTGCTTGTGTGGGTAGACCACGGGTAACTCTAGATGAAATTCCTCTCATTCACTCGCCTCCGTTTCAATGACACAGAAAGTGACTGTCTTGGAAAGCGGTCTGCACTCCATGATTCGTACACTGTCGCCAACATTGACTTCTCCAATACAGGATGGAAGGTGAGCCGCATATCGGCGGGTTCGCTTTTCGTATCGCTCGAACTTCTGCATATAGCGAGTGTGTTCGCGCTCGACAATAATCGACTTCTGCATACCAACTTTGGCAATGGTCCCTTCAATTATCTGACCACGTAGTCGTAGAGACCCATAGAATGGACAATTCTCATCGCCATCCCATTCGCCCTGTGGCTGATTGTTCAGTTCAACTCCAATATCTCGCATTTTCAATTCCTCCGGTAGTTGCGGTGAATTCGGTCCTCGGGGCGCTGACACACCATGGCGCCCTGAATGAGCTCACCCTCATCGTCAAGGGTGAACTCGATGACGTTCTTGGCAAGAGTCTTGATCTTGCCATCAACATCGATTGCAATGGTTCGGCGAGTTTCGCCAACCACCATACCTGATAGGCCCAACAACTGGGTATCAGGTGAACCCTTCACCGTGAGGTTTCGGGCCAGGAAAGGCATGTGGATACTTTCGCTCATTCAGCGCACCTCCACTTGATATCCGTTCTTCTTCAGAACCTGAGATGCACGCTTCTTGTGCTCTCCTTGTAGTTCGATGGTACGCCCTTTGACAGTACCACCACTAGCGCAAGCGCTCTTGAGAATCTTGGCGAGTTGGTTGATATCGATCGCGGTATCATCGATGCCTTCAACGATTGTGACCATTTTTCCATACCTCCTTCTCACTGTACTGATGATTGCTTTCTGTTGTTCCTTCGCGATTTCTTGACAAATACATAGTTCATCGGGGAGTCCACACAGATTGCAAATTGCGGCCATTAAGTGTTCACTCCTTATTTTCATTCATCTTTGTCAACAGACGAGCAATCGAACGACGAGTTGACTTGTATGCACCCAAGTTGGAGGCAGAGCCACCCAGTGCTTGTTGTGCTCGAAGTTGCAACAATTCCTCACGGAGTTCTACCAATCGGGCTTGACGTGCTTCATCCGACATGTTGTCGATCTCTCGAGATTTGAGGTGGGTCATTCAGTCGCCTCCTCTTCAGTGGATTCTACAACGGCCTCTTCGGAAGGTGCCTCCTCAACAACTGCCTCTTCGACAACAGTCTCCTCAACTTCTGGTTCCTCGATGACTTCTTCCATGATTTCACCTTCAGGAACCTCTTCAGCAATCGGTTCAGGCAATTCTTCGCTACCTTCCTTGATGATGGCAACATCTGCAAGTGGAGCTAGCCCCACTTCGTGTCGCTCTTTGATTCGAATTTCGTGTGGCAATTTACTGCCGGGGCGCATGATGGCAACTGTGCAACCAATGGTTCCAAGCTTCTTGACACAAACAGCCTTGCCGATATCCATGAACTGAATGGCAGTATCACCGCAATACTTGATGTGACCAGCTTGGAACTTCTGAGTTCGGTTCCGGCTACCGGTGAGCTTTCCACTCAATACGACCAAACATCCCTTTGCTCCAGCATCCATGATGTTGAGTAGAGATGAGTGTCCTGCACGACGGAAATACCAACCTCGCTCCAGTGCACCTGCGAGCTTGCTCGCCATCACCTGTGCATTGAGTGCAGGATTGTCAATCTCAGCAACCTCAAGTCGAGGGTTGTCTAGATTGAAATCATTCTGCAAACGGCGCTGAAGTTCGTTGATGATCTTGCCCTTTCGGCCAATGACCATCCCAACACGCTCTGCGGAAAGTGTGACTTTGGTACCTTCCGGGGTTCGCTGGAAATCCAAACCACCAAATCCGGCTTTCTGTGTCTTTGAGAGTAGGAACTCACGGACCAACAACCGCTCGACATTGCGGTCGATAAACTTGCGAATTGTACTATTTTGGGACATCAGAACTCATCCTCCTCTTCATCTTCTGCAGTCAAATCTTCGAGGAATATCTCGAGATTGACCTGGTAGTGGTTGTTCGGTGTAGCGCGCCCGCGTGCGCGGGGACGCATACCCTTCTTGACTTGACCACGGTGAGCAGCCAAGTGAGTGATGACCATGTCTTCAGCATCAATATCTTCGTGATGCTGGCGTGCATTGTCCATCGCGCTCTCAATGAGTTTGATGAATGCAATCGAAGCATTACGTGGGTATCGGCCTGGGCCCATCTTCCCCTTGCGGTGTCCGGCCATGGTGTTACCACCCTTGCCAGCACGGCTTCGACGCTTGTAGGGAATGGCCACTTCTTGCTTAACGACCTTCTCAAGGTATTCGACAGCGTCGCCTGCATACATGCCCTTGACTGCACGTGCAATTTGGTAGCAGTGCTTGTGGTGAATATCGCGGTTAACAGCACGAGCAACTGCAAGGCGACTGCCTTGAAGCAACTGAGTGTATCCGGATTGTGGTTTTGTTCGATCTCGACTCATCCATTTCACCTCACTTTAGGGCCACGTGCTTACTGGAACGTGTCGCACCCACACCCGGTCCGGTGTGTGTTACACTGCGACGGGTTGATGCATATTCACCAAGAGCGTGCCCAATCATCTCAGGCAGAATCTCGACCATCTTGAAAGCGCGTCCATCGTGGACGCCAATCGTTCGGCCAACCATCTCTGGTAGGATGTAGAGGGAACGGCAATGCGTCTTTACGCTCTTGCTTGGGTTTTCGCGAAGACGATTGATGAAATGCTCTTCTTCAATGTTGGAACCGCCATTCTCGATACCAGCTGCATATCCGCGGGACATACTACGACGTGCGCGTGCGGGCATGATTGCTTCGACAGAAAGTGCATCAGGATCATCATCAGGTGCAAACATTGGCAGTGCCTTCAGTTCCTCGACCGTAAGACCACGGTAGGTGAATTCCTTCTTGCGGCGCTCAGATACACCCGAGCGGCGCTTACGTGCTGCACGGCGTGCTGCCTTTGGTGTACGCATTACCTTCTTTTTTCGTCCCATTCACAATCACTCCTTTCTCTTGCCTCGGCCGCGTCCCGTGCGGCTTGGGGCGATATGTCCGACCTTCTGACCCGGAGGCGCTGTTCGAGCAACGCTGTTCGGACCGTGTACGGCCTGGTGGTTTCCACCGCCGTGTGGGTGATCGACTGGGTTCATTGCGACACCACTGACGCTGGGGTAGAGTTTGCCTCGCGCCTTGGCGCGGTAGTGAGCGGCACCGGCCTTCATCAGAGGCTTCTCAGTGCGGCCGTGGCCAGCCAGTACACCAATGGTTGCACGGCATTTAGCAGGGAGATCCTTGAGGTTGCCACTTGGCAATCGAACACGGACCCTGTCACCCATTCGAGTTTCTAGCATGGCATTGTTGCCACCGGAGCGCGCAAACTTGCCACCATCACCAGGTCTACATTCGACATTGCAAATGGCTGTACCTTCAGGAATTTCACTCAATATTGTCACGTTACCGGGGCGCAGACTGACATTTTCTCCGAATGCGACCTTCTGACCAACAAACATGCCTTCTGTTGCAGCAACATGGCCTGTAGTACCGTCTTCGAACTTCAATTTGGCCAAGGGGCCAGTATGGACGGGGCTGTGGATCATATCCACAACTTCGCCAATTTCGTCATCCTTTCGGGGGAGTCTGTTTGCACCGGGGAACCGGTGGCTGTTCACGCGGTTCTTTGGTGATGAACCACGACGCTGTGCACGAATTCGCTTACCCATACATATCCCTCCAATCAGAATGCTCCTAGCTTGAGTGCTGTCTCTTCAGCATCGTAACCCTCAGCGAGTTTGACGCTTGCATGCTTACCTTCCTTGCAAATGCGCGTGTTGACCTTGGCCACACGGACCTCAAGGAGTTCTTCAATTGCGGCCTTGATGTCCGCTTTTGTCGCCTCTCGGCGAACAATAAACTCGAGGCGATTGTTGTTTTGGAAGTAACCAATTTCTTCAGAAGCAACTCGGCGCTGCTCAAGAGATTTTTCAGTAATCCAAGGCATTAGAATAATTTTGTACGGATCCATTTCAATCACTCCATTGTCTCAATGGCCGCTTTAGTCCAGACGGTGAGGCGACCAGCATCACCACCAGGCGCCAAATCTTCGGCGCAGAGATCCTTGGCTACCGCAACGTCCACTCCAGGAACATTGCGAGCCGCCTTGGCTAGAGCATCGCGTTGTGCGACAACCAAAAGGATACTTCGAGGTGTACGACGGCGTCGGCCTCGCATCTTGCCCTTTCCGGCACGGATGTTACTACCTTCGCTCGCGCGCGTGAGATCATCACCAAGTCCAATACTCTCCATCATGGCGATGAACTTCTTGGTGGCCTTCTCAAGAGGCAGAGTTTCAATATCGAAATTCTCTCCATCTTCCGAATAACCTCCTAGGACGATTGGGAAGCGAACATTGTCACTAAACTTGTGCCCACGTGCTGCGACCTTCTCAGAGTCTGCAGTGGCTGCGATTGCAGAATCGCGTGCAGCGTTGGATTCCTTGGTGTTCAGCTTCTGGCTCCAGTCCTTGAGGACCATCGGACCATGTGCACGTCGACCACCGCGAGTGTGCGGGTTCTGTGCACCAGTTCGAGCACCAGACTTTCGCATGATACGACTGACACCTCGTCCCTTGCCCCACCACTCTACTGAATGCTTCATACCAGGCTGTGGAGCGCGCTTTCCATCGTGTTCGCGGTGTCCATAGGACTGACGGCGGTTTGCACGGGATGAATGAACTGCACGTCGAATCAGATCAGGTCTGAATTCGCTGCCAAATGCGTTGGGGAGGTTGATGTTCTTGCCATCTGAGGCTTCGATACTGTAATCGATGATGATACCGGCTTCGAGCTCTTCGACTTCGATGGTGTTCGATAGTTCGTATGTCTTGACCTTCACGCATCACACCCCCTGCTTTGACGCCGTACTGACGTAAGTAATGTCGACTGGTGGCTGTTCGCGTCGTGGCCGAGATGCATCTCTAAAGCGAATCAATCGCTTTGCTGGGCCAGGCAAACTGCCTTGAATAATCATGTAGTGATTCTTGACTTCACCATAGTGTAGGAACCCACCTGCGGGTGTGATTTGACTTTCTTCCTCACCAGCGATTCGAAGAATACGTTTGTTGTACTCAGTTCGCTGATGGTAGCCTGTTTGTCCTGCTTGGCGGATGGTCTTTCGAACATATCCTGTTCCGAAATCACCCATATTTCCAATCTGTCGGCGACGCTTGGAGTTCTTGTGTGAAAGTAACTTGACACCGAATCGACGGACAACACCTTGGTTTCCGTATCCCTTGGTTACACCGATAACATCGATGTCTGAACCAGATTCAAAGACGTCCTCGATACCCAATTCTTCGCCGAGCTTTTCTGAAGCCCAATCGAGTTGTGCAGAGAAATCTCCACCTGTCAGACCCATTTCCATGATTTCGGGTGTTTTACTGCCCACTGACGAAACTTTGTCGGGCTGAGATGATACAATGAGACGAATTTCAGCCAAATTTGACTCTCGCAACTTGTCGAGGTGTGCATCGGCATCGTGTTCCTTGCGTTCTGGGATTCGACGAGGTAGAGAAGGGATGACATCAGCCAATTTCTCGGCGCTGGCCCATACCTCTCCAGCTGTTTGCTTGCCGTAGGGTGTCATTTTGTAACCACGAACGGCCAAAACACGCATTGGAGGTACTTCGACCACAGTGACGGCTTTGCGTACTTCTGCACCAGCGCTTGGACTACCTGGGTTTAGATCACGCATCAAAACGTGGGTCATTCCAGCTTTCCAGCCAGCAAAGCCCTGAACTCGGACTTCGTCACCTTCACTCTGTGGCCAACTCTTTACACGGCCATACGGCCGATTGGCTCTCTTTCGCGGGCCAAAGCCCATGCTGCCCTTCTTCGGGCGATGTCTGTCTCCCATTTTGGAATCCTCCAGTTTTTGTTACGGTGTAGAGGCCGCCGCAGCGGCAGTACTCCGGCTCTTCACTTCGGGGGCGACCGTGACACCGTACCACGATTCACAAGTGGAATCTATGGCTTTGTGGGGTACTATTGCATTGCCCTGTGGTGTCTGGACGCCCAGTGTTGAGCGGCCCTCCGACCTACAACCTGTATATGAACGGCTCGGTTTCGGAGGACCCCCTACGGGGTCCCTCCACAGCGCCGTGAAGCGGTTTGACGAGGCGATTTGCCTAAGAACCTCGGCGTAAACGACGGGTGGCCATGTCTGCTACGATTCGTCATGACCTACTCGTCGAGGGCGCGATTGAGGCCAGGGCATACCAGCTTTCTGCGCTTGATCATTGCCTCAATGCATCGACGCTATTGGTTTTACCAACGGGTATGGGGAAAACACCGATTGAGGTCATGGCATTGGCTGAGAGATTGAAGAAACCAGGTGGGAGAGGCATTATGCTCGCACCAACCAATGCGCTGGTCAATCAACACCTGTCAGACATGAACACTTTACTCAACTTGTCAGAAGAGGAAGAAATCGTAGCCCTGACAGGATCGATACCCCCCAAGAAGCGAAGAGAAATTTGGGACTCAGCGACCATTGTTATCGCAACTCCGCAAGTGGTTCGAAACGATGTACAGAATGGACTGACTCACCTTGGTGATGTGGCATTGCTGATTGTCGATGAAGCACACAGAGCTACCGGGAATCACGCGATGGCTCAGGTCGGCGATTTGTTCGCTGAGCAACACCCCGAAGGATTGGTGCTTGCTGCGACGGCCAGCCCGGGACACATTGAGGCTGAAATCAATGAAGTCTGCGAACGATTGAGAATCGAGAATATCCATGTTCGTCCGCCTGGAGATGCGCTATTGGCACCTTATGCTACGGGATTAGATGTCAACGATGTTGTTGTAGAAGTGCCTGATGAATTACGGCTGTTGGCCAAGCCTCTACAATTGTGGCTATCCCGAATTGTCGAACGCATGCGTCGACTCGGTTTTTACACACGTCAAGGTCATGTGACTGCCGGTGGTTTACAGGAAGCTCAAAAGCGGATTTCTGCATCGATATCAAAAGGTGAATCTTTTGGCTATAGAGCGGCCAAGGAGAACGGTATTGCTATGCGTCTAAATCACCTAATCTCATCATTACTTTGTCAAGGTGTTGCAGCCACTAGAGAAACCCTATCTCGAATCGGACAGGGTGGACAAAATGAGAAAAAATCTGCACGTGAATTTGCATCAGAGCCTCGTATTAAACAACTCAAACAAACGCTATCAGAAATGGACGAAGTTCACAGTAAAGTGACGATGGTTCGGCGAATGGTAAGACGACAACTCAAGGAAAGTCCGGAAAGCCGTGTCATCGTCTTTGCTAACTTCAGAGATACGGTGGATGAAATCACTCGTGTCCTTACTGATGTGGAGTCAGCAAAACCACAGCGATTCGTTGGACAGGCCAGCAGGGATGGTTCATCAGGTATGAGCCAGAAAGTGCAATTGGAAAGCCTTGATGCTTTCCGATCTGGGTTGGCAAATGTTCTGGTCGCCACCAGTGTTGGAGAGGAAGGACTGGATGTTCCCAATGCCGATTTGGTCATTTTTTACGAACCTGTAGGCAGCGAAATTCGCACGATTCAACGACGGGGACGAACAGGTCGTCAAAGGGCAGGCACAGTGCATGTGCTAATCGCCAAAGATACTCGAGATGAAGGTGCCAGAGCGGCAGCCAAACACCGTGAGCAACGAATGTTTCGTTCAATCCAACAGGTTCGACGAAAACGTGGAGGAGTAGCAATGCGATATGAGGGGGAAAATCTCGATTCGTTCAGTCTTGACAATGGTCAAGACGCTGCTTCATTCCTGAAAATAGAATCTGAACGCTTGGCACCGGAGCTGAATGATACGGTTGCACCCCCTATTGTCAGAGAAAGTCATACGCCTCAATCCCCGACCCCCCCCTCTAGAGAGGTCATGGCACGGAAAATGCGCCCCACTGGACAAATTGGACTAGATTCATACCCCGCAGAGACCGATTCCTCTAGATTGATTGTCGAAGCACCATTGATGTCGATTGAGAACCTATCAATCAACTTTGAAGAAATAGAATTCCCCGAAACTGACGGGGTTGTCGTTTCGATTGATCACAGGGAGGGAAAAAGCGCACTAGCCGCCCGACTACGTCAAGAAAGACTCACCGTCGAAGTGATCAACCTGCCAGTGGGAGACATCAGAATCAGTGACCGAATTTTGATTGAGAGGAAGAGTTGTCGGGATTTCGTAGACAGTCTTCTCGATGGGCGTCTATTAGATCAAGCGACCAGATTGGTAGGTGCTGCACCTCGAGCAATGCTCATCTTAGAAGGAAGCGATTTATTTCAGCATCGAGCTGTGAGTGAGCAAGCGATTATGGGTGCACTCGCAACATTGACTCTGGACTATGGTTTGCCCGTAGTCACTTCAGCAGATACTGCAGAAACCGCACGATTTGTCGCCGTCTCAGCCCGGAGAGAAGCATCCATGTTGGAACACCTTTCCAAACAGGCCCAAGATAGAATGCGGGCCAGCGAGCATCCGGACTTGTATAGCGATGAATCTGAGAAGAAAGTCGCTGAAATGGTCAATAAATCAGCTGAACAACTATTCGAAGAATCAACCCCAATTTTGGATGCCACACTCGTGGAACAAAGCGAACAAAATAGTAAGATGAGGCATAGAGTAACTCGTTCGATGCTAGAACAAGTACCTGGTGTCGGCCCTGCATTGGCCTCACGTATCCTCGAGCGTTGGCCAACCATAGCAGATTTGTCAAAAGCTCGGGATGATGAAATTGTAGAAATCAAAGGCCTTTCTGTACAACTTGCACAAGAAATCGTGCGAATCTTACACGGTACGGATTAATCGCCAATCACGAGCACGCGTGTCCGCAATTGTGCCAAACGATCGACATAGTGCCCAAAACCAAAGGCGAGCAACTCAGTCAAGTGAATCACTGGAACCTTGGTTTCCTTTCTGGACACTTTGCCTGCTTTGCCTTGATACACATCCATCAGCATGTGAGACAAGTTGCAAGCACTAACCACCAATTCAGCACCTTCCGATTTGGCATCGGCTAGAACGGAGGCGGTCTGCTTCAGAACTGTTTTTTCCTCAGAGAAAATTCCAGGGACACCAACAGAGTGCGTTCGTGAGTCCCACTCGACCGGCTGACCACCCATAGCGGCAATCACCTGCTCAAGATAGTCTGGATCGAAGACATCATCTCCACCACAGGCGCCGTCTTGTTGCATATTCGGACCATAGTATCCTGCAATTCGAAATCCGAAGGGGTTCTTGACCTTCTGAGCCAACTTTTCAATGCCTACTTCATCTACGATGACGTGAAGCAGGTGATGAACATTGACTTCACCGGTCAAACTCAATCCACAGTTTCGCTCAAGGATATCATTGGTCTTGGCCATCAACTTGCTATCATTTCGTAACGCAGTCAGATCTTCATGTAGGGTTGCTGCTGTTGTTGCACATGGAGTGATGATGTCAAGACCCATGGCTTCTGCTTGTGCCAAGGTTCGTGCATTCAACACCACTTGTAAGTCTGCATTGGCCTGACGAATGATTCCCGCACCGCAACTGGTCGCACCTTCAAGTTCTACCAACTCAATTCCAAGAGAATCTGCGGCCACCGGCATGGTGTCGGCAACCTCAATGGCATTGCTGTGAGCAACGTTCCCGGGGTGATATGCATATCGAAGTGGCATTAGAATCGACCATCCATTTCGTTGAAGATTGAGATAACCTCGTGATGATTGGCCACTGCCGAGTTGAATTGCTTGGGCATCTTGCCGATTCCAGCAGGAGGTGCAATCATTCCGAGCATTTCATTGAACATGGGGCGACCAGTTCGAGTAAATCCCCCAATCATACGTGCCGATACACCTGATAGTGCGTTACTCAACAGGCCCACTGGACCGAGTACAGTTCTATAGAGCGTTGTCTCGTTGACTCGACCACTGCTCTTGATTGACCAAGTATACCACCAAACGTGCTTGCCATGACGGCCATTGTAACCATCATGTGCCAAGACAGCTGTTTTCGCCTCGAGCATCGATTTGGCGGCATTGGCACCAAATGCTCCTTGGCGGTGAATACTCGCTAGATCTGTTTCGGCCTTCACCCCGTTTGTGGCGGCCAGTGATTCGATGATTGCAGTTCGAGATTTATCTGAAATGCGTGGATCGCATGAACGGTTCCACATGTGCGAAATGATAGCCGGGCCGATGTAAGCGCGATTATGAGGTGTCGCATCGCTCGCTGCGTGCAATAATTGTGGGCTCGCAATGTCATTGGATGAATGTAATTCAGAAGCAACCACTGCATCCATGGTCCCCATCACTACTTTGCCAACATAACTTCCCTCTCTGTGCCCACCGACGAACCAAGGCTTGCTATTCGCTCGGTGGTTATCATATGAGGTATAGTCGACCACCAAGTCACGAACAACGTCGTAAGCTGCAACAGGTTCGATCCGCAGTTTTGCTCCGGCTCCTTTGTCGCGAACCATGTCACAAAGTCGTACCATCCCTGGCAAAACCAGACGGCCGTTGACAGAGACTCCTGTCGTCGGGTCATCCTCTGCACCATCACGGAATGTCAGTGAGCCATCTTGTGTGGCCTTCAATGAACGTAGCAAGTCCATGACGCTGTAGTGACCCGGTACTGCACAAGCCCATGTATCCTGCCCACTGAGTCCGGTGTCCGCATCATAACGGAATACAGTTGCTTCAAGTTGAATCGTGGGCAAAGCGACGATGGCGACATCGCCACTCGCGGCGGCAGCAGAATCACCAGCGGCGAACTGCGCCATTTGTTCAACCAATTCTTGATTGAATGTTCCACTATCATCTACGCATGCAATTCTTGACAACACTTCTGCTGTCCAAATCGCAGCAGGTGCATCATAATCGACATCACAGTCAACGCGATCGAAGATTCGTGTGCCACCCATCTTTTCCAAAATTGCGTCCCACTCCTTCCCAGATTCGCAGAAGAGTTCGTAACTCGTATCTCCCAGAGCACAGACTGAGAAGTGCGTATTGGTGAGGAGTTTGCCAGCACCAGATGCTGCTTGGAACAAGGCCTCGGCGTTATCAGGTTGTTCTCCTTCACCCCATGTAGAACAAGCGATGAGGACACGCTTCATACCGGACAAACTTGCCAAGTCAAAGCCATCCATGTCGTGTACATGGCCGACTAAGCCATAATCTGTGGCCTTCTTGGCGATTTGGGCACAAAGGCCCTCTGCATTTCCAGATTGGCTCCCGAACAAAATGTGTAAATCTCGATCACCGGCCATCAAGGCATCGAGTTCCCCGTCACCTGCGACAACTGCAGTCGCTTCCACTTGTACTGCAGGGATATCCTCAACTTTTGGTGCTTCAGCCTCTGCAGGTTCTTCGCTACCGCCAGAGACTTCGTACATGATTACGTCAACAGGGCAACCCTCTGCTGCTTCGATAATATCGTCAGCCCACTCGCTTGGATTTACGCCATCGACAATGATACAGGTGTCATCCTGGACGCTGAATACTTCCGGGACGATGTTTTCACATGCGTCACAGGTAATACAGCCTTCATCAATCCAAACTTTGGTGACGGTACTCATCGGTTCTCACCACTCAGCCCTATGGGCTGGTAGTCTCGCCACCCAAACTCGACTCTTCAATCTATGCTTCTTGGCAAGGCGAAATGTCGCCCACTGGACCATTAAGAAATATCCAATTTGGACTTAGAAGCCCATGCCGCCCATGTCCATTCCGCCCATATCTGGCATGCCTCCGCCACCACCTGCACGACTGGAAATGACGTCGTCGATTCTGAGAATCATGACCGCGGTTTCGGTCGCGGATTGAATGGCTTGTTCAACCACACGAACAGGCTCGAGTACGTTTGCGACTCGCATGTCCATGACACCACCCTCAAACACATTGACACCATAGGAAGACTTCCCTTCAGCGTGTGCTTTTCGAACTTCAATGATGGTATTGACTGGATCTAGACCTGCATTTTCAGCCAAGGTCCGCGGAATGACTTCAAGAGCGCCTGCAAATGCCTCGATGGCCATTTGCTCACGACCTCCGATACCCTCTGCATAGGCGC
>CEQN01126371.1_pt1 | contig 12556 bp, 14 predicted proteins | sample 427011 | NCBI WGS metagenome assembly CEQN01 (sample SAMEA2621277, study PRJEB7988) | marine metagenome | biome: marine biome (ENVO:00000447); feature: deep chlorophyll maximum layer (ENVO:xxxxxxxx); material: "saline water (ENVO:00002010), including plankton (ENVO:xxxxxxxx)" | depth 120 m
TAGCTCAATTGGCTTGATTTATGCACTGAAAAAAATTTTTACATTTTCTTTAAAATTATAATATAGAAACTTTCATTTAATTGACCAATTGAAACTTTTTGTTTACCCAATTCTACTATTTTAAAATTTTTCTTGAAAAAATTTCGAATTTCTTTTGAATTCTTAAATAGATGTAAATATCCACCTTCTCTTAAACCATATTTATCATAAACAATTTTAAAAATTTGCTTTTTTACTTTTTTAAACTTTAGATGATATTGATTTATAGTAGGAAAAGTGCAAATTATAACACCACCTGCTTTTGTTACTCTTCTTATCTCATTAATGGTATTCTCAAATTTTTCATCTTTTGAATTCAGATAATAAATACTGTGATGGCATAAAACATAATCAAAATAATTTTTTTCAAAATCTATTTTTTTATTATCGCTTACTTTAAAGGATACTTTTGGAAATTTTTTTTTTAGATTTTGAAAAATGTTTTTTGAAATCTCTGATGCGTATACTTTAAACTTTAAATCTTGTAAAAGTTTTAAATATGGGCCTGTACCACATGAAAAATCGAGAATTTTCTTTTTATAGAAGTTTCCTTTTATTGGTGAAAATCTTGAAAGGAATATTCTTGTAATAATATTCATTGGTAAATTTATTTTATTTGTCATTCCACTGTATAATTGCGTATAGTTTTTTTTCATTTAAAATATGTTTGTTAAACTAATTTTATTGTTACTTTTGAAATTTAATATATTTAAATATTAAAAAAATGAAATTTAAAAATTTTGTTAAAAAAAAATATTTTTCAAAACTATGTCTTTTTTTAGCAATTTTCATTTTAGCAATTATAATTATAAATCCTTTTGAAATATTTTCTTATCTACCTAAATACTTGTTTTATTTAGTTTTTTTATTATTTATAGCTTCTTTTTTATCATTATTTATCAATAATCATATAGATGTATATCTTACTGTAATTTCCATAAGTTTATTTTTTTCTATTTATTTAGCTGAAATATATCTTGCGTATAAAAATTATAATTATGTTGAAATAAATCCAAATATATTAAATGAAAAAAACAAGTTAAACATTGAGTACGATAAAAGATCTAAATTTAAAATTTTTAATGATTTAAAAAAAGAGAATTTAAATGTTGTCATGGCAGTTCCACCACTTAGTTATCTGTTTAGTGGCAATGTAAGTAAAGAAAAAAGCCTTTTTCCCTTGTCAGGAATATCTAATTCAAAAACTATTCATTGCAATGAAAGTGGATATTATTCGATATACAAAAGTGACAGGTATGGTTTTAATAATCCTGATGGTGTTTGGGATGAACAAAAAATTAATCTAATTATTATTGGAGATTCTTTTGTTCACGGAGCCTGTGTTAACAGGCCAAATGATTTAAGTTCAAGTCTAAGAACTAATTATAAATTAAATGTTATTAATCTTGGTTATAGTTCTAATGGACCTCTAATTGAATATGCAACCTTAAGAGAATATTATTTGACAAATATAGAGAAAGTAGTTTGGGTTTTTTTTGAAGGAAATGATATTTTGGATTTAAAATTCGAAAAAGAAAATTTGATTTTAAGTAATTACTTAAATGATACAAATTTTACTCAAGAACTTAAATATAAACAAGAAAAAATTAATTCTTTAAATCAACAAGTGATATTTAATGAAAAAAAATATTATTTTAAAAAATTGATTAAATTAGGAAATTTAAAAGAAATTTTTAAAAATTTAAATAATGTAAAAAAAAAACAGATCACTTATAATAAAAATATAAAAGATAAAGATATTTTGGAATTTGTTGAAGTTATTTATAAAGCAAAAAAATTCTCGAATGAAAATAACCTAGATTTTTATTTTGTATACTTGCCTGACGCAAATAGAATATTGGACACAAACTATGATGATAAAATCTATAATTATGTAAAAAATGAATTAAATAAATTAGGAATTAAATTTATTGATTTGAAAAAAACCATGTTTGGTAATAATGATAATTATTTAGATTATTTCCCTTTTAAACAAATAGGTCATTTTAATGAATTAGGTTATTATAGAATGTCGAAAGAAATTTATAATTTTATTTATGAAAAATAATGAAAAAAATATGTTCTGTATTAAAACTATAAAACTAATTTTGAATTAGATTTACTTATAAATTTATAAAATTTACTCTTTTTTTTTTTAAAACAGATTTTCTAGAAAGTTCAATGATAGAACTCCATAAAAAAGCATCTTTAATATCAATATACGGTTTGGTTTTATTTGTAATTGATTTATGAAAGTTTTCTAAAACTTTAAATAAACCAAAATCTCTGTTTAAAATTTTTAGATCCTTTTTTTCTTTTATTGTTAAATAATTTAAATAATTGAATTTTTTAAAATTTGAGTTTCTAAAGTTATTCTGTGATGATACAATAGATTTTTCATCATCATATCTTCCTGAAATATATATTTTTTTAGTTCCCTGGATGTACATGTCCATCATAGATGATGGACGATTTGAAGATGTATCACATATAATTTCAATTAGTCTTTCTTTATTAGTTTTTAAAAATGAAAAAGATATATCTGGTCTTCTGAATTTAATTTTTTTTTTTGGAAAAAATTTTGAGTATATATCTGACATTGAAATTTCTTTTGTGCCAAACGAATGTATGCTACTAAATTTCTCAGAATTAAATTGGCCTATATTTAAAAATTTAGAAACTGGCCCTATTGAGTGAGTTGGGTAATCATTACCATTAAATTTTTTTCTTTCTAAACCTCTCCAGGTCAGTTTTCCATTTTTTTTCGAAAAAGATAAATCTTTACAATCATGAATATAAGAAGATCTAATGTATGTAATATTTCCAAATTCACCTTTCCTAATTGATCTTTTTAAGGCAATATTTTTTGGTGCATAACAATAATTTTCCGCCATCATATAGGTTATTTTTTTTGCTTTAATTAAATTTTTTAGTTTTTTTCCTTCAGCAATTTTTTGAAACGCAGGAACTTCACATAGTATATGAATACCTTTTTTTGCTGCCTTTGTTGAATGATTTACATGATGGCTAACTGGGCTTGCTATATAAACAGCATCAATATATTTATAGTTGAAAAAAGAATTTTCATTTCTAAAAATCTTGATATTTTTATCTTTAATTAATTTTAATTTTGCATCATCATTATCGTACATTGCAACTACATTAAAACTAATTTTTTTCTTTTTTAAGATATTAATTATTTTAACACCTCTTTTATATCCAATAATTCCAATATTGATCATTAAACTTTTAATTTAAAAATAAGAATATATAAATAAACTACTTTTGAAAAATGTTTAAATATAAAATTATTAGATCAGTTATTCAAAAAAAAGAGTGTAACAAAATCATTGAGAAAATAGATGCCTGCATCAAAATGCAGTCATTATCACTTAGCAAAAGAGATAAGAAAATTTATTTATACGAGTTAATGAACCCTTTTATTTATGACCCTTATTTTTTTAATTTATTTAAATATAAAAAAGTAAATAAATTGTGTCATGAGGTATTAGGCGCTAATCATTACCTTAATGCTTTTGCGGCACTAAAGAAAATTCCTGTAACAGGAAAACTGAGAAGTGACAGGTATCATATTGATGGAAAATATGAACTTAAATCTGTTAAAGTTAATTTGCAGTTAAATGTTTTATTTTCACTCACAAAATCAAATAAATATAATGGTACTACGGCTATTAAAGATAATAATAGAACAAAATACTTAGATTTGAAACCAGGCGATTGTTTAATTTTTAATTCATTTATAGAACATAAGGGAACGCCAAATATTTCAAATATATCTAGATATATAATTGGATATAATTTAATACCTCATTTTATTAAGTCACGCTTTGACTTTGTGAATATGACAAAAAAATACAAATTGGACAAAAATTTAAAAAAATTTTTAGGTTATAATTTTGTACCACCAAAAAGTTTGCAAGATTATCTTAAACAAAAAACTTATTTTTTGTAAACTATTTGTTGATTGGAGTTCCTTTAGATAAATCATTTATTGGCCCAACTACCTTTGTAAATTTCAATATTTTATTGTCTTTTTTGAAAATAATTGAATCTTCATAATTAAAAATAATATCTAAGTCATTAAATCCTTTTGAATGGTTAATTACAAAGTCATTAGTAATTAATTCTGCATCATAAACTTTAAACTCTATATTTTTATAAGTAAAAAAACACCCCTGTGATTTATTACTAAAAGTTTTTATTCTTTGAATGATTTTTTCTGCATTTTCTCCAAAATCTATTATTCTATCCCCAGGTTTTCTTGAATAATATATCCAATCTCCATTTTCAGGATTGATATTTGCTATAAATTTTTTTTTAAAAGAGTCATGAAAAGCTTTTTTTTCGGCCAAGAAACTTAATTGGTACATTAAGCTTACATCTAAATCATTAGAAAATGGTATTTTAACTCTAGATATTATGGGCCCACCATCTATAGTATCATCCATAATATGACAAGTTGCACCCCCGTCTCTTGAGTATAAAATTGATCCTAAACAAGGATCTATCCCTTTCAAGTCAGGCAGAAAAGATGGATGAATATTTGCATATATTTTTTTTTTTAATTTACTAATTGGAAGAATGTGTGGACACCCATTCGATATAAGAATATCAAATTCATTATTATTAATATAATCTAATAACTCTTTTTTATTTTGTATGATTTTATGGTTAATATTATTTAGTAAATTGTCTTTTTCTAAATGTGTATTTTTGATTACCAAAACTTGTAAGTTAAGTTTTAGAGCTATCATTTCCTCTAAAACAAATTTTCTATTTCCTACAAAAACATACTTTAATTTATCTTGCGATTGCATATCCAAAGCCAGTTTCCCCATAATTATTTCCACAATAAAGCATAAACTTATTATTTTTATGTTTGATCAAGTAGGGATAGCAAATGCTATCACTATCCCATCCCTCGTCAGATATTGTTATGCCGGAGTCTTCATCTTTTCTAATCCAACTTATACCATCTTTAGAAAAAGCATACCCAATTCTATATGTGGAATAGTCTTTTGTGCCTCTATGAGCAAACCACATTTGATACTTATTATCCCAAAATACCACACATGGTCTGCCAAATGAATGTTCATATTTATCTTTAATTGGAATTATTAATCCTGGCTGGCAATTCCAGTCTACACCATTATCAGAAGTTGCGTAATGAATTCCATATATACAATGCCAATCATTTTCTTTTTTTTCCCAACTTATTCCTGAATTATACCAAGTTTTCCAATTATTATTTTTATCAACATGAACAGATGTTGCTGCCGCAAAAATAGGGTTGTTTTTGTCTCTACCAAGAACCGGGCCATCAAACTCTTTTTTTGCTGTAAGATTTACAGGGTCTGCAATAGCTCTTCCAGTATCACAATGCCATAAACCTATCTGAATATTTTGCCATCCAGAATAGTAAATATAGATTTTTTCTGCATGTTTAACAAAACAACAATTTAATAAACCTTCAGAATCAAAGTATCCAGGTTTGCTTGGTGATAAAGCGAGCTTAATATCAGAAATAATCTCAATTTTTTCGTTATCTATTTGTGTATAACACAAAAAAATATGACTTTGCTTATTCTTTCTTGAAGAAAAAGCCATAAGAAATTTATCATCTTTTAAATGTATCATAGATGGATGAGAAGCATGCGTAAATCCATCCTGTGCTTTATTAATTATAAGACCTTTCTTTTCCCATTTAATCATTTTTCAAAGTTTTTTTAATTAGTTTTTCTAAAAATTCTACACGACTAATATTCTTGTCTTGTAAATATTTATAAAATCTATTTTTTAATTTTGGACTAATTCCTTCAAGTTGACCATAGTGTCTAGTTCTTATCGAGCCGCCTCTTCGACCAACATGTGGAATATCTATATTAGCATCCCAATTTTTGCTCCCGACTACATATTCTATTACATAAAAGCAATTATTAATGACCCAAGACAAATTTACATCCCTTGCACTTAATGGAATCATATCTATGGGAGGATCTAAATTATATAAAATATTATTTGTAATTAAACTTTTCCCTAATTCAGTATTTTTTAACCAATAAGCTATTCCTTCATCTCCAAATACCACTTTCCCACCTGGCTTTGTAACTCTATCCATCTCATCGATACCTTTTTTAATATTTTTATATAAATTAATTCCTCCAAAATGATATGTTGCATCAAATTGATCATCTTTAAATGGAAGATTGGTAGCATCATTTACTGAAAAAAATATTTTATACTTTTTAAAATCTAGTATTTTTTTTGTTCTGTAATATGCAGCAAAAAGCATTTCTTTTGCATAATCTTGTGCATAAATTTGACCAGATTGGCCTATCCTTTTTGCAATATATTCTAGATCATTTCCAGCACCTGTAGCAGTAACTAGCACTTTGTCACCCTTTTTTAATTTCAGTTTGCCAATTAGATCTTCTCTAAGTTTTTTTTCATTTACATTATGTGTACTGAAAAGCCAACTTAAAGCGTTGTCATGAATCTCAGCTGCATTTTTTATCGAAAATTCATTTACATTTTTTTTTTGAATTTCAAATATTGGTATATTTGTATTTTTATCAATTAATTTTGGCTTTTTGGAGTATAGAAGTTTTTTCATTATGTCCCTTTAATTAAAATTTATTATTTAACAAAAATGTAAATTGCTCACTGTTTAAGCTATGTTTAGTACTTGGAGGTGAAATAACAACACTTTTATTTTTTAAATTTTTTGATACTAAACTGTGAGCACCAACAAAACATTTATTACCTACTTTAATATTATTTATTATTGAAGAATTTAAACCAAAAAAACAATTGTTTCTAATTTCTGTGTTGCCAGCAACACTACTTCCAGATGTAAACCAACAGTGATTACCCACCTTAACATGATGACTAATAATTGACCCAGACCATATAAAGTTATTATTTCCTATTTTTACTATAGGATGAATATGTACTTCATTCATAATAAAATTGTTGTCTCCTACTTTTATATCCTCTGGAATATTTGCTGAAGGATCAATTATATTTGGACATTTGTATCCTAATTTTTTTATTTTTTTATAAATTGTTTCTCTGTTCAAATTCATATTTGAATAACCAACAGAAATAAATATATCATATTCTTTTTTTGGAAATTTTTTTACTAAGTATTTAAAATCAAAAACTGGATAACCAAAAATTTTTTTTTTTTGGATATATTTTTTATCGACTATGAAACCTATAAACTCAAACTTTTCAATTTTTTTTAATATTTTAAAGACAACCTCTGCGCTCGGACCATTACCAAAAATTAATATTTTTCTTTTTTTCATTATATTTTAATTTCTTTTTTAAATTTTTTTGGCCAGTTCTGAATTTTATTTCCATGCTGACTATATAATGCTAGTAGTAATCTTTCAAAACCAATCCCAATACATCCAGAAAAAATATTATTTTTTTTATTCTTTATATTAAATGCTTTTCCAAATGTATCTAAATGAAAATTTATTGATCCTATAGCTATTCTTTTCTTTAAAAATGGAATAGTTGCTAAAATTTCATATTTTAATTCAAATGCATCTTGAAATAATTTCTTATCAACGTTTCCTATAAAAAAAGGATCGTTAGCAGTTTCAATTGAACAGTCTAGGTCAGTTTTTTTCAAAAAAATCTTTAAATCTTCAATAAGTTTGTTTCTTGTTTTTATCACAAAATTTTTATCACCAACAAACATTATATCTCTTACGCTAAAACTCATCAGTCTGTCTAATGAATTATTTTTTGAATTCTCGTTCCTAAACACTTTGTTATAAGTTGTATAAATTGTGTTTTTAAATGATTTTAAGTTACTGAGTGTATAATAACAATTATCACATACAGCAGGCTGCAAACCATATTCGGCATTTTCAAAATTATTATTTATTTTTATATTATTAAATTTTTTGCTACCTGAATATTTATTAGCAAAATTTTTTAAATTATTATGATTTTTCTTCAATCCAACCATAAACAAAGATTGTTGAGGAAATTCATTAAGATAATTAATTTTTTTATATAAATCTATAGGCCACAAAACTGGATTTTCTTGATCTAAAGCTTTGTGTTTTTTTATTGCAAGTTTATAAAAAAAATTATTGCATTTCCTAAAAATATTTAAAAAATTACCTTCAAATTGAAAAAGTTCTTTAGAAATTTTTTTAATTTCATTATTTTTTTTTAAAGCTTTTAATGGATCTTTTTTGAATTTTATTTGACGTATTTGATTAAAAATAATCTTAGAGTTACCAATTCTTTTTGAGATGTAAGAAAGTTTTTTAATAGACTTTATAATTTCATTAATATTTTTTTTTTTATTATTTTCAATTGTAATTATATTTTTATTAAAAATTATTTTTTGATTTGGAAAACTATCTGAGCAGGAATTTTTAATAAATTCTAGTTGTTTTTTTGAAAGCTTCTCTGTCAAATTAACAATTACTTGTTTTGATTTCATGTTAATTGTCAGTACTAGTAATTACATTAAGTGCAATTAGTTGTGTTAAAATTTGTGAAGTACCTTCAATAAACTGGAAACCTTTAGACTCTCTAAAATACCTTTCAATATTATAATCATTACTAATTCCGTTTGCACCAAACACATCGAGTAAATTAGAACAAATTTCTTGAGCATTTTGGCTTGCAAATAATTTTAACATGTTGCAATAATTTTCAGATTTAAAATTTATCTTTCTCTTCATTTTAAAAGCTTTTTCTGAAAATGAAATACCAGATTCGATTTTCATTTTTGACTCTGCAATAATTTTTTGTACTAATTGAAAGTTCCAAATTTTTTTTCCAAACTGACTTCTTTTTTTGCTATAATTGACTGTTTCTTCCAATGCCGCCTCACACATAGAAAAAGCGGATATAGACGCGATAGCTCTTCCATTAATTAGTGCATAATTTAAGGCTTTTGAAGAAATACTGTACTTCCCACCAAATAAACTATTTTTTTTTATTTTAACATTTTTAAAATTGATATTTGAAAGGTGAGATGCTTTATTTGTTAGAATGTTTTTTTTAACAGTTTTACTTATTCCTCTTAATTTGGAGTCAATGATGAATAATTGTAATCCTTGACTTCCATTAGCGAGTAACAAAAATTTCTCTGCTATGCCACCTAATGTAATCCACTTTTTTTTTCCATTTATAATAAAACCATCATTAGTTTCCCTGTAAGAAGTTTCGATTTGATTTATATTTGAACCAGCACCTGGTTCTGTTATTACTAATGAAAATATCTTTCCTTTTGACAAATCATTTAAACAATCTTTTTTTTGTTTTTTTGTTCCAAATTTTAAAATAGTTGACCCAACCATTCCCAATGAAACCAAGAAATAATTACGAATATTTGCACAAAACTTTGTTGCATTAAAATAAAACTCACATTCCTCCAAAGGAGTTAAAGATCGAATCTTATTGTGATATCCTAATAATAAATTTAAATCATTCCTATTTAATATCTTAGTTATATTTTTTGGAAATATTTTTTTATTATCAATTTCTTTTGCTCTAATTTTAAAATTGTTTTCAGATATATTTTTAATTTTTTTTAGTAATTTTTTTGCAGTCACTTTAATTTATTTTTTTTAAGTTTTTTTTAATATAATCAAGACATCTTTTATAACTGGTGAGTTCAGCAATTTTCTCAGGTTTTATTTTTTTTAATTTAAATTGCTCCTCTATCTCAAGAATTAGGTTTATATGTGAAAATGAATCCCATTTTTCAGTATTTTTCATTGAAATCATATCTATTTTTTTGACATCAACACCAAAATTTTTCTTAAATAATTTATCTAATTTTTCTTTGGTCATTGTTTAATAATTTAGAAATTTTTTTGTATCTTTACCACAATTCATTAAGCAATCAACTATACTTAAATCTTGATAAAAGTCTTTAAATGGTTGTTTATAAATTTTTGTTTTTCCATAATCAAACCAATTAATATCTATATTTTTTTTCTCGAACAATATTGTATCTAAATAATTTTTAGCTGCTGGACCAGTATAATAGATTTTTGCTTTTCTATTTAAACTGATTTCTAAAAGTCTACTGGATGCTGATTGATTTTTTTCGAGTTTATCAATTGTATTTGAATTTAAAAACTTTGTTTTAATTTTCAAAAATTCACAGATTTTTTTTATTAAATAGATATTTATTTCAGATAGAAATATTGTTTCAATATCATTAAAGCAATCATCTAAAAATTCATAGGTTTCATGAAAATGACTGCTTTTTCGATAACACTCTTTAATTAAATTTAAATGTAATTCTTTCCAATTAATTTTATTAATTTTAATTTTAGAGATAGTCTCATTATAATTGCCTTTACTTGATACAGGAATTGTAAGCCACTTTTTTTCATTATTCATTCTTATTAAGTTCCTGTTTCTCCAATCTCTTCTTGTATACTGAACTTCATCAAAAAAAATAAATTCATCAACATTTTTAATTAAATCAAAATAACCTCTCCAGGGGAGATAATTTGATTGAGATATAGCGATTTTCATTTAATTTTACTCAAAATATTTTTATTTAGAAGTTTTCCTTTGCTAATTTTAATTGGTGATTTTTTATTTATTATCTTTAAGAAAAAAGATGCACTTAAACCTTTATCTGGTCTAAAAGTCTTAATATTTTTTTTTGTAAATTTTTCTCCAGTATTTATATCTGATATAGCATAGATAGATCTTCTAAAAATTTTATTTTTCATTTCAGATTTTGATCTTAAATAAGTATTATTTTTAATTAATTTATAAGAATTATCTAAATCTTTTTTAAAGTTGGCTATCTCATTTTCATTTAGTGAAAATCTAGAATCTACTGATTTAATATTTTTAAGACAAATATGCTTTTCAATAACTTCTGCACCTTTAATAATGGACATACAAGATAAAAATGATCCAATTGTATGGTCAGATAAACCAATTTTTACTTTAAATTTTTTTTTTATAATTTCTAAGTTATTAAGACTAAAATCATCTATGTTAGATGGATAATTACTTACACAATATAATAAGGTAATATCTTTACAGCCATATTTTTTTGCAATTCGCAAGGTTTCATCTATTTCTTCTAAACTTGCTAAACCAGTTGATATTATCATTGGTTTTTTTGTTGATGCAATTTTTTTAATTAAATTAAGATCATTCATCTCGAATGATGACACTTTATAAATTTGACATTTTAATTGTTCAAGAAAATCTACTGCCTCTTCTGAAAATGGAGAGCTAAATATTTTAATTTTTTTCTTCTTCGCGTAATCAAAAAGTTCTTTATGCCAAGAAAGTGGTGTTTGAGCTTTATTGTATAATTCCCATAAATTATAATTTTTCCATAATCCATGTTTAATTTTTTTTTTATTTTTTATTGTCATCATGTCAGGTGTATATGTTTGAAGTTTAACTGCATCAGCACCACCAGATTTTGCAGCATCAATTAGTTTTTTTGCGTTAGATATAATCCCATTATGGTTACCCGAAATTTCAGCAATAAAAAAAGGTTTTTTGTTAATAAATTTATTTTTGGCCATGATTATTCATTAATTTCATTATTATTGCTTTATAGATTTTATAGCTTAAAAATGTACTTATGAAAAATAATCTTAAAAATGAAAAAATAATAGGAAAAATCGAAAAAATTAGGTCAAAAAATAATGTAAATTGGATGGATATTTTAAGGTTGGCTTTCAAACACGATCCAAAAAATGCAGCTAGAATTATAAAAAAAATTCATACAGATGATAAAAAAATATCATCACTTGTAAAAAAACTTGGTAAATAACAACTAAATTTAAATAATGAATATTATTCTTGGCACCGCTCAATTAATGGATGGTTATGGTTTAGCAAAAAAGAAACTTAAAAATAATGATTTAAATAGAATATTAAATTTTGCAAAAAGAAAAAAATATTATTTTTTAGATACAGCAATTGCTTATCAAGATGTAGATCAAAAACTATCAAATCTTAATCTTAAAAAATTTAATATTCTCACTAAAGTAAATAATCTACATAATATGAAAACTATTGAAGATTTAAAAAAATCAAAAAAATTAATGAGAATTTCTAAATTTCACACAATTTTTTTACATGATGAAAAAGAATTAATTTCAAAAAAAAAAAATGATAATTTTAAAAAATTGAAAAAATTAAAATCATTAAATTTAACAAAATATATTGGATTGTCCGCTTATTCAAAAAAAAATACTATTAAAATTATTAAAAATTTTAAAATAGATGCCTTGCAATTACCAGTAAATTTGTTTGATCGAAGATTTTTAGATAAAAATTTTTTATCAATTGTTAAAAAAAAAAAAATAAAAATATTTTTTAGATCAATTTTTTTACAAGGAACTTTAGTTGATGAGAAATTATATAAAAGAGAAAATAAATTAGATAAAAGCAGATATTTTAAAAATTATTTTGAGTGGTTAAAAAAAAATAAAAAAGAACCTATTAAACTAACATTGAATTTTTT
>CEQN01029975.1_pt1 | contig 12513 bp, 13 predicted proteins | sample 427011 | NCBI WGS metagenome assembly CEQN01 (sample SAMEA2621277, study PRJEB7988) | marine metagenome | biome: marine biome (ENVO:00000447); feature: deep chlorophyll maximum layer (ENVO:xxxxxxxx); material: "saline water (ENVO:00002010), including plankton (ENVO:xxxxxxxx)" | depth 120 m
TTTAAATTCAGAAAAAGAATTATTATATTCATTATTGATGCTTTTAGTACTAGTAAAATCTATATAAGGAACCACTGGATAATTATCAGTATTAAATTTTTTATATAGACCTAAATTAAAACTAAAGACTTCATAAGAATCATCATAAGTAATATTTTCTCCATATTCAAATCCAAACAAAAGATTCAATGGGAATTTATCTCTTTCTTTAAAATGATAGATAAACTTTAAAAACATGTGTTCCTTATCTGAAGGCATAGCGAATGCGTTTAAAGATAGACTTTTACCAGCCTCATCAACAATGCCACTTTCATTATATGCATAAGTAAATAAAACTTCATATTTTCCTTTTAATAAAATAGAAAAGTCAGCTTTAGTTAAATACGCATTATATCTGTCTAATTTAGGATTATTCAAATCATCCCAAGAATAATAATCTTCACTATCTCTAAACATAGATAGCGAATAAGATAACCTGTTCATATTATCCTCAGCTATTATACCATATGGATAAATAAAATTTATTAATATAAAAAATAAATATTTTTTCATTTGCCAGTTTTAAATCTAATTACAACCAATATTATTAAAGATAATAATATTAATAATTTAATATAATTATAAACATTATAATAATTTGCAGAATCTATCTTTTCAAAATAAGATTGAATGAACTTATAATCACTTTTATTGAAACTATCTTGATTAAAGCTTTTAGTAATCTTTGTTAAATAATAATTATTATCATAGCTGGTATACTGATTTAGTAAATCAGTATTTAAATTATCAATTGTTATTTTTTCAGTATTGACATTTAACTTAAAATAATTCATAACTTCTTTGCTGTATGTATCTATAAAAAATGCCTCCTTATAAATATTTTCATTATCTTTTAATGATAATAAAGTACTTTTAATATAAATTAAAGATTTATTTATAGATTCTAAAGCTTTAGAGGTTATAATTTTTTTTTCAAAATTTCGGGCATAATCATTTTTCAAATCATAAAGATATGATTCTAATTCCAAAAAATCTTTACTAAAACTATAATCTGTATTTTTAGAAATATTCAATTTGTTGTATTTAAACAAAATCTTTTTAATTGTTTTATATTTATAGCCACTTAAAGTTGAATCAGTCACAAAATCAATAACTGATTTATTCTCTAACTTATGAATAGCTTTTAAAGAAGATTGATTAAATGATTTATTTGACTTTTCTAAATTATCCAATTCAGCTGAATATGCAATCACAATTGGCTCAAAGTAAATTTTTAAGTTAGATTTTTTTCTTCGATTATATTTAATATAATCATCATAAATATATTTATTATTCAAAGTAACTAAAACTTGATCTGTAGAAAAATAATTTTCAACTACTTTATATAAAGATTCAAAGTATTTTTTTTTACCAAAATATGTTTTAAAAGAATTTGAAGGAATAATTTTTATTTTAATATTCTTTTTATAAAAAGATTCTTCATTAGAAATAAGGCCGCACAAAACTTTTTCTGATATATTACTATCTATTTCATTAGAATTAAAATATCTAGCAATATTTTTAGTAAAACCTTCTATATCTCTAACTGAATCATAAAAAAGATCTCTATCTTTATTCTGATAATTAAATTTTATATCTTCAGATAAAGCAGTAATTAAAAATTCTAAAGTAGGCTCATTAAATAAAGAAATCTTTCTTTGAAGTTTATTTTCATTATAAAGTTTAAAAGCATTTTCAAACAAATATTCATCTGTATTATCAATATATATATCAAATTGAGTTAAAGGTGAAGTAGTAAAGAATGAAAAAAAATCATCAAAATCAAAACTACCATTATTTTCTAATGTGACTGATATAATTTCATTTTCTTGAAATTCATTATTTAGATATCTGTCTCTTAAATCTAAAAAATGAACAACAAGAAAAAATGCTAAAAAAAAGAAGAAATATAAAAACCTTTTTAAAAAAAATAACATGAATCAAGGCAATTAATTAATTTCTATTTTTCTTTGATTTACTATGAAAAGACCTAACTTTATTAATTCTTCCTTGATGAACGGTGATATTAACAGAAATTAAATTATAAAACATTTCTTTATTTTGAGAAGAAGCAATAATCGAAATACCATCATAATTACATTTTCTATATAAAATTTTTGATAATGATTCTATATAATTTTTTCCTAAATGCAATTCTATCTCATCTATAAATAGTATTTTAGGATAAGATGCAATTTTTGCAGCTAAATCAACCCATCTAAACTGAGAAGGTGTTAAATTTCTTAAATTTAAATTTAGTAAATGTTTTATATCCATAACTTTAATAATAGACTCAAACTTTCTTTTAGCTGTACCATCATTATTTTTAATTAAAATTTCTTTCATAATATAATTTTTAACATTGCCAAAATAAGGTCTTTTGTTTGACTGAGATACTATAGCAATATCTTTAGAATAATTACGTTTTGATAACTTACTTAAATCTTTACCATCATAATATATTTTACCTTCATATTTACTTACATTCTTAGATAACAAATCAATGATTAAAGTTTTACCTGAAGCCATTTTACCATCAAACATATAGCAAGCACCTCTATGTATTTCAAACTTTCTTATATTTAATATTGTATTACTATTATTTACATATTTTAGATTTTTTATACTAAATAGTGGGTTTTTCATATTACTTCCTTTCTTCTAAAATTTGAATAAAATTATGTAATATTTTTTCACCACTATTACACTTAACTAATTTATCATCATCAATTTTTATTCCATTACGCAATCTAACATCAATTAATTTTTTAGTTATATCAAAAGAAAACTCTGGATGGAATTGCACACCATATATATTTTTATATTTAAATGATTGATTTCCTTTTTTATTTGAAGCTAATAGATTTACATTTTTAGGTATTTCAGATACAACATCCTGATGGCTTTCATAAAAATAGTCTAGTTCATTTATGCCATTAAATAAACTGCTATTTTTACCTTTATCAGTTAAGTTAATTTGAAAAGAACCTAACTCCCAGCCAAGATGATTTTTAACAACCTTACCGCCCAATGCTTTAGCAATTAATTGATGTCCAAAACATATCCCTAAAACAGGTTTATTAGTTGAAAAAACATTAATTAAATGTTTTTGTAAATTTTTAATCCAAGCTATATCATCATAAACTGAATACTTGCTACCAGTTATAATCCAGCCATCAATCCCATCAATTGAACCAAAATCATTTTCGTATGCTTTTTTAATCTTAAAATCAATTGAATATTTTGATAAGATATTTGGAATCCAATCTGATGAATGTCCATATTCATTAACTATTTCTGGCAAACCAGGACCTGCTGATAAAATAATTATTTTACTCATATTTTCTCAAGTTATGGAATGAGGATGTTATATATACTTTTAATTTTCTAAAAATTTCTCAACATCTAAGGCAGCCATACAACCAGAACCTGCAGCAGTTATTGCTTGTCGATATGTTGGATCCATTATATCTCCTGCTGCAAAAACGCCTTCAATTGATGTTTGAGTAGACTTTGCAGAAGTTATAATATATCCTTTATCATCTAATTCTAGGTTATTAACAAATAATTCCGAATTTGGATTATGACCTATGCCGAGAAAAAGCCCATCACAACCATAATCTTTCTTTTCTTTAGTAATATGATTTTCGACTATTATAGATTTAAGACCTCCATCATTTGGATCACCAATCATATCAACAACTGAAGAATTCCACATTACATCAATTTTTTTATTTGCCATAGCTTTTTCTTGCATTATTTTTGAAGCCCTCAGAGTATCTCGCCTATGTATAATAGTTACAGAAGATGCAAATTTTGTTAAAAACATAGCCTCTTCCATAGCGGAATCACCACCGCCTACTACATAGACTTTTTTATCTTTGAAGAAAAAAGCATCACAAGTCGCACAAGCAGAAACACCATATCCCATTAATTTTTTCTCAGACTCAAGGCCTAACAATTTTGCAGATGCACCTGTAGAAATAATAATAGAATTTGTCTTAAATTCTTTTTCTCCTGCCCATACTTTAAATGGTCTTTCACTAAAATCAACTTTATCTATATTTAGGTTTAAATGTTCAGAACCAAACCTTTGAGCTTGCTTTCTAAAATTATCCATTAATTCAGGACCTAAAATACCATCTGGAAAGCCTGGATAATTTTCAACATCAGTAGTAATAGTCAATTGACCACCAGGTTGATTACCTTCAAAAATTAATGGAGATAAATCAGCCCTGGCGCAGTATAAAGCAGCAGTCAGACCCGCTGGACCCGTACCAATAATAATAACTTTTCTTGTCATTCCGTTTTATAATTCATTTAGAGCGTCTACAATCTCAGACTTGGAAACATTTCCCATAATTTGCTTTTGTACTGCTCCATTTTTAAAAAATAATAAACAAGGGATACTTCTAATGCCATATGTAGATGCTAAATTTGAACAATTATCTACATTAACTTTACCAATTTTAGCTTTACCAACAAAATCATCAGCTACTTCATCAATTGTTGGCGAAAGCATTTTACAAGGACCACACCATTCAGCCCAGAAATCAACTAGAACAGGTAAATCTGAATTCATAACTTCTTGCTCAAAATTCTCTTCTGTGAATTCAATTGTTTTATCCGACATTAATCCTCCCTTAATTATATATTTTTATTAATTTTATATAAAATAATTTAATACAGTTTTTTTAATTTATAACAAACTTAAAAAATCTTTTAAATCATTTTTTTGTTTTATATTTATTGATTTATTAGATGAATTTATAATTATTTTTTCCTCAAAAACTTTTGCACCTAGATGTATAAGCTGTGAATGCATAGATTGCACAAATCTTTTGCCACCCCCTCCACTACTACTTGCTATTAGACAAAGCTTATTTCTAAATCCATCTTTCCAATAAGAAGTAGTGACTGAAATCCAAGCTATTGCATTTGATAAAACTGGAGGAACATTTCCATTATATTCAGGAGCACAAATTATGATTCCATTTGACCAAATAAAATCATCTGTTATTGATTTAATTTTTCGTTTATATTTTTTTGAATCTTCATCTATTGTTTGGGGATTAAACAATGGTAATTTAATTTCTCCTACATTTAGAATCTTTGCTTTAAATTTTTTTTGATCTAAAAGATTTAAAATATCATTAGATAAAATTAAATTAGTCCCAGAGGTAGCAGATACAATAATTATATTTTTCATCAATTAATCCTTAAAAATCCAAACTAAGTTAATATAATCATAAGAAATAAACTTTATTTTGTTTGACATATTTAAAGATTCAATATTTGGATTTAACTTAATATATGAAATTTTAAATGAATCAAATATAAAACCGAATTCAAAGTTAAACGTATCTATAGTTTCAATAAAATTATTTATACTATTAACATTATCATAAAGTAGTATATTATTTAAATTCAATTCTCTATATTTATTAAAACTGTAATGATTACCAAAAATCTTACCATAAGGTCTAAATCTTTTATCATCTATAATTGGAGAATAAGTCAGTTCGTAGGCTGAGAAATCTTTTATTGATAAAATATTATTTTCTAAATAATCATAATAACTGATTTTACCTACAACTTTAGGGGTATTAATATTTGCATTCAAATGATAATAATAGTAATAATTTTCATTAAAGGTATCAAAGAATGAATCAGAATATATTTGTCCATAAGATATACTAGAACTGAAAGATTTATCGTTATAGAAGGATAAATCAAAGAATGAATTTCTAATAAATCTATATATAATATTAGGGTTTCCTGTATTGATAAGCTGATCAACAATAGTATTTTTAGCATTAAATGAAAAAATAAAATTTTTAGTATTATATTTAAGCCTAAAGTTTCCACTTCCTTTTTTCATAAATGCATCATAACCTAATTGAAATTCAAAATTATCTCCAGGTAAGTAATTAATATTAAAAGAAACCATCTGTCTACTATTATTCGAATTATAATAATTTAAATTATCACTGTATTCAATTAAATATTTTTTATATGAATGCAAAAAACTAATACTAAAAAAATTTCTTATTGGGATTATGATGTCATTATCTGCCCAAGTTGACTGATAATCATATTCATAAAAATTACCTTGATATCTAAAATTATTTGAAAACTGGATAGAACTATTAGAATTGAAAATAAAATTATTTCCATTATGAGAATAACAATATCCTCCATGAAAAGATTCAATATTAAAGTTTAAATCTTCAAAAAATTCTATTGATGGATTTTTTTCAACATGATACATGTAATCAAAAATAAAAACATTATTATTATCATTCTTATTATATGAAAGATGATAATTTTGATTAACATTTGAATAAATGGATTTTGATTCAGCTTTTAAAACTATATTTGAGAACTCATTTAAATCTGTTTTAAAGGCTATATTTGTATCAAAAAATAAATCAGACTTTTTTTGTTTATATGATAATTGTGTATAAGTACCTTTATTATTTCTATCAAAATATAATTTTTCAGGTATATTTTGAAAAATGGGAAGACGCATTGATCCATCAACTTTACAAGAACCAATATCAAGATCAACAAATGAGTTAGGATAATACTTATCGACTACAAATGTAGTAATGTTAAAAGGTTCTAATTTTAATAAAAGTTGATCACTTTTACTATTTTCTAATAGAGAAATTTGGTTAGCTAACAAATTATCTTCTAGTAATATGAAAACTATTGAAAAAAAAATGAATAAAAAAAAATTCTTCAAGAAAGATTATAAGCTTTGAATTTTTTGTTTATTAAACCTTAATACTGATTCATAAACTAAAAATAAAAAAGATGAATACAATCCAGTCGAAATTAAAGTATTTTTATAAAATGGGATGCCGGCCAAATATGATGAAAATAATCCTTGGATACTTTGTGGATAAAAAGGGTTACCATACCAACTTCCAAAATTAGTTATAAAGAAAAAAATTAAAGATCCAATAACTGAGTACTTTAAAACATTCACATAGTTAAATTTTTTAATGAAAAATGAACCCAGAAATGTTACAAATAATAGCGATGGATAAACCCACATTGCCATATTATAACTACCAATAAAAAAGTCAGAAAACATCATAATTGACAAAGGAATTAAAAAGCCATATTTATTATTAAACATTAAACCTGAAAAAAGAGCTATAGATAAAATTGGAGTAAAATTAGGAGGATGTGGAGTTAACCTAGAAAAAACTGCTAATAATATAAAAATAATTAATAAAATTTTATTCACTTTGACTCTCCATTTTTATTTAATTAAAACTCCATTTAATTTAATGCATTAATTGAATTATTAAAATCATATAATGATTCTACAAATTTTAAATTAACATCAATATTGTTATTTTCACTTAATACAAATTTTTGTAATTTAATTTTCAAACTATCGTTTTGCTTATAATAGTCATCTATTATATTCAAAGTAAGTAGTTTAACGCTACTTTCTTTACCTAATTCAGAAATAGAAAATTGAATATCATCTTTAAAATATTGCAATAAGCCAATATTTTTCATAATAATTCCTATTATAATCAAGCTCTCATCTTTGCCATTAAAAATCTTAGGTAATTTTTTATTAAGCTTTAAAAGATGGACTAACTCCAACAAAAATCCTCCTGACAAATCATAAGGCTTATTTAAAGAAGGGATCTTGCTTATTTTATCAAAATTATTTTTAATAAGGGTTTTAATTTCTTTTCCTGTTTTCAATTCTTTATTATTTATAGATTCATAAAGAAATTTTTCTAATGTCGATATATTTTCTGATATTTTAATTATTAAGTTGTCTTTATTAAAACCATATTTTCTGTATAGATTTGCAGATGCATTATTTAAATAAAAAATATTAATTTCTTTAACTTTATTATACTCAATTACAGAACCTTTAACTGCAACAATTTCATTATTAAAGAGCTCATTTTTAAACTCTGAAACATTAGACCAAACTTTTCCTCTTACTAGACCAGTTTTATCTTGTAGCAATAAGTCTAAATATTCATCACCCAGTCTAGTCAATTTACATTCTATTTTCTTACAAATATAAAATCCATAAATATTTGCACCAATTTTAAAATTCTTAATTAATACTGGTTTCATTTTATTTTTTTAACAAACAATTGATGAACATGCTTAACTATTTCATACCCCATATCTTTAGCAATTTTTTCTTGAATAGATTCAATTTCATCACTTCTAAATTCTAAAATTTTACCAGTTTCAATACAAATCATATGATCATGGTGTTTTCTATCAACTTTACTTTCATATCTAGCTATACCATCATCAAGAATCATTTTATCTGCAAAATCATACTTAACCAATAAATCTAAAGTTCTATACACTGTAGCTCGTGATACATTAAATTTTTTATTTTTCTTTAGATAGCTTATAATCCTATCACAATCATAGTGACCTGAATTATTATTTAATAATTTAAAAATAGCATATCTTTGATTTGTAAATTTCATATTTTCTTTTTTTAAGGCACTCTTAAAATCTTCTAAGTATTTATCCATATAATCCTTTTTTTAAATTTTTCTTAAATTAGCATACTTTGAAATTAACTTTTTCAAAACATTATTTGTAAATCTAATAGTTAATTTAGCACTATCACCTACTCCATCAACATTTATTACTACACCTTTTCCAAAAACCTTATGTTCAACAATATTGCCCTTAGCTATAGCATCAATACGCTTACTTTTATAATCATTACTACTTATAGTACTTTTGCAATCTATTTTATTATCAATTAATCTATTAGGAATCTCACTTAAAAAACGAGATCTTTTTGAAATTGTCAAATTTCTTCCAAAACTCCTCCTTGATTTAGCGTAACTAAGAACAACTTTTTTCCTTGATCTAGTCAAAGCAACATAAAACAATCTTCTTTCTTCTTCTAAATCATTATCATCAAAATCTCGTAAAATTGGAAACAATCCTTCTTCTAGACCAACAATAAAAACATAGTCAAATTCAAGCCCCTTAGAGCTATGTATAGTCATCATTGTCAAAGCTTCTCCATCCTTATTCCACCTATCAATATCTGTTAATAAAGAGACTTCCTCTAAAAAAGCCACCAATGAAAAATCATCTTTAGATGATTCATATTCTTCTATACCAAGAACTAATTCTTCTATATTTTTCCACCTTTCATTAGCGTCAACTGTTTCTTGTTTATGATAAAAATTTTCTAAATTTATTTCTTTAATTAGATTTCTGACTATTACTGATCCTTTGTCCTTTGATAATCTATTAGCAGAATTTTTAATTAAATTATAAAAATCATTTAAATTCTTTTTTTGTTTAATTGATAATTTTAAGCTTTCAGTATTCTTTATTTCTTCAAAAATACTACTACTATTATTATTTGCTATACTCCGAATTTTATCAATTGTTGTCTTTCCAATACCTCTTGGAGGAAAATTAATTATTCTTTCTAAACTAACTGAATCATTGTGATTAACTATTAATTTAATAAATGCTAAAACATCCTTTATTTCTTTACGATCATAAAATTTAACTCCCCCAATAATTTGGTAAGCAATACCACCTTTTCTTAATTCATCTTCAATAATTCTACTTTGAGAATTTGTTCTATAAAGCACAGCGACATTATCTAACTCATTTTTATATTTTAAAATCTTACCAAAAACTTGCTTTGATTCAAATCTTTCATCAAAAGATTCAACAACATCAATTAATTCTCCTTCAGAATTATCTGTCCAAAGTTTTTTGTCTGCTCTATTTAAATTTCTTGAAACAACGTGCCATGCAGCATCTAAAATTGTTTTAGTAGATCTGTAGTTTTGCTCAAGCTTTATAATTGTCGCTTTTCCAAAAGCATCCTTGAAATTTAAAATATTTGATATATCCGCTCCTCTCCATCCATAAATAGATTGGTCATCGTCACCAACAACAAAAATATCTTTATGCACAGAAGATATTGAGTAAATAAATTCAAATTGCGGCTTGTTTGTATCTTGATATTCATCAACTAATACATATTTATATTTATCTTGATAAAACTTTAAACATTCTGGATGATTTTCAAAAATAGTTAAAGGCAAAATTAATAAATCATCAAAATCTACTGAATTATTTTTTTTTAAGATTTCTTGATATTTTAAATAAATTTGATAAAACATTTTATCAGAATAATTTTCTAATAATTCTTTAAAATAATCAGGACTTTTCATAGAATTTTTTGCATTACTAATTTTAATCTGGTATGTCTTAGGATCAAACTGTTTGATATCTAAATTGAAATCTTTTATAACTTGTTTTACAACAGTCTTTGAATCTTGCTGATCATAAATTGTGAAATCGCTATTATATCCAATTTTTGAAATATTTTTACGTAATAATTGAGCAGAAATTGAGTGAAAAGTCCCAATAGATATCCCTGATATATCATGATTTACTAATTCTACAATTCTTGTTTTCATTTCTTGTGCCGCCTTATTGGTAAATGTAACTGCTAATATATTTTCTGGAGGCACTCCAATATCATCAATCAAATATGCAATTTTATGCGTTAAAACTCTAGTTTTTCCACTACCAGCCCCTGCAAATACTAAAATCGGTCCGCCTATTTTTGTAACTGCTTCTTTTTGTTTAATATTTAAAGTATCAAGTTTCATTATTATTTAGATTTTAAATGTGCTTTATATGTCTTATTAAAAATATGCCTACCTTTTTTATCTGAAACAAAATAAAAATAATCAGTCTTAGAAGGATCTCCAGCTGCAACTATTGCTTCTATTCCAGGATTATTTATAGGTCCTGGAGGTAAACCTTTATTTAAATAAGTATTATAAGGACTTTTAATTTCAGTATCTTTAATTAATATTTTTTTCTTTTGCTTTGGAAATAAATATTGCACTGTTGGGTCAGCCTGCAATAACATATTTTTATCTAATCTATTATGATAAACTGATGATATTGTTTTCATTTCATCATCATAAACAGCCTCTCCTTGAATAATTGATGCCAAAGTAACCAATTGATGCATGTTTAAGTTTGTTTTATTTTTAACATATTTATCATAATTATAAAAAAATTGCCTTACCATCACTTCGATTATATCAGATTCTGTAAATGATTTTAAAAAAATATATGTATCTGGATAAAGATAACCTTCTAATTTATTTATCTTTGATTCAAGACCTAATTCTTTAATAAATTTTTTATTATAGCATAATTCAAGAAATTTTTCAATATCAATATCTAACTTGTCTTTAAAAATTAAAGCAATTTCTTGAATTTTAAGTCCTTCAAAAATTGTAATCCTAACTCTATCCTTTGACACAGATGTTATCAATGTAATCAAATCGCTTACATTATTAACAGATTTCAAGTCATATCTTCCATATTTAATATTCTTTTCATTATATGTCATAAACATGGCAGTTTTAAATATAAATGAGTTAAGACATAAATTGTATTCTAATATATTAGCTACCTCATTTAATGACGCACCTTTAGGAATAGTAATTTTAGAAGAAACATGATTACAACTAACATTTAAAGACAATATAAGTCCATAAAAAAATATTAAAATAAAAATCACCGTCGGAATAGATAATAATATTAATTTATTTTTGTTCATTTTATATTTAAAAAGTATATTTTTCCTTTTTTTGAAGTATTTTAAAATAAGAATTTTATTTCTTGCAATGATAGTTTAATCGAAACTAATTTTTTAATACTGTGAAAGTGGATAAAAATAAGAATTCAGTAAAATGGCCACTTAATAAGTTTAATTATATTTTATTTGGCTTAGGTTTTTTAACAATTTGTTTTGGTTATCTATTAATGTATTATGGTGAAGTTACAAGTATTCAGTCAACTAAAGTTGCTCCAATAATACTTTTAATTGGATATCTGATAATAATACCTTTATCTATTTTTTATAAAAAATGATTTAGGGGTGGTAGTTCAACTGGTTAGAGCACCGGCCTGTCACGCCGGAAGTTGCGAGTTCGATCCTCGTCCATCCCGCAGTAAAAAAGCCTTCTTTATGAAGGCTTTTTTATTAATAATTAAAAAATTTTATTCAAAAAGTTTTCAACTTCATGAAGATTATGATAATTAAAAGATTTGATTTTTTTTGATCCTAAAATCATTGCTGAGATTTTTTTATTTTCTTTAACTTTATATAAGCATACAACTTTTTTATCATTTTCAATAGCTCTACCAATTTCATATCCCACACCTAAACTTGGATTTGTAACCTCAGCTATTACGATATCAGATTCTAGCAACCAATTCATATCTCTATGATGAATTTTCTTATCATCTAATGAAGACTCACCAAGATCATTTAGATTTTTATCTGCAACATGCTCTGTTAAAACAGTTCCATATCTTTGTAATAATTTAATAAGCTCAGAATAAATTAACATATCATCTCTTCCACCTCTTATTGATGCAGCAAAATATATTTTC
>CEQN01212130.1_pt1 | contig 12495 bp, 18 predicted proteins | sample 427011 | NCBI WGS metagenome assembly CEQN01 (sample SAMEA2621277, study PRJEB7988) | marine metagenome | biome: marine biome (ENVO:00000447); feature: deep chlorophyll maximum layer (ENVO:xxxxxxxx); material: "saline water (ENVO:00002010), including plankton (ENVO:xxxxxxxx)" | depth 120 m
ACGCATAGTTAGGTTGTGATTCAGATCTAGTAATTATTCTTTTTCTTTTATTCACCCGATTAATGGATAAACTACCACCTGTAAAGCTATTTAAGCTACGATAAACCATTATATAAATACACAAGAAAAAAAACCTTAAGCTATTTTAAATACATGAACTTCCCAAAAACACCTGGTCAATGTACATATATGCGAGCATTACAATCCCATAAACCTATTATAATAGCAACCGGACCAGCTGGAACGGGTAAAACTATGCTCGCATGTCAATTAGCGACTGAAAATTTAATGAATAGAGACATTAATCGGTTAGTATTAACACGTCCAATTGTGGGTGCGGATGAAGATATGGGATATCTTCCAGGTGAAATGGAAAGAAAAATGGAACCATGGACGAGACCAATGATAGACGTATTTGAAAACTATTTAACACGTGGACAACTTGATCATCACGTACATATAGAACCACTTGGGTTTATGCGTGGAAGAACTTTTGATAATGCCTATATAATTGCGGACGAAATGCAAAATAGTACACCTAACCAAATGAAAATGTTATTAACACGGATTGGTAAAAATACAAAATTAGTCATAACGGGTGATTTAAAACAAAGTGATTTAGGTGAACAAAGCGGTCTCATAGACCTTGTAGATAGAATAAATGGTTTAAACTTGAATTATATCGAACATGTCACCATGGAAAATGATGACATCTTACGACATCCTGCTGTTGCTGAAATTCTAAAACTATATTAAGATTTAACAGCGTTCTTTTTTAATTTTTTAACCCGTTCCTGAACTTCTTTTACCTTTTTTTCGTATTCAATAAATTCATCTTTATAAAGTGTTGCCCAATCGTTCATTTGTTTGAGTACCTTTTTGTTATGGGAATACCATACTATTACCTCTTTACTTATTTTATCACACGCTGTGTATTCATCCATAATAGACTTTGAACATTCCCTGCCCAACTGACAATACTTTAGAATATCTTCAAGTTCAGCCATATTATCAGTATTAGACGTACTAAGACCATCAATGTGTTCTATTTCAGTACCGAGCATTACTTTACCGTGATATTATTTTTTCACAATTTCATAAACATTTGTCACGTAATCCTGATCACAAAACCATATTTTATCAGATTCCGCTGTTATTAGATACCTTTTATCGTGTAACTCTATAACACTTGTTGGATCACATATATTTTTACCGTTTTCTGGTTGAATTACATTTTCAATAACTATTAACGGTTTACTGTATTGAAATTTAACTATCCATTTGAATATATCGTGTTTTACTATACTATTATCATCTATATATGTTCTGTGACCATACCCATAATATTCGTTATCGTTTAATTTATATGCGGGTGTACCTCCTCTATATTCAAGATTATAGTGACGTTTATCATCTAATACATCTACTTTTTCTATTTCACCATTATTTATATCTAAAGTATATAAGTGAAACGGTTTTATATAATGTATAAAATATAATTTATCACCATGTTCTATAAAAGATAAGTTTTTACCACTCGCGTTAATTTTAAAATACTTTTTCGTTTCATAATCTATCAAATGCATGTCATTAAAATAATTATCCAAAATGTATAATCTACCTTTATAGGTAAAACACCTTGGATCTTCGCCTCTAAATAATATACCCTTATCTTCTATAATATCAAGGTTATTACTTAACTTAACATGTTTAATAACTCTATCTTCACCATAATATCTTCTACCAAAACCCAGAATTTCGTTTTTATAATGAATAATTGAATAAAAAATTGAATTTTTAAGCGTGTGTATTCTTTTTACATGGACGAATTTCTCACTCATTATCTAACTATATAAATTTTAATATCTTTAAACTTAATTTACATCAATTGATCGTATAAATTTTCCTTAGATGGAGGAAATATAGTAGTACCATTACCATCCTCACCATCATCCTGCCATCTACTTTCCTGTTTCTCCATTGATTTAATATGCCATAAAGCAAGTTCAGGATTAGCAACTAAACCCTGTACCTTCGAAGACCCAGTTAACTTAGAATGTAATTCATTTGTCCATGTTATATGTTCGCAATTTTTATATAAACGACCCTGATAATCGGGCCAGTTTATCCATCCCATTTCATTTACATTAAACTTATAATAATCGATAAAACTTTGCGTTATACCCGGATGAATATTAATTCTCGGTATGAAAAATATTTCAGCACCAGTTTCCGTTATAACATTTTTAATATTTCTTATCAACTTTTCTTGTGGCATTTCATCGGCATCAATCTGAAATATATATTCACCTTCAGAAACTTCCTTATGATAACAGGCGTTTTTATAAAACGTATCGAAAGGTCTTTCTAAAACAGTTATTTTTTCTTTAAAATGTTCTATAACCTTATCCACTTTATCAGTTTTATGTAAACTATCAATAATAACTTGAACATTATCCTCTTTATCGATAACCTTTAATAAAAAATTTATGAGAGAGTATAATTCCCTCGATTCGTTACATACTTGAATACTATAAGTAATCTTCATATACTTAATATTATTTCATTTCTTTAACAGAATAAACTCCATTTCTCGTTATTAATATATACTGATTCTTCTATTTGCGATAAATCATTTCTCATTTCGGATATATAAGGTTCATCGAGCTCATTTTTATTTATAATATCATACGTCGCACCGAATTTTTTAGCCCACTCGGATAATTTCATTCTTTTTGGATATACCAAATTACATTGTTTTGAAAATCTATAACCATCGATATATTCTCTAACAACTTTCATCACATCTTCGATATTAATAAAATCAAAATATTTATCCTTTTCTATAACAACGTGTCCCTTATTTCTACATATAGCACTAAAACGCGTAGATAATTCACCCGGACCATAACACCCCCAAACTCTCAAACTATACGCATTTGGTATCTGAGTAATACGTTTATCTATTATCCATTTAGAAAGACCATACGGATCGGCGGGTGGATTACCGTTAAAAACCGCACCACTCGAAAAGTAAATAATTTTACCGTTAAAAAAACGTGATACATTTTCGAACATGAGTATGTTCTCTTTTAAAACGTCACTATTATCTTCTTTTAAACGACTACCACCGACAACCGCGCAGTGTACTATAACACTGAATTTATACCTATGGAAAAACTTTTCTACCGATATCGGATTTAATAAATCAACTTCTTCTCGTGTTATAGGAATCCATTTATTATGTTCTAAAAAATATCTTCCAAAAAATCCGTTACATCCTAAAACACCAACTTTCATTTTACAAAATATAGTTAAAGTTTTTTTAAGTAGATTAAATAATGATAGAATATCATGATCTTACTATAAGAGACGGATGTCATGCTATATCACACAACTTAACAAGCGATATGATAAAAAAGCATTGTGAATTTGTGGAAAAAACTAATATACCTGTTATGGAAATAGGCCATGGTAATGGTTTAGGTGCGTCATCGATATCAATAGGTGAATCTACATTAACAGATACAGAAATGATAACATTAGCAAAAAGTTATCTTAAAAATACAAAACTCTCTGTACATGTTATACCAGGTATAGCTACTATAAATAGGGATATAAACCCCGCAATAGAAAATGGAGTTGATATTTTTAGAATAGCGTCACATTGTACAGAAGCATCGATGACAAAATCTCACATAGAATATATCAAAAGTAAAAATAAAACGGTATATGGTGCCTTAATGATGTGTGCCACGTGTTCTTTAGATACATTAGTAGAGGAAGTTAAAAAATTAAAATCATATGGCGCAGATGCAGTAATTATAATGGATTCTACGGGTTCATTTTTACCGGACCAGGTAAAGGAATGTTTTGTAAAATTGTCAGAAGTAGATATAAAATTAGGATTCCATGCTCATAACAACTTATCATTAGCTGTAGCAAATTCATTAATAGCTATACAACACGGTGCTAGTATAATAGATGTCACTGTTAACGGTTTCGGTGCCGGTGCGGGAAACACGCCTTTAGAAATAATGACCATAATCAATTCACCCAGTAACATGAATGTAATGGATCATATTGAAAATTTAGAGTATAAATCACCGACGATAAAGTTAATAAACATATTAACCGCTAAAAATAAATTACATTCAGTATTCGAAAAGGAAATTTTATATTCTGCAAATAAATACAATATAAAAATACCCAATTTAGTAAAAGAACTAGGAAATAGAAAACTTGTAGCGGGTCAAGAAGATCTTGTTAGAGTTATTGCTTCTCAAATGGCCGAATAATCATTTGAGATTTCTTAGAAATATCATTTTTCATTATTCTATTAATAACATTTATTGGTAATATTGGTGACATCTCTTCTAATGGTGGCGCGAACATACTTCCATCCTTTTGAACCACGCCTTTTACTTTAGGTATAAATTCTTGTTCGGATGGCATATATATTTCACATATTGAAGGTCCTTTATGATTCATGAAACGAGGAAAATAAAAATCAAACTCGCTCCATGTTTTTATTCTAAAATTTTCATACCCAAATGCTTTCGCAACTTTCATATAATCTGGTAAAACTATACCAGTATTTTTATCAACTGCGCTATAATTACCGTTAAATAACATTTTTTGTGTATGTTTAATCATAAGATATCCATCGTTATTAAATATAACTATTTTTATGGGTAAATTATGTTGAATTATAGTTTGTAATTCTTGAATATTCATCATCATACCACCGTCGCAATTTAAGCATAAAACTTCTCTACCATTTCCAGCTATAGCTGCGCCAAGAGCACCCGGAAGTCCATACCCCATTTCACCTAAACCATACGAAGAAAACATGGTCATGTCATCTTTAAGTCTTATAGACTGGTGTCCAGATAATAAAGCGGTACCCATATCAGTGACTATGATTTGGTCCGTTTTTAAATAATCAGAAATTCTATCAATTAATTTATAAGAATTTGGAAATACATTATCCACGTGATAATTATCTACTATAGGAAACTCTTTACGAATATTTATACACTCATTTAACCAATCGTTATTAAATACTTTATCAACGACAAATAATTTTTTAATAAAACTTTCACAAGTCGCTTTTATTGGAAAATCAACAAATTCCTTGAATTCAGTCTCATCTATATCAACCATTACTATCTTCGCATTTCTCGCAACTTCATTTAAATCGTATCCGGTTTGAGGTATAGTCATTCTTGAACCAATAGTTATAAGAAGATCACACTTTTGAAAAATAAAATTAGATGAACGTTGACCGTATATACCCGGACTTCCAAAAAATAATTTATGACCATGATCTAATATATCTATACCTGACCATGTAAGTAATACAGGTATATTAAGTTTTTCTATACACGACTTAAATAAATCTATACATTTAGAAAGTTTTATACCATGACCACCTAAAATAATAGGTCTTTTTGCGTTTTCGATAAGATTATAAACATTTTTCATGTCTTTATTACTTGGTTCGGAAATTTCATAATAAATAGAATTCCACTCTCGTTGAATAATTCTTTTTGATTGTACATCAAATGGTATATCCAACCAAACAGGACCCTTTCTATCTTGTAATGATATTTTATACGCATTTTCTAATTCATCTTGAATTCTATCGGATTCAACAAGTTTCGAATATTTTGTCGTTTTAGAAACCATATGAACAATATCAAGTCCTTGAGTTCCATACATTCTTCTATGTGTATGATTTTTCACATATTCTAATTTTTCTTGACCAGATATTATAATTACTGGTATAGAATCAGCCCATAAACTAACAACACCAGTTATAGAATTTGTTACTCCACCACCGGCAGTAACAAGAGCAACAGCTAATTTACCAGACGTTCTATAATACCCACCGGCAGCCAATAAAGCAGCTTGTTCATTATGCGTATTTATAACAGTAATACCAGATTTAACACATGAATCATAAATATGCGAGTTAGCTGAACCTATTATTCCAAATACAGTGTTAATGTTTTTGTCATGTAAAAACGATACAATCACGTCACTAATTTTAATATCCATTAATTCATTATAAAATCACTTCTTTAAACATCTAGAATTCTTTCATAAACATTTTTATGAACGTCTACTTTATCGTTACGAATATCAAATATTTTTTTAGATACCTCTATTGCCGCGCAATTAATAACATCTAAATTTCCCGCATATTTAGATAAATAATCTTCAGAACCATAGACTTTCACGGAAACCATAACAATGTTGTCTTTTATATATATAGGCCTTACATCACTTGTATAACCATTAATATATTTTTGCGTTTTTTTAATAAACAGATCATAATCTTCAAAAATAACTTTTTGATTCGTCTTTATAAAAATAGTTGTTTGCATTACGGTTTTTGGAGACGGGTTAACATTTAATATAACTTTACACTTATTTATACCAATAAGTGTTTGTATAGCACTTTCGGTGGTCTCTATATATTTATCTATATTTATACGCGTTGCCATACCAGCAGTATCTGAAGATATCTGTGACACTACTTCTGCGTATGATATATTACATTTTGATTTAAGATACTTCAACAATGGTAAAGAAACTTGACCACCGCAAGTGACCATATTAACATTATCAATATGATATAAACAATCGCAATTAATATTAGGAACACATAATCTACCTATTTTAGAGGGTGTCAAATCTATTGTGTATATCCCTTGATTTCTAAACACTTTAGCATTTTCCTTCGCCGAATACGCGTCTGTACAATCGAATACAATATCACAAGAATTTGGATTATCTATAAAAAAATTAATACCATTCGAATGATATGTAACATTTTTAGGTATATTTTTAATAACATCACGACGACCAACAAACGCCACGACTTCATATTCAGGTATTTTTAACAACTTATAAAGTAAATCTGTACCAATTTTACCTGTACCTATTATAGAAACCTTCATATATCATTTATATAAAGAAAACAATTGTATTCTTTATATAATGACTAAAAAAATCTGGTATGCCCCTAATAAATTCGAGTCGTATGGTGAAGATGAAATAAAGGCCGTCGAAGAGTGTCTCAGAGATGGTTGGTTAGCCGGGTTTGGTAAACGAACCGAAGAATTTGAAAAACGAACTTCATTACTTTTTGGTAAAAAGATGGGTCTTTTTGTAAACTCAGGAAGTAGTGCTATTTTACTCGCGCTTGCCGCACTCGATCTCCCAAAAGGATCAGAGGTCGTTACACCCGCATGTGGGTTCGCAACCACAGTCGCACCCATTTTACAACTCGGTCTCGTACCAAAATTTTGCGACGTTGAATTAACAACGTATGTTCCGGCACCTTGGCATGTAGTATCCGCCGTAACGCATAGAACTAAGTGTATACTCATACCAAATCTCATAGGTAACGTACCCGATTGGGAAGGTATACGTAACGCGTGTCCAGGTATTACACTCATAGAAGATTCCGCAGATACAATAACACAAAACAAGTGTACGCATATAAGCACAACGAGTTTCTACGCGAGTCATGTTATCACCGCGGGTGGTATTGGTGGTATGGTCATGTTCAATAACGTAGACGAGTATAAACGCGCACTCATGTTCAGAGATTGGGGACGTATAGGTGATAACGTAGAAGAACCTTCGGAAAGGTTTAACCATTCAGTCGACGGTATCCCATACGATTGGAAATTTCTATACGGAGTTGCCGGATATCATTTAAAAGCGTGTGAAATGAATGCCGCATTCGGACTCGTACAACTCGATAAACTCGAAGGTTTCTTAAAACTCAGAAGACAACTCATAGAAAGGTACATAGAAAACCTAAAAGACTGTTCGTATTACACACTCCCCGACGATACCAAAAAACCAAATTGGCTCGCCATACCTTTACAGTGTAACGATCGTCTTGGTATTGTAAAGTACCTCGAAGAAAACAATGTTCAAACACGCGTAACATTTGCGGGGAATATAACCAGACACCCAGCGTTTAGAGAATTTAAACAAGATTTTGAAAATGCCGATAAAATCATGCGCGATGGTTTTTTACTAGGTGCCCATCATGGCATGACACTCGACGACGTCGATCGCGTGTGTAATTTACTTAAAAATTTTGCTAAAGATAAATAAATGACAACTGTTCTTGTCACTGGTGGTTGCGGATTCATCGCATCTAATTTCCTCAACATTATGAAAGAACGGTACCCCGAAATCAAATTTGTAAACTTGGATAAACTCGATTATTGTTCGAACATATTTAATGTAAAACCAGGTGTTTCAACATTCGTTAAAGGTGATATATGCGACGAAGATCTCGTTGGGTATCTCATAAAACAATACGATTTTGATGTTGTTTTCCATTTTGCCGCTATGAGCCACGTAGATAATTCATTTACCGACCCGAAAAAATTTACGCTAAATAATACGTACGGTACGCACGTTCTTTTAGATAAATTCAGAGAACTCAAACCAAACGTTGAATTTATCCATTTTAGTACGGACGAAGTTTATGGCGAATCCACTACCGACGTTCCTTTCAGTGAAAATACAGGTGTTTTAAAACCAACAAACCCATACGCCGCGTCCAAAGCCGCCGCGGAAATGATAGTTCAGTCGTATATAGACTCGTATAAAATGAGTATCAAAACGATACGGTGTAATAATGTATACGGACCGAACCAGTACCCAGAAAAACTTATACCTAAATTCAAAAAAGCGTTACGTAACGGAGCTATGTGTACGATTCATGGTACAAAAAGTTCCAAAATAAAACGCGCTTTCATGCACGTAGACGATGTTATAGATGCGGTCGAAATCGTTTGGAAAAACGGAAAACATGGCGAAATATATAACATCGCATCAGATGATGAAATATCCGTATTGGACGTTACAAAACTCTTAATTAAAGCGAATAAAAATACCGAAGTATACAGTGATTGGATAACGTACGTAAACGATCGTCCATTTAATGATTGTAGATATTACATATCGTCCGATAAACTGAAATCAATCGGGTGGTCACAAAAGAAAACGAGAGACGATCTTATTAATTTTCTGAGTCAATAGTATAAAAATGGAATTACCAAACTGGTTAAAAATATCTCTTGTACTCTCTTATGTTCTAATCGCATCGTTAGGTATAAATACGTTTCAAAACTGTCCCGACATACAGGACAGTCAAAAATGGAAAAATATTAAAATGTTTCTCAGTCACACTTTAACGATTGCGATGATTGTACCAATCATATTATTATTGAAAGATACCGATTTTCTCAACGGGGATAAAATGTACATGTTATACGCTATATTAGGTTTCATCGCATCTGCTATGTCGTTAGGTATGGCAAACGATAGTAAGTGTAAAGAAAAGGGGTACACGGGGACCAGTACGATTTTCCTTATAGGTTACCTTGCCATGAATGCGTTTTTAATTTATAAAATCGTAGAAGGTATGGGTACTGGTAATGCTAAAGCCCCACTTCTCAATAATGGTCCAAAATCTAATAACGTACAACCTTCTCCAAATAATATCAATAAACTAATGAACGGTGGTAAAAACTCCATACCACCACGTTACAGGGAGTAACTTTTCGTAATTTTAAAAAAATAATACACATTAAATGGAACTACACGAGTCTATTCATTTAATGTTTATGCTCTTGGCCCACGTGATGCGTGGAGCAGGAACATTTAGTTTAGAAGAAAAAATAAAAATGATTCAGTTCTTATGTTATATATGTAACAATACCAACACGGAGCTATTAAACACCGGCAATAGCTGCGGCGACCAAACCTGTAAAACAAACCATGGCAACACGCCCCGTATTAATTAACGCAAAGGTTTCGAAATCCTCTTGCGATAGTTTAGTAACCGCATTTGTCATTGTACCTATAGCTATAATAGACGAACCAGCGCCCAATAAAGAAAGTGGTAAAAATTGTGTTTGTTCAATTACATTCAAACCCGTAAGCCCCCAGTTAAGCCCACCCAAAACTGTTCCATACATCGCAGCTCTACCATTAACAGCTTCGACGTATTTCCAGTTAATACCGGTATTATCTTTTTGCGCACGCGTGATAGTATTGACACGCCTTCTTTGATTTGGTCGTATAATAGGAGTTTTTAAAGTAATAGATTTCATTTTATTCTTCTTTTTTAACTTTTCTTTCCTTTAATAGTCTTTTTAAAATGTATAACCCTAGAAATAAACCAGCTGTAGAATACATTACCGAAAAATTAGCACCTTTCCTATACTGGTATATGATCCATAGTGTACTAGCAAGAATACCCGCTAAAACGTACTCGAGACTATAATAAGATATATCTTCTGTATTTATGAGTTTATTTGTAAGCATCATCATTTGTGCCAAACCTATTGTTATGGCAATGAAAGCGAGCTTATCGTCTGTGTTCATTACATTAATTAAAGAAATTATTTCATGTACTAGTATATAATAATGTCAGCTACACCAGAAAAAATTATCGCAAACTATGATTCGACGTCTAAAAAGTCTAAACAAGTCGCGATCGAAATGAAGAAAATCGTCGAGCGGTATAAGGGGAAACGCGTCACGAAAGAAAACGTATGTGTTTTGGTATCCACACTGATGCTTCAAGCAAACAATCTCAAAACAATATCTGGTCCTGATAAAAAAGAACTCGTTCAAGATTTGATCTTTTCGATCATTGAACAAATCGACGAAGGTGATACGGATACGGAATTCGAAACACTTTTAAAAGCTATGGTACCGGGTATGATCGATAGTTTTGCGCTCATGTTAAAAACAAGTGCGGGATGTAAAAAAATGTTCAAGTGTTTGGGCGCATAAATAACATAAAGTTTTTACGCGTATGTTAAATATTATAAATGAAATTCCCTGATCTAGAAACAATGGTTATGTATGGGATATATACGGTAAAAGATTTACTCAAATATTCACAAAAAAAACTCGTTAAAAGAAACGTAAAAACACTAAACGAATGTGAATATTGCGCTTTTGTATACCCCGGACCTATGTGTACTAATTGTAACGATATTAAAAATAATTCGCTCGTATAAACAAATGTCATACACCACAGTAATTACTTATACGACCAAATTAAATAGCAAATCGAGTAGTGATTCAACGTGTTGCGCCGAAAGACGTCTCATACGAAATTTGAAACACGATTTTTTAAAAAAAGGGTATAAAAATCATCAATTTTCGTCGTGGGTTAATAGAAAACATGGTGCTTTAGTGATATGTCGTGAAACCAGTTATGGTGACGGTATATCACTACCGTGTGTTTTATGTAGAAAATTGATAGAGAAATATAATTTTAAATGGATTGCTTACGATGGTGAACGGTGGGTACACTCGTGTAGATCCGTTAATATTCCTAAATCACGTCCTACGAATAAACAAGTACGCGTTCTAGGTTTTAGTCTTAATGACTAACCCTAATACCGATTCTAAATTATTCTCGTTTCGTTTGAGTGGCTTTTCGCGTTTCAAACGTAGCGTTTCATTTTTTCCCGTAGCACTTTTAATATCTTCTAGTTTTTTAGTACTCGGTACTATAGGTACCGTTATTTCGGGTACAGGTACAGATTCTATTTCCTTAGGTTCTTCTTTGTCTATGATATTATTTTCTCTAAATTGGTCTATTGTCATGTTACCACCAAAAACTTTGAGTTTTTCACGGTGAGGTGCTCTTTTTATAGTTCCTATCTTATCGAATAGTTTACGACGCATCATGACCATATTACCACATATTAGACCACCGCGATTACACCCGTACTTATCTATTGCGTACGTTTTCATACAACTCCACGAACAAAAGTTTCCAGCCGTATAAAATTTGTTACGACGTTCGTCGTATTTATAAGGCATCTTTAAAGAATTACCTTCGAATGGGTGACAACACCACCAACACCACACACTCATATAAACATAACGTATGTTTTTTCTTTAAGTAGTATTCGTTTATCTTCGTCTACCACCACCTTTTTTTGACATTGTCATTATAATTAGTACAATTAACATTAAAAACGATATACTCGATATAATACCTCCGGTACCACCACCGATTAATAGTTTCTTTTGCGTTTTCTTAGATTCCTCGTCCTCTTTCTTTTTATCTTCGGCGATAGTTTTTTTCAATTCTTCGACAGCGCTCGTAGAAACACTACCCGAACCACTCGCATCACCGGAATCGCCGGAATCACCACCCGTCAATTGACCTTCCGCTCCAGAGTCTATATTACACGCAATATTAATTTCGTCGTGTGAAGCTCCAATATCGATTTTTTGTATACACGCGTTATAAGTAATATCACACCCCGACATAAAACCATCGGGTTTATACACGTTTGCTCCTGCACACGCTGTTCCACACGGTAAGGCATCGGTTGCGTTTTGTATACCTAATTTCTCTTCGATAGAATCTAATTTAGTTTTTGCCTCCGGACACCCCGCAGATGTTGGTCGATTGGCACAAAC
>CEQN01044276.1_pt1 | contig 12452 bp, 9 predicted proteins | sample 427011 | NCBI WGS metagenome assembly CEQN01 (sample SAMEA2621277, study PRJEB7988) | marine metagenome | biome: marine biome (ENVO:00000447); feature: deep chlorophyll maximum layer (ENVO:xxxxxxxx); material: "saline water (ENVO:00002010), including plankton (ENVO:xxxxxxxx)" | depth 120 m
AGTATAGTTGCATTTTATTATTTCTCTGAAATACGATTATTTTATCGTGTTTTAGGGTTGTTTGGTGTACTTGGTTTGTCCAGCTTCATCATGTATCAGACAGCATTTGGTAAAACAGTATATACGTATGTTATAGATTCTAAAGTAGAATTAAAAAAGGTCACTTGGCCGACGAAACAGGAAACAACACAAACAGCGCTGGGCGTGATTGTTATTGTAGTGATAATTGGTATTTTGCTATGGCTGTTAGATATGTTATTAGCATGGGCGATAGGAACATTATATGGAGTCAGGTAAAGTGGAAAAGAAATGGTATGTATTGCAGGCTTTTTCTGGTTTTGAAAATAAGGTCAAGCAAACATTAGAAGACACAATAAAAAGAGAAGGCCTAGAAGAGTCTTTTGGCGAGATATTAGTGCCGACTGAAGAAGTCCTTGAAATTAAAGAAGGACAAAAAAAAAGAACTGAGAGAAAATATTTTCCAGGTTACGTCATGATCAAAATGGACTTAAATGATCATACTTGGCATATGGTAAAGAGCGCGCCAAAAGTTTTGGGATTTGTTGGAGGTACTGGTGATAAACCTATACCGCTTGGTGAAAATGAAGCACAGAATCTCATACAATCTATGCAAGATGGTGTGGATAGACCAAAACCTAAAGTGATGTTCGAGCCTGGCGAAGTTGTTAGAATAATAGATGGGCCATTTAATGATTTTAATGGAGTAGTAGAAAAAGTTGATTTTGATAAAAATAGGTTGAAAGTATCTGTTTTAGTGTTTGGCAAACCAACCCCTATTGAACTATCATTAACTCAAGTTGAGAAAGGATAAAATTATGGCGAAAGAATTAGAAACAGTAGTAAAATTACAAGTTCCAGCAGGTAGCGCAAATCCAGCTCCACCGGTCGGGCCAGCACTCGGACAGCATGGTCTTAACATACAAGATTTTTGTAAACAATTTAATGATAAAACAAAGGATGTTGAAAAAGGTTTAGCATTACCGGTTGTAATAAATGTTTATAAAGATAGATCGTTTGATTTTATTGTTAAATCTACCCCAGCAGCAGTTCTTTTAAAAAAAGCTGCTGGAATTTCAAAAGGCAGTCCAACACCGCAAAGCAACAAGGTTGGCAAGGTTACTAGAAAGCAAATAGAAGAGATTGTGAAACAAAAAGAAGGCGATTTAAATGCAGGTGAAATGGATCAAGCTGTCAAAATTATTTCTGGGACAGCTAGAAGCATGGGTATTGAGGTAGAATAATGCAAAATAGTAAAAGACAAAAAATAATTATGGAAAAGATTGAGGAATTTAAAGCCTATACTTTAAGTGAAGCCATTACACTTATCCAAAGTTTTCCAAAATTAAAATTCAATGAATCTATAGATGTCAGCGTTAATCTAGGTGTGGATCCTAAAAAATCAGACCAAAATGTTCGAGGATCATCCTCACTACCACATGGCATTGGAAAAGTATCTAAGGTCGCTGTGTTTGCAGAGGGTCCAGAAGCTGCTGATGCATCCAAAGCTGGTGCAGACATTGTTGGTTTTGAGGATCTGATTGAAGATGTTAAAAAGAATAAAGACTTAGATGCTGATGTGGTTATATCAACGCCAGATTGTATGAAAAAACTAGGAGCTTTAGGTAGAATATTAGGACCAAAAAATCTAATGCCTAACCCGAAAGAGGGAACCGTAACTAAAAACGTGGCTGAAGCTGTTGAAAATGCTAAAAAAGGCCAAATAAGATATAAAACAGACAAAGCAGGTATTATACATACCACGGTTGGCAAAGTAGATTTTGACCCAATTAAAATAGAGGAAAATATTTATCACTTAATAGATGACTTAAACAAGGCCAAGCCTTCTTCAGCAAAAGGTAAATATATGAAAAATATTACAATATCCTCTACAATGGGTCCAGGAATTAAGGTAGACTTAGCCACAGTTGAGAGAAGAAGTTAATATGCCATTAAATTTAGAAGAAAAAAAAGAATTAGTTAAGGAAGTGTCTGATGTATTACTGAATGCAGACACTATACTTACCGCAGATTATAGAGGATTAACTGCAAATCAATTGACTGAATTTAGAAAAATAGCGAGAACTCCAGGAATCTATATAAAGATAGTTAAGAATAATATGCTGAAAATGGCATTAAAAGATTCAGAATATGCTGTTATTAGTGACAAAATCTCAGGACCTCAAATACTGGCGACTGCTAGTGATAATCCAGGCGAGTTTGCGAAACTAGTTAAAAAATTTATAGATAACAATGAAAACATTGAACTCAAGTCACTTGCTTATAAAGGGAAAGAATTGGATTTATCAGAGATAAAAAAACTAGCAACATTGCCTACTTATGAAGAAGCGATATCAATGTTGATGTCAATTATGCAGGCACCAGTTCAAAAATTAATGGCAACAATGACTGCGGTACCAACTAAAATGGTTAGAACATTAGATGCAGTAAAAGGAACAAAGAATTAATAACTAAATTCAATAGGAGAAGACAAGATGGCAGGAACAAATGAAAAAATTTTAGAAACTATATCTAATATGACTGTAATGGAAGTAGTTGATTTAATTTCTGAAATGGAAGAGAAGTTTGGAGTTAAAGCAGCAGCAGCCGCAGCACCAGCAGCAGCACCAGCAGCAGCAGGTGGTGGTGAAGCAGCAGCTGAAGAAAAATCAGAATTTGATATTTCATTAGAAAGCTTTGGCGGTAATAAAGTAGCTGTTATTAAAGCAGCACGAGCAGTTACAGGACTGGGCTTAAAAGAAGCTAAAGAAAAGGTTGAGGCAGCTCCATGTATTTTAAAAGAAGGTGTATCTAAAAAAGATGCAGATGAATTTAAAAAACAATTAGAAGAAGCAGGCGCAACTGTTGAACTTAAATAATAAACTTGCATAACGCATTATAAAAAAATTAATTTAGTAAATTTTTTACTAACTATTTGGCGTGTTCCAAAGGAAAAGTGTAAATGAAATATAGTTATACAGCTAAGAAAAGAATTAGAAAAAGTTTTGGAAAATTAGGTGATGTTTTACCGATACCAAATTTAATTGAGCTGCAAGTTTTATCTTATAATAAGTTCTTAGGAAAAAACTCTAAAGGTAAAATTGATTTTTCAAACTCTGGGCTAGATGAAGTATTCAAATCTGTGTTTCCTATATATGATTACGCGAATAACTGTAAGCTTGAGTATACTGGTTTTAAATTAGGCAGGGAAGAATATACCGAAGAAGAGTGTAGAATTACTGGCAAAAGTTACTCTGTACCTTTAAAAGTTGACTTAAAACTATCGATAAATATAGACCCTAAGTCTTCTGGCCAGTTAGAAATTTTTGAAAATAAGGAAGTTTTCTTAGGTGATATGCCTATCATGACCAAATTTGGAACATTTATTATAAATGGTACTGAAAGAGTGGTTGTCTCACAATTACATAGATCTCCAGGTGTGTTCTTTGACCATGATCGTGGCAAAACACATTCATCAGGAAAACTATTATTCTCTGCAAGAGTAATACCTTATCGTGGGTCATGGTTAGATTTTGAGTTTGATCAAAAAGACGTAGTCTTTGCAAGGATAGATAGAAGAAGAAAAATTGCATCAACAATAATATTAAGGGCGCTCGGCTATGATACACAGCAGATCCTGGATATCTTTTATGAGAGTAATTCAATAACTATAGATAAAGGTAATTTTTATATAGATCAAAAATTAGATAGTTTAAAAGGGAGTATTGCTGCTTTTGACATAAAACATAAAAGTAAAGTAATAGTTCCAAAAGGTAAAAGAATAACCATAAGACACATTGAAGCAGCTAAAACATCAAAAATGAAAAGCTTTCAAGTGCCAACAGAATTTTTATGGGGTAAAAGAGTTTGTAGTGATGTAATAGATCAAGCAACAGGTGAAGTCATTCTCTCTTGTAATCAGCAAATAACTCAGGAACTCGTAGAAACAATATTAGACTCAAATTTGAAAAATTTTGAAATACTACATACTAATGAATTAGATCGTGGTCCGTTTATATGTAATACTCTGGATATTGATCCCACAACAGATCAGGAAACTGCATTAATCGAGATATACAGGATGATGCGTCCTGGAGAACCACCTACAAAAGATGCAGCTTCTCAACTTTTCTCAAACTTATTTCAATCACCAGACAGATATGACCTATCTGCTGTAGGAAGAATGAAATTTAATACTAGAGTTGGAAGAACTGAAACTGAAGGTGATGGAGTATTATCTAATGAAGATATAATTGAAGTACTCAAAACCCTTATAAATATTAGAAATGGATTTGATACGGTCGATGATATTGATCATCTAGGTAACAGAAGAGTTAAATGTGTTGGCGAAATGGTTGAGAATGTTTTTAGAATCGGATTAGTTAGAGTAGAAAAAGCGGTAAAAGAAAGAATGAGTACAATGGAACTTGCAGAAAAACTACAACCAAAAGACATTGTTAATTCTAAACCAATTACTGCTACACTTAAGGAATTTTTCGGAACGAGTCAATTGTCACAGTTTATGGATCAAAATAACCCATTAGCAGAGATCACACATAAGCGAAGAATATCAGCATTAGGTCCTGGAGGACTAACTAGAGAGAGAGCTGGTTTTGAAGTAAGAGATGTACATCCTACTCATTATGGAAGGGTGTGTCCTATTGAAACTCCCGAAGGACCGAACATCGGTTTAATTAATTCTTTAGCAACATTTTCTAGGACGAATGATTATGGTTTCTTAGAAACACCCTACAGAATAGTTGAAAAAGGCAAGGTTAAAAAAGAAATTCAATGGTTATCTGCTATTGAGGAAAGCAAGTATGTGATAGCACAAGCAAATACCGAATTAGATAAAAATGGAAAAATTCTTGGTGATCTTATTTCATGTCGAAATAATAATGAATTCATGATTTCAACACCCGATAAAGTTCAGCTTATGGATGTGTCCCCGAAACAGGTTGTTTCCGTTGCTGCGGCTTTAATACCTTTTCTCGAGCATGATGATGCTAATAGAGCTCTAATGGGTTCAAATATGCAGAGACAAGCAGTACCGATTTTAAAACCCGAAAAACCATTGGTTGGCACTGGAATAGAAAAAACAGTAGCTATAGATTCTGGAGCATCGTTCACCGTTAATAGAGGTGGGATTGTAGATTATGTTGATGCTTCGAGAATAATCGTTAATGTAAATGAGGATGAAGTGTTAGAAAATGACGACACAGGAGTAGACATTTATCCATTAACCAAATACACGAGGACCAACCAAAACACTTGTATTAACCAGAGACCTTTAGTTGCGACTGGAGACATTGTCCAAAAAGGTGATGTAATTGCAGACGGTCCATCCACTGATCTTGGTGAGTTAGCTCTAGGTCAAAATTTATTAATTGCTTTCATGCCATGGAATGGATATAACTTTGAAGATTCAGTACTAGTTTCTGAAAGGGTTGTTCAAGAGGATAGATTCACATCAATTCATATAGAAGAGCTGGAGTGTGTAGCAAGAGATACAAAATTAGGTTCAGAAGAAATTACATCTGATATACCAAATGTTAGTGAGAGCCTTTTGAGCAAGTTAGATGAATCTGGAATTGTTTATGTTGGAGCAGAAGTAAAAGCCAGCGATATTCTTGTAGGTAAAGTCACGCCCAAAGGCGAAAGCCAGTTAACACCAGAAGAAAAACTATTAAGAGCAATTTTTGGGGAAAAAGCGTCTGATGTAAAAGATACATCTCTAAAAGTGCCATCTGGTATGGATGGAACAGTGATTGATGTTAGAGTCTTTACAAGAGAAGGAATTGATAAAGATAAAAGAGCCTTAGAGATTCAAGATGAAGCTATCAAGGCTGCAAGAAAAAACCTCGAAGATGAATTAAGAATTAATCAAGAAAATATTTATCTAAGAACAAGAAAAGCTCTTTTGAACAAACAAGCTACCAAAGCACCAAAAGATATTAAATCAAACATAAAAATTACATCTTCTATATTAGATACAGTAGAAGATAATGATTTATTTAAATTTGTTTTAAAAACAGAAGCAGGTAATATTGCTTTAGCAGCCATGCAAACTCAATTTGATAAATTATCGGAAAAATTTTCAGAAGACCTTGAACAAATAACGCAAAAAATATCACAACACGATGACTTAGGCCCAGGTATACAAAAAAAAGTTAAAGTATATTTAGCAGTGAAAAGGACATTACAGCCTGGTGATAAGATGGCTGGTAGACATGGAAATAAGGGCGTGATATCACAAATCGTTCCAGTTGAGGATATGCCTCACACTGAAGATGGTAGACCTGTCGATGTTGTATTAAACCCGCTCGGTGTTCCATCCAGGATGAATGTTGGTCAAGTTCTAGAAACGCATTTAGGCTGGGCCGCGAAAGGAATTGGTTTTAAGATCGCAGAAATGATGGATGATCAATCTCAAGCTCAACCTAAAAAATTAAAATCATATCTTGGTCAAGTTTATTCAACATGTCCTGGGTTTGATAAACATGATTTAAAAGGTTTCAGCGAGGATGAAGTTAATACTTTAGCTAGTAACTTAAGAGATGGTGTTCCTATGGCAACACCTGTCTTTGATGGAGCTTCTGAAGCTGAGATAAAGTCAATGTTAGAGCTAGCAGATTTACCTCAAAGTGGACAAGCGACTCTTTATGATGGTAGAACTGGAGAAATGTTTGATAGGCCTGTCACGATTGGATACATGTATATTATCAAATTAAACCATCTTGTAGATGATAAAATGCATGCACGTTCAACCGGACCATATAGTTTAGTGACTCAACAACCTCTTGGTGGTAAAGCTCAATTTGGTGGACAAAGATTTGGAGAAATGGAAGTGTGGGCATTACAAGCTTATGGAGCAACCCATACCTTGCAAGAAATGTTAACTGTTAAATCAGATGATGTTGCAGGAAGAAATCGTATTTATAAGAATATTGTAGATGGTGAATTCTCGACAGACCCACATGTTCCAGAATCTTTTAATGTATTACTAAAAGAAATTAGATCTCTCGGTATCAATATAGATCTAGATCTAGAGAATAAAGAAACGTAAGGAGTTTATTATGAAAGACATGTTAAATTTGTTTAAAAAAACTACTAAAGAAGATAATTTTGATCATATAAAAATTTCCCTTGCATCAGCTGATCTTATGAGGTCTTGGTCATATGGAGAGGTCCGTAAGCCTGAAACAATAAATTATAGAACCTTCAAACCAGAAAGAGACGGTTTGTTTTGCGCGAAAATTTTTGGCCCAATAAAAGATTATGAGTGTCTATGTGGTAAATACAAAAGATTAAAGCATAGAGGGGTTATATGCGAAAAATGTGGAGTAGAGGTAACGTTATCCAAAGTCAGACGTGAAAGAATGGGACATATTGAATTAGCGTCTCCTGTTGCTCACATATGGTACTTAAGATCTTTGCCATCAAGAATAGGATTAATGTTAGACATGACTCTTAGAGAAATTGAAAAGGCATTGTATTTTGAAGCATATATCGTAATTGATGGTGGTTTAACACCATTAGAGAAAGGACAACTATTATCTGAAGAAGGTTACCAACAAGCACTAGCTGAATATGGTTCAGACATGAAAGTGGGCATGGGCGCTGAAGCAATAATGGAGCTCCTTCAAGAAATAGAATTAAAGAAAACTTTTGAAGATCTTAAAGATGAAATTGCAAAAACCAAATCTCAAGCTAAGAATAAGAGAAATATTAAACGTCTAAAATTAATTGAGTCCTTTATAAAGTCAGGCAATAAACCTGAATGGATGATTTTGAGTGTTTTACCTGTACTACCACCAGATCTAAGGCCTCTAGTACCACTTGAAGGTGGAAGGTTTGCTACATCAGACCTGAATGATTTATACAGAAGGGTCATCAATAGGAATAATAGGCTTAAAAGGTTACTAGAATTAAAAGCGCCTGAAATTATTGTGAGAAATGAGAAGAGGATGTTACAAGAGTCTGTCGATGCTCTTTTAGATAATGGGAGAAGAGGGCGTGCTATTACAGGAACCAATAAGAGACCACTTAAATCATTGGCAGATATGATTAAAGGTAAAGGCGGGAGATTTAGACAGAATTTACTTGGAAAGAGAGTTGATTATTCTGGCAGGTCTGTGATTGTTGTAGGACCAACACTTAGACTTCATCAATGCGGTATCCCTAAAAAAATGGCCTTAGAATTATTCAAACCACATATTTTTGGTAAATTACATCTCCGAGGAATCACCACAACAATTAAAGCTGCGAAAAAAGTTGTCGAAAAAGAAGGAGAGGAAGTTTGGGATATATTAGATGAGATTATCAAAGAATATCCAGTTATGTTAAATAGAGCACCAACACTTCATAGACTTGGTATACAAGCATTTGAGCCTATACTGATAGAGGGTAAGGCAATTCAATTACACCCATTAGTATGTGCAGCATTCAATGCTGATTTTGATGGTGACCAAATGGCTGTTCATGTACCTTTATCTTTGGAAGCTCAAGTTGAAACAAGAGTACTAATGTTATCTAGTAACAATATTTTATCTCCATCTAATGGAAGCCCAATTATTGTTCCGTCACAGGATATAGTCTTAGGTATTTATTACATGTCTAGAGAGAAACCTAATGCTCTGGGAGAAGGTATGGTTTTTAGTGATGTGGAAGAAGTTCATAGAGCATACCAACAGAAGATTATTGATTTACAAGCTAAAATAAAAGTTCGTATAAAAGTAAAGGAAAATGAAGAAGACGATTTACCAGCAAAACCACTAATAGTTTCTACAACAGTGGGACGAGCTGTATTGGCTGAGATTCTACCTAAATCTATACCTTTTTCCTATATTAATAAAGATTTAAATAAGAAAGCAATATCAGAATTATTTGATGCATCATATAGATATGCTGGGTTAAAAGCTACAGTTCTACTGGCAGATCAAATAATGTATACCGGCTTTAAATACTCAACAATTGCGGGTGTTTCAATTGGTGTTAATGATATGGTAATACCTCAACAAAAAGGCAAAATGGTTACTAGCGCAGAGAAAGAGGTTAAAGATATTGAAAAACAATATAACTCTGGATTATTAACGGCAGGCGAAAGATATAACAAAGTTGTTGATATTTGGTCGCATACAAATGATCAAGTTTCCCAAGCTATGATGAAAGAACTTGGAACAGAAAAATCAAAAATTAGTTCTGGAAAATCTATTGAACATAAATCTTTCAACTCTATCTACATGATGGCAGATTCTGGAGCTAGAGGATCAGCAGCCCAAATAAGACAGTTATCAGGTATGAGAGGTTTAATGGCTAAACCTGATGGATCTATTATAGAGACGCCTATTACTGCAAATTTCCGAGAAGGTTTAGATGTAATGCAGTACTTTATATCAACACATGGAGCTAGAAAAGGACTTGCGGATACTGCTCTTAAAACTGCAAACTCTGGTTATTTAACACGAAGACTAGTAGATGTATCTCAGGACTTAGTAGTTGTTGAAGATGATTGTGGTACCAATTCTGGGATTTTAATGAAACCATTGATTGAAGGAGGAGACATTGTTGAGCCATTAAGAGAGAGGGTACTTGGCAGAACTCTATTAAAGGACTTAAATAAACCTGGTTCAGATGAGTTAATACTTGAAGCTGGAACTTTATTGGATGAGAAGAATGTCGCATTGTTAGAAAAAAATGCAATTGATGAAGTTTGGGTTAGGTCTGCAATTACATGTGAAACCAGATATGGGATATGTGCAAAATGTTACGGAAGAGACTTAGCTAAAGGCAGGTTAGTTTCTACAGGAGAATCAGTCGGTGTTGTTGCAGCCCAATCAATTGGAGAGCCTGGTACTCAATTAACAATGAGAACCTTCCATATCGGTGGTGCCGCCTCCAGGTCTGTTGCTGCTAATAGCATTGAGGTTAAAACTTCTGGCACAGCAAAATATCATAATTTAAATGTTGTCAAAAATAGTAATGAGGATAATGTAGTAATATCAAGATCAGGCGAACTTGGAATACTTGATGAATCTGGAAGGGAAAAAGAAAGATATAAAATTCCTTATGGTGCGGTAATTACTATAAATGATGAGGATAAGGTTGAAATGGGTCAAACAACTGTCAGCTGGGATCCTTATACAACTCCAATCATTACAGAGACAGCGGGAATTGTTAAGTTCGTTGATTTTGTTGAAGGTGTAAGCATGGAAAAAGTTACTGATGATTTAACTGGTATTTCATCTATAACAATAAATGATCAAACAAGCACATCTTTTGATAAGAATTTAAAACCTATGGTTAAGCTTGTTGACAGCAAAGGAATGGACTTAAATATTACAAATTCAAGTTTACCTGCGCATTATATCTTGCCATCAAGATCAAATGTATCATTAACAGACGGACAAAAGGTTGGAGTTGGCGATACCATTGCAAGAACTCCAAGAGAAACATCTGGAACAAGGGATATTACTGGGGGCTTGCCTAGAGTAGCAGATTTATTTGAAGCTAGAACACCTAAAGATAAAGCTGAGTTAGCGGAAAAAACAGGCGTAGTGTCTTTTGGAAAAGAGACAAAGGGTAAAAGGAGATTAGAAATAACATTTAATGGCCCAGAAGGTGTTGATGAAAAACATATCCAAATGCTCTCAAAAACAAAACTTTTAAATGTATTTGAAGGAGCTAAGGTTGTACAAGGTGAGATTATTTCTGAAGGAGAATTAGATCCTCACGATATATTACGTTATCGAGGCATAACGGAATTGGCTGATCATATTGTGAAAGAAGTACAGGATGTATATAGATTGCAAGGTGTAGCGATAAATGATAAGCATATCGAGGTAATATTACGTCAAATGCTTAAAAAAGTTGAAATAGAATCTATCGGTGACACCGACTTAATAGTTGGGGAACAAATGGAAAAAACAGCAATTCTTGAGATTATTGATGATCTTAAGTTGGCTAATCCATCAGCAAACCTCCCAACTTATAGACCAGTACTGTTGGGAATAACTAAAGCATCATTAGTCACAGACTCATTTATATCAGCTGCTTCTTTCCAAGAAACAACTAGAGTCCTAACTGATGCCGCTGTAAATGGAAAAAAAGATTTCTTAAGAGGTTTAAAAGAAAATGTTGTGGTGGGTAGATTAATTCCATGTGGGACAAGTTTATCTTCTCAAAGAAATGAGTCTAAGTATGATAAAACAGCTCAAATTGAAAAAGAACTTGCTGACGAAATGACGGCTTTTTCTGACAATAAAACTGAGGTAACCGAAGAAGAAACCCCTGCAGAACCAGTTTGATCGATTTATTTGAATTTTTATTGTAAAAGCTGAGTTTTTACGAGATCTTTTGTTGCAATATATGCTTGACAGCTATATGCTGTGCGAATAGAATTTTTGAAAATTGATGAAAAATAATTATGACAACAATTAATCAATTAGTTAGAAAACCAAGGAGAGACAAAATGTATAAAACTGCAGTCCCTGCCTTAGAGTCATGCCCTCAAAGAAGAGGTGTATGTACTCGTGTTTATACAACAACACCAAAGAAACCTAACTCTGCTCTACGTAAAGTAGCTAGAGTAAAACTAACTAATGGCCAAGAAGTTACATCTTATATCGGTGGCGAAGGACACAACCTCCAAGAACATTCAGTAGTTGTTATTAGAGGCGGTAGAGTTAAAGATTTACCTGGTGTCAGATATCATGTTGTTAGAGGGAGTTTAGATACTCAAGGTGTTGAGAATCGAAAACAAGGTAGATCCAAATATGGTACTAAAAAACCAAAAAGCTAGACGAATATCATGCCCAGAAAAAAACTCATTTTAAAAAAAACACTAAAACCAGATCCTATTTTCAATAGTACTGTGGTATCAAGATTTACAAATATGATAATGGTAGATGGTAAAAAAAGAACAGCAGAGAAAATTATATATGCTGCATTAGATATAATCAGTGAAAAAAATAAAGCAGATCCATTATCAATGATGGAAAAAGCTCTTCAAAATGTTGGCCCGTCAGTAGAAGTTAAGTCCAGAAGAGTTGGTGGTTCCAATTATCAGGTTCCGATCGAAGTTAATCCAAGACGCAAGTTATCTTTGGCAATGAGATGGATATTAGATGCAGCTCAAAGTAGAAATGAAAAGTCAATGAAAAATAAATTAGCATCAGAACTACTCGATGCATGTGAAGGCAAAGGCTCTGCCGTTAAAAAGAGGGAAGATGTTCATAAAATGGCAGAGGCTAATAAAGCTTTTGCTCATTACAGGTGGTAACAATGACTAGAAAGACTCCCTTAGAAAACTATAGAAACATTGGTATTATGGCACACATTGATGCGGGTAAAACTACCACAACAGAGAGAATATTATACTACACTGGTGTTTCTCATAAAATTGGCGAGGTCCATGACGGTGCTGCAACTATGGA
>CEQN01202143.1_pt1 | contig 12349 bp, 11 predicted proteins | sample 427011 | NCBI WGS metagenome assembly CEQN01 (sample SAMEA2621277, study PRJEB7988) | marine metagenome | biome: marine biome (ENVO:00000447); feature: deep chlorophyll maximum layer (ENVO:xxxxxxxx); material: "saline water (ENVO:00002010), including plankton (ENVO:xxxxxxxx)" | depth 120 m
GTTAGAACCTAAAATACGTGTAGAGAATTTTGGAATAATACCTCACCTATCCACTGATCCAGGTGAGATTGATTATTTTGGAAACTGGGTGGGTATGTCTGATTATGGTACCCCAAACAAAAAAACAAACGGATGCGTGGATTCAATCATTTGGAAAGATGTCAATAACGTGGTGATTCCGACTACTGTATATACGATTCTTAACGATATCAATGAAGATCAATATGAATCGGGGAGCCCTTATTTTCATCTTACAGGCACCTGTGTTGTGGATTTTGGACAATTTGAGGAGGAAGGCTTTCTAACTGGTGTATCCACAAAAATAAAGCTTGCTGATGGGCAATTTTTAAATGGTAACGCAAATGTCCATTTTACTTCTAAAAAACTAGATGATATTCCAGTACAAAACGATCAAATTATTCAATTATCTGTAAAAATCTCTTTTGACTAAATGATATGAGAATCTCATTTTTACTACTCATATTAATGACTGTTTTCTACTCGAACACCTTGTCGGTTGATGCTGCTGGTCCGGTCATCGAAATAGTGATCGACGAAACCATTTCTGTTGGAACTGACAAATCAAATAAATCCAATCAAATTGATGAAAACATACAAATCAAAGATGAAATATCAAATCAATCTAATCAAATTGATGAAAACATACAAATCAAAGATGAAATCACGACTAATACAATCGAACCCGAAGTAAAAGAAATACCTCTCCCAAAAACCAGAGCAGTAAAACCTACTCCTACTCCAAGTAGAAGAGTTGCGGTTGAGCAAAAAACTAATATCGACAGGTCTTCAGATACAAAATCTGAAATCCGACCAACTCCAACACCAGAAAGAAGATCCAGATGGTCATCTTTCTTTAGTCGAAGTTCTGGACGTGCAGTAGGTATGGATGCAACCCCCGAAGAAGCACCGAGTACCAGTGGAAGCTGTAACAGTACGGGAAATGATGGATTAGCATTATTATCAATGATTTTATTGCCAATTATTTTCCGATCAAAATCCCTATTTAAATCAAAATAAAATTACGCATAAAATAGGAACACAACATATTGAGAAAAACCAAGTAAAAATGGTACAATATAGATCGTGAAAAAGCTTGGAATTTTACAAGAATTTACTTTATTTATTTCAGTAAACTTGAAACAGTTTACTAAAGCAAACTCCCCCCTTTTTTATCGCAACTATTACTCATAAAAATTTTATGATGAAACTTTCTATTTAGGAGAAATCTTATGGCCACCCTTAGGGACGAAAATAACGAGCAATATTCCGCGGATGATATACAAGTACTGGAAGGAATGGAGGCTGTTCGTAAAAGACCTGGTATGTACATCGGTAGTACAGACCAAAGGGGTTTGCATCACCTAATTTACGAAATAGTAGATAACAGCGTGGACGAATTTATGGGAGGATTCTGTACTGAAGTATCCATTACCATCCAAAAAGACGGCTCTGTATTAGTCCAAGACAACGGAAGAGGTATTCCTGTAGACATACAATCCCAAACAGGTTTAACAGCTCTAGAAACAGTAATGACAGTTTTACATGCCGGTGGAAAGTTTGGCGGAAAAGCTTATGCGGTTTCTGGTGGATTACATGGAGTTGGAGCATCTGTGGTTAACGCTCTTTCTTCCTCATTACAAGCTGAAGTGGTACGAGATGGAAATATTCACACTCAAACATACTCCAGAGGAATAACTCAAACAGAAATCACAACAGAAGTGGCTCCAGAAGGCAGAATCACTGGTACCACTGTCTCATTCATGCCAGACACCGACATATTCGGTGAATTAGTTTACGACTTTAATATTCTAATGAATCGATTTAGAGAGATGGCATACCTTAACAAGGGATTACAAATCACATTTAAAAGTGATTGGCACACTTCGAAATGGCCTAACCATGAACTTACTTTTTATTTCGATGGCGGAATTTCAAGTTTTGTAAGAGGACTAAACCAAAAAAGAAATGTTCTTCATGAAAATCCTATCTATGTAGAAGATTTTATTGAAGGAACCAGTGTTGAAGTAGCACTCCAATATAACGAAACATATACAGAATCTGTATATGCTTTCGCTAACTGTATTAATACTGAAGATGGGGGTACTCACGTTACTGGATTTAGAGCTGCTCTTACTAGAGCAATCAACGACTACGCAAGAAAAGAAAAATTCTTAAAAGATAGTGAACCAAACTTAGCTGGAGAAGACACTAGAGAAGGCTTAACTGCTGTGATAAGCCTAAAAATACAAGAACCTCAGTTTGAAGGTCAAACAAAAAATAAATTAGGAAACCCTGAAGCTAGAACCCAAGTAGAATCTGTTTTGGGAGATAAACTCAAAACCTTCCTTGAGGATAATCCAAAAGAAGCAAAAACCATCATTGATAAATGTATGACCTCTCAAAGAGCTAGGGAAGCTGCTAGAAAAGCACGAGATCTAATCATTAGAAAAAATGCAATGGACGGAGGCGGATTACCTGGTAAATTGGCAGATTGTTCAGAAAAGAATCCTGAATATTGCGAAATATATTTGGTTGAGGGAGACTCCGCTGGCGGTACTGCAAAAATGGGTAGAGACAGAAAAACTCAAGCTATATTACCTCTTTGGGGAAAAATTCTTAATGTTCAAAAATCTCGAGATGACAAAATAGTTCAACATGACGCTATTCGCGCAATGATTACTGCATTGGGAGCAGGACTCGGAGAAGATTTTGATTTAGATAAGCTCAGGTACCATCGAGTCATCATCATGGCTGATGCTGACGTAGACGGATCACACATTCGAACTCTTTTACTTACATTCTTTTTCAATCATATGAATGAATTAGTTACTAATGGACACTTATATATTGCTCAACCTCCTTTGTATAAAATTGGGTCAGGTAAACAAGAACAATACGTATATTCTGACCAGCAAAGAGAAGAAATCTTAGAACAATTAGACGGGAAGAGAAACGTTAATATCCAAAGATATAAAGGTCTTGGTGAAATGAATGCCGAGCAACTTTGGGAAACTACAATGAATCCTGAAACTAGAACCCTTCTACGTGTAGAGGTAGCTGATAAAAATAATGCTGCCAATGATTTTGAAATGTTAATGGGTGATGAAGTTCCACCAAGAAGAGAATTCATAGAAACTCATGCTTTGGAAGTAACAAATCTAGACGTTTAAATCAGTCCCACATTGAAGTAGAGAAATATCTTTCGCCAATGTCGTTAAATACTGTCACGATATGTCCAGTTTTTAACTCTTCAGCTAAAGTTTTAGCCCCTAACAGATAGGCTCCACATGACTGACCCACAAATATTCCTTGCCGAGCCAAAACTTTCGAAACTTCATATGCTTCAATAACATCTATTTCAAGCATTCGGTCTATAACAGATTTATCCAAAATTTCTGGAATAATATGACCTTCTCCAAGAGGTTTAAGCCCTTCGACTCCCGGCCATTCATCAAATTCAATACACACAACCTGAATATCTGGATTTGTTTCTTTTAGTCTTCTACCAATTCCAGAAATAGTCCCACCTGTACCAACACCCCCGACAAAATGAGTTATAAAAGGAGCCTGTTGAATAAGTTCGTAACCAGTAGTTTCATAGTGAGCGTCCGGATTATTCTGATTTGAGTATTGATCACAATAAAAATATTTTTCAGGATCTGATTCATATCTACGTTTTACTTCGTATAAAGCCTCATCATAGCCTAATTGAGCATCGGTAAAGATTAAGTTTGCACCATGAGCTATCAGCCTCTTTTTTCTCTCTTCACTCGCATTTTCAGGCATTACTAATTCAACTGGATATCCTAAAACAGCTCCTATCATCGCATACGCAATTCCTGCATTACCCGATGTAGCGTCTAAAATAGTTTTGCCTGGCTTCAAATTTCCATTAATCACTGCCTCTGACAGCATTCTCAAAACAGGCCTATCTTTAATTGATCCTCCAGGATTTAGTTGTTCAAATTTTGCATAAATTGATGCTTCTCCTATATCCCAAGGAAGATTCAATTTAACTAACGGAGTATTACCAATCGAAGAAAGAGTAGGGAAATTTTGTATAAATTCTTGGATTTTTTCAGAATATGGCAATGATTATCCTTCAAAAGTAATTTTTTATTCTATGCATTAATCATAAAAAAGTTTAATCTAGAGTCTATCCATTATAAATCGGACTGTTAAAAAATGGAAAAAAGGGAAGCAAAATCAAAAATCCAATCTCTGTCTACAGAGATTAATAAACATAACCACCTATATTATGTTTTAGACCAACCTATTATTTCTGATGGGCAATTTGATGTCTTATTAAAAGAATTAAAAGATTTAGAGTCTGTTTTCCCAGAATTACTTTTACCTAATTCCCCAACACAACGAGTAGGAAGTGATCCGTTACCAAGTTTTGAACAAGTTAACCATGAAATCCCTATGCTTAGCTTAGGAAACGCTTTTAACGATCAAGATTTAGGGAACTGGTATAAAAGAATCTCATCTTCTATCGATTCAAATAAATTTGAAATCGCCTGTGAATTAAAATTTGATGGATTAGCAGTTTCTTTATTATATGAAAATGGCATATTTGTTAGAGGAGCTACTAGAGGAAACGGATCAATTGGCGAAAACATTACCTTAAACCTTAAAACCATTAAAAGCATTCCTCTCACTTTAACTGGTAACCCTCCTTCTTTATTAGAGGTAAGAGGCGAAGTTTTTATTCCAAAATCACAATTCTTAACCATGAATCAAAAACGAGAAAATGAGGGGTTACAAACATATGCTAATACTCGAAATACAGCAGCAGGCTCTCTAAGACAATTAGATTCAAAAATTACTGCTGAAAGACCATTAGATATATTTATTTATGGAGTGGGAGCAACAAACTCACCTGATTTTAATAACTCGCATTGGGAAAACCTAGAAAAATTAAAACAATTTGGATTTAAAATTAATCCCTATAACGAATTAGTTAAAAATATTGAATCAGCTATCTCTTATTACGAGAAATGGTTATCTAAAAAAGAATCCATTGATTATGACTGTGACGGAATAGTATTTAAAATTAATGAAATTGATTTTCAGGAAATTTTAGGAAGTGTAGGTAGAGAACCAAGATGGGCAATCGCTTACAAATTTCCTGCCGAACAAGTAGTCACAAAATTACTAGATATTCAAACTAATATTGGTAGAACTGGCAGCATTAATCCATACGCAATTTTAGACCCCGTAGAAGTTGGTGGAGTTATTGTCAGACAAGCTACTTTACATAACGAAGAATACATCATTGCTAAAGACCTAAGAATTGGTGATTGGGTAACAGTGGAACGAGCTGGAGAAGTGATACCCCAAATAGTTCATAGAAATGAATCTAGAAGAAATGGTTCAGAAATTATTTTTAAAATGCCTTCGTTGTGTCCAAGTTGTAATGCAATTACATCTAGGCTAGAAAACGAATCTGCTCTCTATTGTACGAATGCTCAATGTCCAGCTCAATTAGAAAGATTATTAGAACATTTTGTAAGTAAAACAGCTATGGATATCGATGGATTAGGCATTAAAACCACAACATCTCTAATTGACAATGAACTTATACATGATGTTTCAGACATTTATTTCTTAGATAAAAATAAACTAGAAAATATAGAAAGAATGGGCGAAAAAAGTATTAAGAACTTACTTGATTCAATCGAAAAGAGTAAATCGCAACCCTTCTCAAGATTAATTACCGGGTTAGGAATTTCACATGTTGGAAGTGAAGTAGCAGAAATTCTAGTTAATGAGTTCAAAAATATTGATTCTCTAATGAATGTCACTGCTGATGAATTACAACAAATCCCTTCTATTGGTCCTAAAATAGCGATAAGTCTAGTAGATTTTTTTCAAAAAGAAACCAATAGAAGAATAATTGAAAAACTCAAAACTGCAGGTATTAAAACTGAATTAGAAAATCAAAATTCTGGATCTGAAAATAATCTTCTAAATCAACAGAAATTTGTAGTTACAGGAAAAATGGAAAATTTCTCAAGAACTGAAATACAAAACCTGATTAAAGAAAATGGTGGCCTAGTCACTAATCAGGTATCCAACTCAACAAATTTTCTAATCGCTGGATCTGATTCAGGATCTAAATTAAATTCTGCAATTGAAAATAACGTAAAAGTAATTAGTGAATCAGAATTTCTAGCAATGATTTCTAGCTAGCATTCATTAAAGAGTCAAAAATTAATGGATGATCTATCTGTAATTTATTGAAATCTTCTACGGTATCTAAATCAAAAAGCATCCCTTTAGGTTGTATTACCTCATAATCGATTAAATTTTGTTTACACTCATCCACATGTTTCTGAAAACTGTTTTCTCCTAATTGACAGCTAAAATTTGTACTAACATTAAAAGAAATACAGTTCGTACCCCCATCTGAACTAGAAGGAACTAAAACTACTTTTTGTCCAAATTCAGAAGATTCCATTACCTGATTGATGTCAGTTTCATTTAATAATGGCAAATCACTGGGAATATAAATTGGAATCTCTCCTAATTGTTTCCTATCGCTTACAGCTATATCGATATCATGAGCTAAATGATCACCTTTAGGAATCATTGTATCTACATCAAAAAGACTACCAACTTCTAGAATAGAATCATCTGTGCCTACTAAAACAATATTATGAGCATTAGATTTTTTTGCAGCTTCAAGTACTATTTTCAACATTCCAAATGTAATCGTTTTTCGAGAGTTAATATCTAAAACTGAAGAAAGTCGTGATTTAGTTTCACTCAAATCTTTCAATGGAATTAATAAAGTAAAAGTTTGGTTTTTTAATTGCATAAATTCAATAAAAATTTTGCTAAATTAGTTTTTTCGACTAACGAGTTCATAATGATATTTGTTTGAAAGGTTTTCATTCCTAATCTATTTATCTTCGGTATCAAATGAGAATCTATGTCATCTAAAACAAAATAATCACAAATTTCTGTGAAATGTTTTGCAATCCCAAATGCAGAAATCTCTTGATTTAATTCTTCAAGCAATTTTGCAGTTGGGCCTTTGATGGCATCTCCATTCACAATAGAACTAACTGCTATTCTTTTACCTTCAAAAGATTTCAACAAATCCAATACACCAGGTAAAAAAATTATCGGATGTAAACTCAAAAAAGGATTTGAAGGACAATACAACAAATAATCAGCCTCTTCCAAAGCAGTTAAAAAATAGGGAGAAGGTTTTGCATTCTGAATCCCTTCAAATCTGATAGAAGTAACCTTGGGTTCACAAAAGTATTTAACGAAATATTCTTGGAAATTTAAATCCCCTCTGTCAGTAGTTAAAACAGTTCGAACTTTATCATCTGTCATTGGAATAATAGGAAACTCTAACCCATGTGCCTTACATAATTTTTCAGAAATTTCTGACAATGTCATATTTTGTTTCATTAAATTTGTTCTATAAATATGGGTAGCAAAGTCTAAATCTCCAAGCTGAAACCATGAATCTAAACCTAGTTTTTTTAATTCAGAAAGAGTTCTAAAAGATTCATCTTTAATTCCCCACCCCAATTTCTCATTAGACTTCCCAGAAAGCGTATACATCATAGTATCTAAATCAGGAGAGACATGAAGTCCATAAAATTCCTGATCATCTGCAGTATTAACCACAATAGACAATTGGTCCGGAGACAAAATTTCAGTAAGACCTAAAGCTAATTTTGCTCCACCAACACCTCCAGCAAGGGCAACAAATTTACTCAAAAAATCCTCCTATATTTAATGAACAAGTTTATATGAACCTTGATTGTATCTCATGCTAAAATCCTGATACCGAGTATAAATAAGGGTTCTAATCATTCATATTTCAAATCTCTCGCTCAGAAATTTCAGGAACTATAAAAACCTTGATATCAGTTTGCCATCTAAAGTCACACTTTTAATGGGCAATAATGGTCAGGGAAAAAGTAATTTTCTTGAAGCTATTTATATGCTTTCTGTAGCAAAATCATACAGAGGGAATACTGAACGAGACCTCATCACAGAAGGATCTGTAAACGGTTTATCATATTCTAAAATTGCTTGCGATATTCAACTTGAAGAAAAAAGTACAAAACTAGAAATACACTATCAATGTGAACCATCTGATAACAACGATGGATTTATAGCACAAAAATTTATCAAAATTGATGGGATTCCCAAACGAGCTAGTGATTTTGTAGGTCATTTAAATTCAGTTTTATTTTCTGTTGCTGAATTAGATTTAGTTTTCGGTACCCCCAGCTCTAGGAGAAGATATTTAAATATTCTAATTTCTCAAATTGACAAAAATTACTTAAAAAATCTATTAGATTTTCAAAAAATCAATTCTCAACGAAATAGTCTTCTTAAATTAATTAGAGAAGGAAACTCTCAGGATAATGAACTTTCATATTGGGATTCACAATCTGCTAAATTGGCAACCGATTTAATAATCAAACGAGTTGAGATATTAGAAAAATTATCGAATTTATCTAATCCTATCCATAAAGAAATGAGCAATTTAAAAGAAAATATGTTTTGTTCATATCTACCCAGTTCTAATGAGATGTATCCCATGAATCCTGAAAAATGTTTTGACTTCATATGTTCAAAATTGATTTCCAATAGATCACGAGATATATCATCAGGAACAACTTCAATTGGGCCACATAGAGATGACTTTCAAATTTTCATTAATAATTTAGACTCACATAGATTTTCTTCAAGAGGACAAGCTAGAACTGCAGTATTAGCATTAAAATTTGCAGAAGCAGAAATCCTGAAGCAATCAAGAAACACTACTCCCATCTTATTACTAGACGATTTACTTTCCGAACTTGATTTGGAAAGAAGAGAACAAATCTTAGATATGACAAAAACATTTGATCAATCAATAATTACTACTGCTGAGCCTGAAATTATTAGTGCAGAATTTAAAAATCAATCAAACCTTTTAGAAATTAAAAACGGTGAGATTTCGGAGCAAAAGGCATGAAGAGCTTTTCTATTTCAACAATTTTAGCTGGAGCAGCTCACTTAATCAGTATTCCAACAGGACTAATTTTATTAATATTTCCAATCATATTAACTACTGAAATAATTAGTGACGACAAAGGGTTTACTCAATCAATTCAATCCTATCAAACTCTTCTAGAATCTAATTTCTCACTATCATTACCAATAATTGTGTTCCCATGGATCATTTCAGGAGTATGCCTCATTTCAAATTTAATGGTCACACAAAATACGTCAAATAATTCCATTAGATTGAGATGGAAAACCTATACGTGGGGATCTGTTTTATTAATGGGGATATATATTTTTTTAAGTCCAACAGGACTGTATTATATTCCTGTTGGACTTTTATTACTTTTATCAATAATTATCAAAAGGTAAGCTAAGCAGGCTCAAACATAGGAAGTGCAATCTCGCCTTCACCCTGATCTAACCAAGAAAGCTTAACTTTCATACCGATTTTAATATCTTCAATTGGATTGTCGACATTAACGACATTGGTCATAATTCTAAATCCTTCATCTAAGTCCACATATGCCACAGCGTAAGGACCAATATCCTTAAATGCAGGATGTCTACTTTGCATCACTACACTAAAAGTGTATACAGTTCCTAATCCTTTTGATTGATTCCATGTGTTGTTTAAACTTCCACATTGAGTACAGTGTGCTCTTGGATAAAAGATCACTTCAGGACAATCATCACATGTTTGATACATAAGTTTCTTTTCTTTTGTAGCATCCCAAAAAGGTTGTGTATCGGGCTCAGGAAATCTTGGTTGAGGTCTCATAGTCATATTGTTTCTCCTTATTAATCTGCAGCTAAAATAATGGGTGAAGTCGCGTGACGAGCTCCAAGTTGTCCACCATTTCCTACAGCTACAGCTAATTTTGCATTGTCTACTTGTGAAGTTGATTCACCTCTCATTTGTCTAGTAGCTTCTAAAATACAAAATATCCCTCTTTCTCCTGGATGATTTGATGAAAGGCCTCCACCATCTGTATTCAACGCTGGACCACCTTTTTGATCAAATTTTAAAATTCCACTACTCACATAATCTCCGCCTTCACCTTTTTTACAAAAGCCCAAATCTTCAATCATCAACATCACTGTGATTGAAAACGAATCATATGCCATCAAAACATCTATCTCACTGGGAGTTACTCCAGCATCTTCAAATGCAACAGGTCCGGATTGTGCACCAGCACTCACAGTGATATCTCCACCATTTTCACGATATTTAGTAGCTTCTCCGCCACCTATAATCCATACTGGCTTTTTCTTACAATTTTTTGCAACTTCTTTTGAAGCAATTACCACTGCTCCTCCACCATCTGAAACCATACAACATTCTAGTAAATGAAGTGGCCAAGCGATCATTCTTGAATCAACAACATCTTGAACAGTGATCTCATTTACTCCCACAAATTCTAAATCTGTCATAGCTTTGACGGCATCTGGATTTCTCATGGCATGATACCTAGTAGCTACAGAGATTTCTGCAAATTGTTCATTTGTGGTGCCATATTGATGCATATGCCTAGCTTTTACCATTCCATAACCTGCGATACCAGTCATACCCCATGAATCTTCCATATTATTAAATGGAGTAGGAGCACCTTGTCCGGTAGCACCGGCTGTACCAATAGCTACTCTGCCTGAATGAGCTGTAGACCCATAAGTCAAAATAGCAACATCTGCTTTTCCAGCTGCAATCATAGTTGCAGCATGGTGTGCCTGGAATTCGTATGATGTACCACCCACACTAGTTACATCTATTAACCTAGGCTTGAAACCAAAATATTCTGAAATACTCAATCCACCAATATTTTGATTTTGGCCATTGTCATAAACTGCATCAACATCTTTCCAACTCAATCCTGCATCAGCTAAAGCTTTAGATGCAGATTCAGCTTTAATCTGTAGAGCGCTAACTCCTGGTGCAACTCTAAGTGGGTATTCATGAATACCAACTACTGCTACTTCTCTCGTTTGGGACATAATTTTGCTCCTCAATGGATTTTTCTTTGATTTCTTCCGTGAAAATAGCATACAGGTGACTTAGCGTCAATTCCAAACAACTGTAGTGCCCATGTTTGGATTCTTGTAAGATAACAGTATGGAAAGTAACTCTCATTATCAAGAAAGATTTTGCCCAAAATGTAATGGGAAATTAATTCCTCTCAACCCCTCAATGTGTCCCTATTGTGACGAACGAGTTCCCCACTCTATGAAATTTCTTAATAACGCTCGAATTGGTAAAAACAGCCTATTCAGATGGACTGTAACTGCAATTTTAATCATGTTTATGTGGAGTTTTGTAGGTGGTATACCATTTATGACAGTATGTGGAATTTTGGACGATAGTCCTTTTGGGGGATATTCATGTGATATAGATTCATATGCACCCTCTATTAAAGGTCCCTCTGCTGCTCCAAATTTTTTATTTCTTCATTTAGTTTTTGTAATTGGACTTTTTGGATTCTGGTTTTTAACAAATTCTATTCAAAAAAAACCAGTTTTAACTATGATTACAGGAAGAAAACAAATTGATAGAGACAGAATTATATTTGCTATGTTTGTGTCTTTTGTTTTTTATTCAATTGCTCTATCCACAGAATTATTTATATCAAATGCAAATAATATCCCTATAGCACTTAAATATGAGGGATTTAGCCCCGATTGGTTCTTAGTACTATTGCTAGCTATACTTTTTGTACCTATACAAGCCGGATTAGAGGAAATCATATTCAGGGGATACATACTTCACGGACTTTCTTTAATTCTAAACAATAAGATGTTTCTAGCATTGGCTACAGGATCAATATTTGCTTTTGTACACTTATCAAACCCAGAGCCATGGACATACGGCATTGGACCCTATCTGATGGCTATTTTCACAATGGGGTTTTTCATGTCTGCAATTACTTTAATAGATGGGGGAATGGAATTAGCTATTGGCCTCCATATCGCAAATAATCTTTGGGTACACCTGGTAGTTGGATTAGAAAATAGTGTAATAAACACCCCATCTCTTTTTTTGATTACCAGTTCAAATATTCAATATGAAGCAATTATTTTGCCTACAATTATTCAATTTTCAATCACGTTTATTGCTTTTGGACTGAGATATAAATGGTTTAAATTTAATGATAGAAAAAAACATATATCCTCATCGAGTCTGATATAGTTTTGTAATGCGCTTCGGACTAATTACAGATACACACTTACCTGGAAAAATTATTACTTTGGATGAATTAGGTGAATTGCCTAGAAAATTCCTTTCATCAGTAGACTATATTCTTCATGCAGG
>CEQN01178478.1_pt1 | contig 12344 bp, 4 predicted proteins | sample 427011 | NCBI WGS metagenome assembly CEQN01 (sample SAMEA2621277, study PRJEB7988) | marine metagenome | biome: marine biome (ENVO:00000447); feature: deep chlorophyll maximum layer (ENVO:xxxxxxxx); material: "saline water (ENVO:00002010), including plankton (ENVO:xxxxxxxx)" | depth 120 m
ATATCATCCCCAACAGATGGATTAACTGAAGTATCATAAACATAAATTCCACTCCATAAACTATCGTCTGGATCTTGAATAAAGAAATTAGGATAATCTCCAGGCTTAACATGAGTTACAATTCCACTAACAGTAACCTCTTCTCCAGAAATATCAGTTTCATAACAATAAGCTCCCTGATCTTCAGTATATTGAATATCTGAAATCGCATAACTTCCAACAAAAATGGATACTTCATCAAGACTGGAAAAATTAGCGCTAGTATCAATAACTTGAAGTGAGAAAGTAAGGGTACAAAATTCATCCGGAGCAGTAAAAGTAACTGTTTGTTCTTCATAATCACTCAAAGAAACACTCGGTCCCCCAGTTTGGCTCCATAAATATCCTATAATTTGACCATCATTAACATAACCACTACCACTAAGAGTTACAGTTTCTCCAAAATCAACGGATTGATCATTTCCAGCATTTGCGACTGGAGCACTATAGTCACATGTGCCATCATCAACATTTGCATCTGGATTGTAATTACTGGCATTAGGATCAGTGCAACCATAAACAGTAAAATCATGCGGATGAGACCCTAAATAAGTCCAAGTATCTATATCTAATACGGTCCATTCTGAATCCTCTGTATTTGTTCCTGCTGATAAAGGCCAATTATCAGTACCTGTTAATACTGAGGACTTTCTAACTAATGTATGATCAGCTGTTGCATTAGAAACACCAGCAACACTCCAAGCAGTTCCAGGATTGCCATTCCAATCACCTAAACAATCAAGAATTTGGTAGCTTGACTCTGTACCAAAAACTAAGCACATACCATCGTTTCCATTACTTAAATAAGTAAATTGCTGATCACATTCAGCTTGTATAGAATCATCAGCTGAACCATGACATATCACAAAGACATCTCCAGCAGCTATAGATGATCCATCATCAAAACTATTCCAATACTCATACTGTCCAGGCGTAGTCGGGTCATTTCCAACGCTTGGAAAAGCATACGCTGATAAATCAATTGATTCTGATCCAGGATTGTAAATTTCTATATATTTATTATTTGAAGAACCTTCAGCATACTCAGAAAAGAATAAAAATGCCGAATCACAAGTTGAACCGTCTCCTTGACAAACTCCACAAGCATCTACCTCAGCTGTACCACCACACTCACCAAGGCAATCATCATATAAGCAGCTTCCATCATTAGTGGTTGCCTCTGAATTATAGTTACAGGCATCAGAATCAGTACATCCTGGAACCAAATCTCCTAAATCACCAGGAAAATTGATCGTTGCTGTTTCTGGAGCAGTAACGTTAATTAAGTCAAAATAAAATACTGTAGGATCATCCGTTCCGCTGTAAAGTCTTCCCTCAATAACCAAAGCTTCTTTATCGTCAGCTATTGTCCATGTATGTGAAAGCTCTTCCCAGCCTGTACCAGATGGATACGAATTATTTCCACCAGCAGAACCTGAATAACCATTAATATCTGAATTGGTAGCATAGGAGCCCCAAATTCGAGCGGACGGAGAACCTGCTGCGGAATCATACGTATAAAAACTAGCTGTCACAACATCTCCTGGATTTAAATTTTGTATATATGCAAGGTAAACCTTAGGTGTTCCATCTAGAGGAGATTCACTAACAGATAACATAGAACTACCATCATAAGGATCAACACCATTTAAAGAGCCAGAATTAGTTGGGTTTGAAACATTACCAAAAGAACCGAGTATAGTTCCGCCATCTTCCCAGCTATATATTTCTGCCTGTAAAAAAGAAAAAATTAACGATGTAATAATAAATAGTTTACTCATACAGAGAATCTCCTATAAAATTTTAAAAAAAGGTGAGCCCTAATTTAATAAAAACTATTTTGTTTTCTATTAAACTTTAAAAAAAAATTAATTATTTAAAATTAGGTTAACTAATGAAACAATATCAAGCACATCTAACGAACTATCAGAATTATAATCTCCTAAAGAGATATCTTCAATTTCACATGTATTAACAATACAATTTACAATTACAACAATATCTAATACATTAATAGATCCATCAAGGTTAACATCACCAATTAAATTTCCCTCTGGCAAAGATGAGACAAATATAAATGCGCTTGAAGGAGGAAGAACCCAATTTCCATAAAAATTTGAATCTATTTCAAACTCAGAATCATTCAAAAAATCATACCATAAACCACTATTAGGGAACTCTATATCTAATGTTTGATTTGAATTATCAAAGTTAGCAGCAATAACAACTTTATCATCTCCAAATACTCTCCAATATACAATACACTTTTTACTATTATCAATCAACTTTAAATCATGATAGCCATTATTGAAAACATCATAACTTGATCGTAAATTTGCTAATTTACTATAATGGTTAAAAAGAGATTCCCCTAACTCTGTATTTAAATTATTCCATTCCAAAGGCTGTGGCGAAATAGGGTACCCAAACTCATCTCTATGAGGGGTATTCTGACCAAATTCTTGACCATTATATATCATTGGAATTCCCAAACTTGTAAAAACTATAGATGAACCTAATTTTGATTTCTGATAAGCACCCTCTAAGTTATAACCCTGATATTGAGTAAGCTCATAAATGATCCTACCCTCATCATGATTCTCACAATAATTAACTGAACCGTAATGGTCTTGATAACCCTGGTTATATGAATTAATATGATTCCATAAATCATCCATATCACCCCAAGAGTGTCCATTTGAAGTAACTTCTAATAAATTAGCATCAAGAGTATGAAAATAACTATAATCCCAACCGCTATCAAAATCTGTTTGGTTAATCTGATAATAATTATCTTCCTCAGCGATTAGTATGAGACTTGTATCAATATTATCTAAATGATTTGCATAAAAAGAAGCTCCATTAGAATCACCTCCCCAACCTATTCCAGGAGTATAATCAAATCTAAAACCATCGATATGATATTCATTAACCCACATATCTAACGCATCAGTAATATGCTTCCATCCCCTGTATTCTCGACCTGATACTTCATGCCAATGCTCAAGCTTATAACCCCATAGAGATTCTTCATCATCAAAATAAGGGCATTCATCAAAATTATGATCTTGCCAATCGAAACTATCTAAAGGCTGATATAATTGGAATAAAGGAGAGCTACCCCAAAGATGATTGAAAACTACATCTAAAATAATTGCAATTCCATTCTGATGAGCCGTATCAATTAAATTTTTAAAATCTTGAGGTGATCCATATTGTGATTCTGGAGCCATATAAAAACTTGGATCATACCCCCAGGAGTTACCACCTTCAAATTCTGAAATAGGCATTAATTCAATTGCATTAATGCCTAAAGTTTCAAAATAACCTGATTCAATTTTATCCGTAAGGTCCTGGAAGGTACCATAGCTATCATCGTCTGCACCAAAATCACCTATGTGCATTTCATAAATTATAAGCTCATTCACTGAAGGCCTGCTATAATCGCTATCTGCCCATTGGTAATCTGAATCCCCAACAATAAAAGTAGTTTTAGCTTTTTGATAATCTGCTGACTCATTTATTCCTATGATATCTTTCCAGTTAACATCTTTTGACCAAGGATCCGCAATTAATTTTTCTCCATCAATGTTGAACTGATATTCATATTGGCCATTATCTAAATTTGTACTGTACCACCAAAAGCCATCATCTGAAAGCTTCATAAGCTCACCATTAGAATAAGCCGAATTCCAATCACCTTTAATTGCGACATAGTCTTTACCAGGAGCGTATAAGCATATCTTAACATCGTTATTATTAATACTCAAACCATCATCACATAGTTCAGACGGGTTTTGATTTGTAATATTAACTGGAAAAGTCACATCTAAGGAAGTAATGGAAACTCTATCATTATTTCCAAACGCTATAGCATAAATTTCATTATCTCCGAATAACTCATTTTCAGGATTCCACGTTATTGAAAAAGGAGGGCCATTTTCAGTCTGACCAATGATATTACCATTCAACCAATACTCTACTCTCTGAGCATCACCTACGGTCATTATCTGAGTAGCACCTGAAATAAGACTTCCTTCACCAGGGGATAGGAAAAAAACATACGGGTCATTATCCTGAGATTCAAAGTTTATATATATATCATAAAAAGGTAATTGACCATTTGATAATTGGTCCCAATTTCCATTATTTTGCCTTCCTATAAACTTAATTGATTGAACTATCTGATATCCTTCATCAAAAGGCCCTATAGAAATAAGCCTTGTTCCATTATCAGATTCTTGAAGAGGCGAAATGACAAAATTGCCTTGCTCATAAGAACCTTCAGGCCAATACACAGTATTTGGTTTAGCAAAATTATTTTCACCAACTTCAACCATCCATGCTACCTCATCGATCATTGGATCAGATATTACAATCTCAATAATATCATTTGGCGTGGGCTGAAGCGGTGACCAAAAACTACTTAAACTAATATGCCAGTCAATACCTACACCACCATTATTATCCCACGTCCCATTTCCATCTGTAAAAACAAAATCTACTGTTTCAGCATTTTCAGGGATATTGTATATAAATTTAAACCAATTACCATCAGGTATTTGAGGCTGATAAAACATTTCATAATCATCAACATCTTGCCAGCCATTATATCCCAAATGGATAAATAAAGAGCTGATATTATTTTCTAATGTTCCCTGCTCAGAATCATAGAATATTTCAATTGTTCCTCCAGGACTAGGAATTGCAGGTTCCCAGTAAACATAATTAGAAAACATAAAACTAAAAATTATGGCTGATATAAAAACTTTAATCATAAATAACCTAACCCTCTAAAATATTACCTAAAACCAAAACGATATCTAAAATATCTACATTAAAATCATAATTAAGATCTGAATTGCAAAAAGAATCAACATCTAAATTTTCTGTGCCAATTATATAAGCTACTATAGTAACGACATCAAGAATATCAACATCACCATCTAAGTTTGTATCACCAACTAAACTACTACAAAGCTCAACGTTTGGTTCATTTAAATCATAATCCCAAGCATCATAAAAAAGAGGGTTAATTGAGCCCCAATAAGATCTAATTACGGGATTATCTATATTTATATTTTCTATATGATTGAGACCATATCCTGATTCATTATCGCCCCCTCCAATTCCAAGCTTAAATTCCTGACCAAAAGTTGCCTCACTATCATAATCTAACTGAATTGTATATATGTGGTCTCCAGCAATCTGATCCCCATTGGTCCCATCATCCCACATCTTTTTTGAATCAGTATTTGCAAGTGTTAAGCCCCATTGAGTCCAGTCTTCCCCATTAGCTAAATACGTTGCCGGACCATTCATCCAAACACCTAAATCATAAACCTGACTAGGGACTTGGATATCTGATAAACCTTGAATATCATATAAGACTGAGCCAGAATATACCTGATAAAAAGCAGGGCGCATATCTACTTCCCAAGTCACAGTAACATCTTCTCCAATTTGATCAGTGTTCATAAATAAAGGACTTCTCCTTGAATCAACATTTGAATTAATGTTATCATTAATACTTAAATCAGTATTTACTAACTCCAATGAATCACCTGAAAACTCATAAAACCTTCTTTCTGCCATATTTTGATCTTCATTATTAAAATTAAAATTATAATAAACCTCTCTATACTGAATATTGTCTGCAATTTTATAAAACTGATAATACAAACCATCCTCAATATTAATTAAAGGATTATCAATAGTAACAGAATAACTAGTACCAAACCCTTGAGCAGATAGAGTATCAGTTCTTTCAGTAAGTTGAGTTCCCCCATATCCCCATCTAACAATCAATAAATTACCTAAAGTAAATCCATTATTAGCTATTGCATTATTTAAGTCTGTTGAAAAAGTTATACTTGAAAAGTCGACCCCTTCAAATGAATCGCAAGGCTCTAGAGAATCAAAACAAACCACTTCAAGTATATCGTTAGAATCTCCAGACAAATAAGCTCTATTACTACCTTCATCTTGCCCAAATGAATTTCCATTAACAAATTTATAAAGATACTCTGTAGCTGATAACAGACTAATCGTTACAGAATATATATTATCATTATCTTCATCAAAAAGCTGTATAGCTGTGGGGTCCCAAGCAGGGAAAGGTTGATCATTTTCCAAGTTTAAACCGAAAGCCATAAACGTATCATCGCTTCCCATTATATGCACACCTTCATCTGAAACAATTTCATTCGCCATGTCAACTTGGAAGGTAACAGAAACATAATCCTGAGAAAAAATTATCGTAAAAAGTGTTATAAGTATTCCTCTAATCATTTTATTGCCAACTAATCAATTGGTGAAAAACGAATAGCATGACCTCCTCCTGGAGGCAAAACTATTTGATAGTCATCATTTTTGTTTAAAACTTTTTCAATAATATCTACTTTTTCTGGCATAGATTCCCAACCACCACCTTTAGGATCTTTATATATTGTAGCTCTATAGCTTTTGCCATCATCTAAAAAAGAGAGGTTAATATCAATATTTCTTGAATCTTGATTTGTAATGCTTCCTAAATACCAATCATTACTATTTATATCTTTTCTAACTACAGTAATATATTCACCAATCTCACCATTTAATGTAACTGTTTTATCCCAATCTGTTGGGACATCTAATATAAATTGAAAAGCAGGATGGCCTTCGTAATGCTCAGGTAAATCAGCAGCCATTTGGACAGGAGCATAAATTACGATATAAAGAGCTAATTCTTTTGCAATCGTGCTTGGGATATGATGACTTTCATTAATTGTTCTGTCATCAGGACTATTATATCTATATTCCTTCAAATTAAAAATTCCAGGAGTATAGTCCATAGGACTACTAATTAAACGGGTAAATGGTAAAATTGTCGTGTGATTTGGTTTATTATTCCAATCTTTGGGCATAAAACCATTGAACTCCTGCCCCCTAGCTCCCTCTCTTGACAGCATATTAGGAAAAGTTCTTCTCAATCCTGTATCTTTAATCGGTTCATGAACTACAATCCCAACCTCGTACTTTGCTGCAGTTTCTAAAACTTTACGAAAATGCTCAACCATATACTGTCCATGATGCCACTCTTTATGCACATTACCTTCTTTGTCGTATCTTTTAATATTCTGACTTCCATCATTTACATATCCTGTTTTGACAACTCTAATTCCTTTTTCCTGACAATAAGCAAAAGCACTATCTAATTGCGATTCATAATTATCAATCTGAGTTCCTGTTTCATGATGTCCAACAATTCGTATTCCCTTATCCTTGGCATACTTGGCCACCTTCACATCATCAAAATCTGGATGAGGATGGAAGAAATCAAAGTTTTCACCTTCACCTGTACAACACCAATTTTCATCCCATCCAGTATTCCAACCTTCAACAAGCAATCCATCAAAACCATATTTAGAACCAAAGTCAATATAGTCTAGAACTTTTTCTGTCGTTGCTCCATGGTGTGGGCCTGAACCCCAACTTGATTGATTGGTCCCAATCATTTCCCACCAAACACCAATATATTTTCCAGGATTAATCCAACTTGTATCATCAATTCTATTTGGTTCATTCAAATTAAGTGTCAGTGTTGACATAGTTATATCAGATGGGGTGTCTCCAACAATAATTGTTCTCCATGGTGTAAACATCGGAGCGCTTGTACGAACTTTCACTCCATCAGACCATGGTATGAGGTCACATTCCAAATAACTAGTTCCGTCCGCTTTCAAAGTCATGCTAGAGTAATTTGTTAGGTTTGCCTCATGAATTGCAATTGTAATACCATCTTTTCTCTGAACAGTGAAAGGAGTCTGAACTGCTTCAGGACCTATTCTAGGATCATGCAAATGCTCAACTAACTCTGAAAACTTATCTCTGTGGATTTCACTGATTAGGGTGTTAGCATATAAAAACTCATATCGACGGTAAGCATAGGCAGGAATCCACCAAGATTCTGAGTCTTCTACAAAATTAAATTCAGTAATTTCATCCATTATATTAAACGGAATATTTTTTTCACCTTGATAAACATTATAACGAAATCCTAAACCATCATCAAATAATCTAAAATAAATTTTCATTTCAAATTTTGTATTATCAGAACTTAAATCAAGGACTGTTTCATTATAATTATTAGTAACGTTTTTTTGCTCTCCCCAAACTTGAGTCCACGTCTCATTATAAGTGTCCTTACTTAAATTCTTAACATTAAAACCTTTAGAAAGATCAAATTTATCAGAGATAATTCCTAGCCTAGAATCTTTAATTATTATTTTTTCATTTTTGTATAGCGAATAAAAAGCTTCACCATTATTAACTGAAATTTCTAGTTTTAAAGAACCATCAGGGGAGTTAATCACATCCACTTTATTTATTGAATTATCATAAATAACCTGACTGTATGTTTGGCCGAAGCCAATAAGTATAAGTAGTATTAGTATTTTTTTCATAGTGGCGTAATTTATAATAAAACACCTAATAGTAGGTTAAAAAAAATATTACAATTTGTTAAAAATTAAATTCAAAATCAAAATGAGGAGAATATCCAAATAAACCGAAGTCTTGATAAGCATAATTTACATTTAAATCTAATCCGAATAAATACACTTTAGAACCAAAGCCAAACGTTATGCCTTGCTCTGAACTCTGATTTCCAAGCTCTTTATAACCGCACCTAATAAAAACTCGGTCTAAATAAGATAGTTCAAAACCTAAGTTTAAATGTTCAACATCATCACTTGGAATAACCATATCTAGGCTTGACAATAAATTCAAATTATCAGAAATAGAACTATTGGTAGAAAAACCCATCCTGTAAAATATAGGTAACGGGAAAGAATCTGTATATAAGCTCGAAATAATCGTCTCATTATTTCCATAATTTTCAGGGTCTAAGTCAATAGTTTCATACAAATCTTTGCCAGACAATCTCATATCAAAGCCGATATTTGAAATACTCATACCAATATTAAAATTATCATTTAAACTTGTATATAATAACCCCATATCAATGGCCAATGATGAAGAGGACTCATTATATATATTTTGACCAATATACTTAACACCACCTCCAAAAGAAAAGCGATCGGTAAGATTCATAGAGTACATTATACCCAAAACTAAATCTGAGGCATCCCAATATAATCCCGTACCATCCTGATCATCTAAGGTTGTTATTTCTTCTCTACCATAATCCAAGTAAGTCCAGTACAGACCTAAACTTTTATCATTAATTTTTTTTATATATGTTGAAAAATAGATTTGAGAGTCAACTAACCATGAAGCATTTGAAACTAGAAGTTTATCATTTTCAAAGCGAGAAATTGCCCCTGGGTTCCAGTATATAACACTGGGACCATCATGCACAGAGCAGAACGCTCCCCCCATAGCAATAGCTCTTGAACCAACACCTATACCTAAAAAATTGGCGGAAGTTGTTCCAACCTGAGACTCTGGCAAAAGTAAGCTTAATAAAATAATATTTAAAAAAATGCTTTTCATTACTTTATAATTCCAATCTTACCTTGCTTTGTGCCAGCATCTGACTCAATGACATAAAAATAAACACCGTATGCAATATCAAGATTTTCTTTTGTTTTTAGATTCCAAGATACCGTACCAGTATGGATATCACCGCTATGATATAAGGTTTTAACATGTTGACCTCTAGATGTAAAAATCTTAATTGTTGCATCACTTGGAAGATTTTGAAACTCTATTTTTCTATCACCTCTTCCGCTTGTTATCCCAGGAGATAGTGGTGTTTCAAATTTAGTTGCGGCTATATATGGGTTAGGAACAACTTTCACTTCATTTAATTGATTAGATGCTAAATTACTATCAACAAAGGGTAGAGAGGTTTCAAAGAATATCGTATCTCTTTGACTAAATGGCTTTGTAACTGATATAAACAAAGAATCACCGTTTCCATAATTATATTGAACTGGATTTTGTGTATCCAAATTAAAGAAGCTAACATTCCACGAATAGTGATACTGATCATTTATATCTTTTTCATAAAAATAAATAATATCAGACCCATCTATTAATCCATCTTGGTCATTATCTACAAATAAATATGGAACATCTCTGTCATTAGTTAAATCATATACTTTAAAATTTGTAAAGTTATCTGTATTGACAGCTTCAGGGAATAAAGATAAGTTAAGAGAAGAGCTGACACCTATATTATCTTCAAAAGCAATCACATAATCATTCGGCATTGCTCTAGCAACTAAAGTAGGGTTAAGCCAGTCTGCATCCTGCAAACCAAGACTAAATGTATAATTTTCATCATTACTACTTTTCCAATATGAATTACTATCCATAAAGTCAATATTCCAATCGTTTTCAAAAATTATATTTACTCCATCAAAAACCTCCGAATCATCTGATTCAAGTATCCAAGGAGAACCATGGATATATGGACTTTTGAAAATTGGATAATAGAGATATTTAGCAACTAAATTTGTCAATGTATTTTCTTCATCAACTAACCTAACTCTTCCGTTAACATAATCTAATTCATATAAAGATTGTTCCAACTGGATACCATTTAAATCTTCTAAAATAAAATCGCTATTAGATATGTTTTTATGATTAAGACTGTAATAAAAAGTATCAGCAACCGATACATTTTCTATCACTTCGTTCAAATTAAGAACACTATAAAAAGATGTTATTGGAACATATTCATCATCTATTTCATCGATAAAGCCATCTTGATCGTTATCGATTAAATCTGATGATGTATCAAAAAAAGTAAGTTCATATTCATCACCTTTTATTGCGGTCTCATCAAAAACATTAAATAATATTGATCCCGTTCCAGGCCCATAATGCTCTATAGAAGAAATCTCATTAGACATATATCCAGCAGAGCCTGAACTTGGAGTTGCATAAGCTGTATTTTGATCAAGTAATATATCTCCGGAACTTAAAATAGAAATTAGCTTTGAGTTTTCTGATGGAAACATTGATTCAGGGTCTCCATTATCATAAGCTACAACAGCATAATAATACGTACGTCCATTTTGCACATCTGTGTCTATGTATTGATGAACTAAACCAGTACTATCTCCTAAAAAAAATGTATATCCTTGAGAACTTTCAAAAAGCTGCTCAGACGGATAAAAATATCCATCAATATCATCCTTTAAATCAAACTGAGCTAACGGAGTGTATCCTTCAATTATACCGTGTGCATTTGTGATATTTCGAACATCGTTAAAGTTAGGGTCTGTTGCTCTATAAATTTTATAGCCTTGAAAATCATACTCTTTTAAAACAGGATCCTCCTCTTCTTCAGCTATTCGGTCCCAATATAAAACAACTTTTTCATCTCCAGCAACTGCATTCAACGTAGGCTTAGATGGAGGTGGAGGAAATCGATAGTCTTGATCATAAATTGATTGAACAGTTTGTTTATTAGTCAATAAGTCATCCTGATCTTCTCCATAAACTAAAGCAATTGAAAAACGCTCTGTTTCTCCAGCTTTCAATGGAAAATATCCTGTACTAAATATAAAATCTCCATCTTCTCCGCTTGTAGGAATTCCATTTGATATTGAAGAAGGCACATCAAAAAAACCAGGAGCTAAGCGATCCCAAATTGCCTCATCATCACTGTGAGGAAAATTATTAGCTGGAACAAAATAATCAAAACTACTTAATCCAATTTGATCTGATTCATCAGGATCAGTTTCGTCAAAATTAGGTTCTCCAGGATCAGGTAAACCATTACTTTCTCCATAATCATATGTATTAGCAACTCCATCTAATCCTAAATCATCGAAATTACTATCCCAATCACCATCATTATCAATTCCATCATTTCTTTTTTCATCAATCATAGAATTATCTAACCCAAAACCTGATACATAATCAATATAGCTTCTAGGATTAATAACATCAAATAATACATTGCCATCCTGATCTTCTTTTCTTTGCCTATAATGCAGATAATAGTTTTCATCAATTAATCCATCTAAATCATTATCAATTCCATCATACGCGTTTGTGTTTATTAGAAGCTGTCCATCAACATCAATTAAGTTTCCTTCTGCAAAAGCAGTTTCACCTAACACTATCTCAATTTGCTGTCCTTGAGAAGTAACCGTTATAATTTCACCTGTATCTTCAGAAATAACAGAAATAGTTCTATTATAATTCGAGTCAATGGTTACAATAGAACTTGCGCTATCAAAAATTACTTCATCAAAATCTAATTCTTCAAAAGTAGGCGCGGCACCATAACTAGAGGCATCACCGTCATTATCAATTCCATCATAAGGATTCCCAGGACTTTCTAG
>CEQN01210495.1_pt1 | contig 12312 bp, 15 predicted proteins | sample 427011 | NCBI WGS metagenome assembly CEQN01 (sample SAMEA2621277, study PRJEB7988) | marine metagenome | biome: marine biome (ENVO:00000447); feature: deep chlorophyll maximum layer (ENVO:xxxxxxxx); material: "saline water (ENVO:00002010), including plankton (ENVO:xxxxxxxx)" | depth 120 m
CTCCCAAAGCAGGTGCGCTAACCGGACTACGCTACACCTCGATACTATAAAGCCAGATAAGTTAGCAATATCTATATCTTCATACAAAGCATAATTATCACTATATTAAAACATGAAAAGAATCGATAGATATATTTTCAAAGAACATTTAGTACCTTTTGTTCTTTCACTTTTAGTACTTTTATTTATTTTATTAGCAAATTTTATGCTTAAGAGTATAGATAAGTTTTTAGGCAAAGGACTTGAAATTAGTATTTTAGTTGAATACTTATTTTACAATATGGCTTGGATTCTTGCTTTGGCCGTACCAATGGCTGTTCTCATATCTACATTAACAGCCTTTGGCAGACTTTCTTCTGATAATGAGATCACTGCTATGAGAGCCACTGGTATTAGCACTATAAAACTGCTTAGAGCTCCACTTTTATTTGGTATTATAGTTGCTGCTGTAATGACTTATTTTAATAATCAAATTTTACCAGATATGAATCATAATGCAAGGTCATTATCTGTTAATATTTCAAAAAAACGTCCTGATCTTGAATTTTCTGAAGGCTTATTTACAGAGGCTATTCCTAACTACAGTATTTATGTTGATAAAAGAAAAGAAATAGATGGTGTAAATCATTTCTATGATATCAATATATTTAATAATAAAGATAATGGGTCACAAAGAACGATTACGGCTGCTCATGGAACAATTGAATCTATAAATGATGGGGTTATACTACATCTTGATAATGGACAAGTTCATGAGTTAATGAATAAAACGTCTGATTATACGCAAATAGATTTTGAGAAATATCATATTGCTGTTCCTATTAAGAATCTTGCCCTTCAAAGAAAAAATTTAAAATCTAGAGGGGATAGGGAAATGAATTATTCTATGATGATAGAAAAAATTGATGGTATTGAAGTAAAAAAAGAAAATATTTTAAAGAGAATTAAAGCTAGAGTAGAAAAAGAGTCATTCTTGAATATTGGAGATATGAATTCAAAAGAAATTATTGATGAAAAACTTTTGTCATTTGAAAATAGAACTATCGATTCTTTATCTGCGCTAGATCAGCCAAAGGTTTTGAAAACATTTAAAAGGAGAATTAAAAATCTTAAAAGAGGTATAAATAATGATTTTAGATTATTAAATAATTATGAAAATTCAATTAATAGATATCTTGTTGAGTTACATAAAAAGTTTTCAATTCCATTTGCTAGCATAGTCTTTATTTTAGTTGGAGCACCACTTGGAGTTATGGCTAGGAGAGGAAATTTTGCTTTAAGCACGACCATTAGCTTGGGCTTTTTTATTATTTATTGGGCATTTTTAATTGGAGGTGAACAGCTTGCTGATAGAGGAACTATTTCTCCTTTCATGTCTATGTGGCTACCTAATATTATTCTTGGAGTATTAGGATTGTATCTTATATATATTAATTCAAAGGAAAGAAAAAAAATTAGATTTGAAATGTTTAATTTTATTTTTCGAAAAAGGAAAAATAATGATTAAAGATTTTGATGGAAAGTCTCCTCATTTTGGTTCGGGTTGTTTTGTTGCAGATAGCGCTGATATTATAGGTGATGTTAGTTTAGGCGATGAATCTAGCATATGGTTTGGAACTGTAGCTAGAGCAGATATGCACTACATCAAAATTGGCTCAAGAACTAATATTCAAGATAACTGTACAGTTCACGTTACTACAGATATTCATCCAACAGTTATTGGGAATGAAGTTACAGTAGGTCATAATGTTATAATTCATGGATGCACAATAGAAAATAGATGTCTTATAGGTATGGGAGCTATTCTTATGGATGGTGCAATTATTGGCGAAGGATCTTTAATTGGTGCAGGTGCTTTGATTTCTCCAGGAGTTATAATTCCTAAGAGATCTCTTGTTGTTGGATTACCTGGTAAAGTTTTGAGAAAAACAACGGATGAAGAATTTGATGAAATAATCAATAGAGCTCAACATTACATTGATTTTGCAAAGAAGTATAAACAATGAGAGATAGTCAAAATATATTATCATATAAAAATTTATTTAGCATAGTATCGGGCTATTTAAATGAACAAATATCTGAGAATGATATGTCTGATTGGATTAAGGATGTTTACACAAATGGTATGAGCGTTGAAGAATCAGCTAATTATACAAAGGCTATTATAAATACGGGTGTAAAACTTAATTTTAGTTCAATTAATAAACCTATTGTTGATAAACATAGCACAGGAGGCGTCGGAGACAAAGTCTCACTTATTCTAGGTCCATTACTTGCGGCATATGGCTATTATGTACCTATGATTGTTGGACGAAGTCTAGGGCATACAGGCGGGACATTAGATAAATTATCTTCGATTCCAGGCTACCAACCATATTTATCAATCGATAAATTTCGGTCTACGGTGAAAGATGTTGGAATCTCAATTATGGGACAAACAAAAGATATTTGTCCTGGAGATAAGAAAATTTATGCACTTAGAGATAAAATTAATATGATTGATTCTTATCCATTGATATGCGGAAGTATTATGAGTAAAAAAATTGCAGAAGGAATTCAAGGATTAGTTTTAGATATTAAAACTGGGAATGGTGCATTTATGTATAAATATGAGATGGCTCAGAACCTTGGTGTTCTGCTTAAAGAGATAGGAGAATTAAACGGACTTTCTGTTAAAGTATTAATTACTGATATGAATCAGCCTCTTGGAAATTCTTCTGGTATAGCTTGTGAAGTATTAGAGAGCATAGAGGCTCTGAAAGGCAATGGCCCAGATGATTTGATCGAAATTGTATTCCATTTAGCTAAAGAGGCTATAGATATGTTTGATGAAAATTTTAGTAGAGAAAAATTTGACAAACTAATTGATAGTGGTTATGCTTATGAGAAATTTAAAAAAATGGTTTATTCTCATGGAGGTTGTTTGAAGAAATTTAATAATATGAATTATTCGCACCCTAAATTTAAATATGTTATCAAATCTAATTCTAGTGGGTATATAAAATCATTTAAAACACGAGAAATCGGAGAATTCCTTTCGATGATTGGAGGAGGAAGATTGAATAATTCAGATGGAATTGACAACTACTCCGGAGTCACGACATATAAAAAAATATCAGACTATATATCTGATGGAGAGCCTTTACTTGAATTTCATTGCTCTTCTGAGAAAAAAATTAATAACTTGATGAAGCATTCTGGTGATTTATTTGATATATCAAAAAACAAATGCGAAAAACCAAGTTTAGTTTATTAAAGGACGCTTATGAAACATATTATTATTAAAGGAATTGGGCCAGATAAACCAGGTATTGTAGCAAATATTTCAGGATTTGTTACATCTAATAATGGAAATATTGAAGAGAGTAGGATGATTAGGCTTGGTTCAGAATTTTCAATTATAATGATGATATCTATATCTAGTCAATTCCAGGAAAATCTTTCTAAAGATTTAGAATCTATTGAAGGTATAAAATTTTATTTTACAGAGACTAAAAAACTCCCTACTAATGATACTCCTACTCACGTTATTAATTTGAATGGCGGTGATACTGAGGGCATTGTACATAAAATGTCTGATGTTTTAACATCTATGGGAATTAATATAATCGAGCTAATTACTGATACTAGTAATGCCCCTGTAACAGGAGCTACAGTTTTTCAAATGACGGCAAGAATTAATCTTGGGGATACACTACTTGTAGATTTGAAAAATAAATTAGATTATCTTGAAAAGAAGCTAGGTCTTGATATTTCATTAGATTCAATTTAAAGTTTTATTAATGTTCTTAATATAGCGCTTTTAATTAATTTTATTTTAGGATAGAAGGTTTGGTGAAAAAAATTAATAGAAAAGAATTTCTTAAAAAAACTGCCGTGGTAGGTATGGGAAGTATGCTATTTCCTCAAATTAAAATAAATATGTCAAAGAAAAGAGATATTGTCAGGCTTGGTTTTATTGGTACGGGCCTTAGAGGTCAATGGTTATTAGATTTGGCATCAAAAAGAAAAGATGTATTAATTCCAGCTATATGTGATATTGATCAGAATATGATTAATCGAACCCTTAAAATTCTTAAAAGGAATGAAAAGGAAGAACCGAATATATATAATAATGGTGATGATGATTTTTTAAATCTTTTAAAAAGAGATGACCTTGACGCTGTAATTATTGCAACTCCCTGGGAATGGCATCATCCAATGGCTGTAGCTGCTATGAAAGAAGGGAAGCATGTTGGTCTTGAAGTGCCTGCTGCATTAACTATCGAGGATTGTTGGGACTTAGTTGATACTTCAGAAAAAACAGGTATGGAATGTATGATTCTTGAGAATGTTTGTTATTACCGCCCTGTTATGGCAGTTCTTAATATGGTTAGAGAAGGAATATTTGGAGAGCTTCTTCATTGTCAATGTGGATATCAGCATGATCTTAGGGAAGTTAAATTTAATAATGGAAAGCAGGCATATGGAGGTGGTGTTGAATTTGGAGAAAAAGGTTTTAGTGAATCAAAATGGAGAACTCAGCATTCAGTAGAGCGCAATGGAGATTTATACCCAACACATGGAGTGGGGCCTATAAGTACGATTCTTGATATTAATAGAGGAAATAGATTCGAGCATTTAACATCTACAGCAACCCAATCTAGAGGTCTTCATAATTATATAGTAAAGCATGGTGGGGAAAATCATCCAAATGCAGATATAGAGTTCAAACTTGGAGATATTGTTACTACTGTAATTAAATGTTATAATGGCCAATCTATAGTTGTAAGTCACGATACAAATAATCCACGACCATATTCTCTTAATTTTAGAGTTCAGGGAACAAATGGCATATGGATGGGAGATCAGTATTCAATATATTTAGAGGATAAAAGCCCTAAACCACATGATTGGGAACCATTTGATAAATATTTAGATCAGTATGATCATTCATTATGGAAAAATTTTGAGAATGATGCCGATGGCGCAGGGCATGGAGGGATAGATTTTTTTATCATGCGTGCTTTTATTGAATCTGTAAAGAGAGGAGTAAAACCGCCAATTGATGTCTATGATGCAGTTTCAATGAGTGTTATATCCCCTTTATCTGAAAAATCAATATCAAATGGAAGCACTGCTGTTGAATTTCCAGATTTTACTAGAGGAAAATGGAAGAAAAATAAACCTATATTTGGAGTAACAGATTTATGATATATTCATTATTTTTAATATTAGTATTACTATTAGGTTGTAGCCCTACAGAATCAGAAGAACCGGAATATGGATGTACTATTCAATCCGCATGTAATTTTGAATCTGATGCAACCACATATGATGCAAGCTGTTTATGGCCTTTAAATGCTGGCTGTTCATGCAGCGATGTTGAGAATGAGGTGGATGGGTGTAATAGCTATTTTTCACTAGATCCCTCTAATCTTATCGATTTAGAAAATGTAGTAGATCCTATTAGTGATAGTGATGATAGCAGTGAAGATTTCGAATTTAATGATATATCTATTTGCAGTGAAGTAGGATATGACTCCGATGAATGTGACTTTATCGATTATCAATGCTCTGAATATCTTTCCTTTGAAGCTGCTGACTTTGATTTTGATGAATCTGATATTGAATTTGATTTTCCTATATGCTGCTGTCTAGATTAATACCATAGGATTTTAATTCCCTCTATATATTTTGTATATTAAAGATATGATCATGATAATTATAACAGCTATAACATTAACATTTTCTATGCTAATATCTCAAGACTGTAGCCCTGGCTATACAGAAGTGAATGAGCTATGCTTTCATGAGGGGGATCTTAGTGTGATTCAGAAGATGATTGATAATAGCTACGCTAGTAATATTGATTTAGGATGTGAAGATTGGGATAATTATTGCGGTTCACCTAACCCTTATATGGATGATCAAGATTCTTGGTTTTGGGTTACTATTGATAGTGTTTATTATGAATGGACTGGGAATAATAATGAGATAGTAGAGCCCTTAGAACTTGGGATCCAAGAGTGGAATAATGGTCGCTTAACTAGCCTTATGTGTGGAGCATATATATATTGTCAGTTATCTGGTCCTATTCCTGAAGAGATCAATCAATTAACTGAAGCTACAACAATTCGATTAGAATATAATTATTTATCAGGATTTGTTCCAGAAACGCTTTGTGATTTAGGAATTAATGAAAATGATTATCTTCAGTTTGATCTTGGAGGAAATAAACTTTGCCCTCCATATCCTAGCTGTATTGGAGAAGGAGGTAATTTTTGGTATCAGGATACATCAGCTTGCACTGAAATTAGTGATGTTAATTTTGATTATAGTACTAACATTCTTGATATCATATTATTAGTGTCTTTTGTTATTGAGGAGACTTACCCAGATTATCAGGAAACTATTGCATCTGATATCAATTCTGATGGGAATTTAGATGTACTAGATATTGTTGAAATTGTAAATGTTATTTTAGAGGTAGATTAGTGAGTATTTTAATATCAATTATTTTTTCATCTATTTTATTATCTCAAGATTATCCTGAACTAGGCTCTAATGAATCTCTAGATTTTATGACTTGGAATGTTCAAAACTACCCAAAGAGCAATCAGACTAATTCATATATGGAAGATATTATTAATGATATTAATGTTGATATTATAGCATTCCAGGAAATTGAGAGTTTAAGTGCGTTTAGTAGTTTAATGAATCAGCTAGGTAGTGATTGGGTTGGATATAGATCCGGTGGAAATTCATCTTATGGAGAATTGGCCTATGCTATAAATACTAATGAAATTCAAATTTTAAATATTTATACAATTTTAAATCAAGAAGCATACTATTTTGGGTATAGAGAACCGTATGTTTTAAGATTTAATTATCAAAATGATACATATATAATGATTAATAATCATTTTAAATGCTGTGGAGATGGAGATTTAGATTACAGTGATAGCTCCGATGAAGAATATAGAAGAATGATATCAAGTCAATTACTCCAAGAATATATTGAAGATAATCATAGTGATGATAATGTAATTATCTTAGGAGATTTAAATGATGTGATATCAGATAATAATTCAGATAATGTGTTTTTAGGCTTTTTAGAATCTGATAATTTTCAATTTGCTGATTATCAGATTGCATATGGTTCATCAAGCCAGTGGTCTTATCCATCTTGGCCTAGTCATATAGATCATATTATTATAACAGATGAGCTTTTTCCTGATTTTGAGCTTTCTAACGTCCAAACTTTCAAGGCTGATGATTATATTAGTGGTGGATGGAATGCCTATGATAATTATGTCTCAGATCACAGGCCTGTATTTATGAAGTTTAATTTTTCACCAGCTATTATCGGAGATTTGAATAATGATGAGAATATTGATATACTTGATGTAGTAGCAGTAATTAGTTTAATCTTAAATGGTGATTATAATAGTTTAGGTGATATTAACTATGATGGTTTATTAAATGTTATGGATGTTGTAATTCTAGTTAATTCTATCCTTAATTGATATGTATCAAAATAAATATATAAAAACTATTTCAATCATATTTTTAATGCTAGCTATCGTTAGTTGGATTCTTCGAAGAGCCTTATGAACTTTAAGTTTTTCACAATTCTTATCATGGCTTTCTTTTACATCTATGTTGGAATTAGACACTTTATAGAACCCCAGTGGTTTATGCAGATTATGCCTCCATTTATTCCTTATCATCTTGAGCTGGTTTATATTAGTGGCTTTTTTGAAATCTTATTTGGTGGGATGCTTTTATTTAGTAGAACTAGAGCCATTGCTTGTTTTCTAATCATATTATTACTTGTAGCTGTATATCCGGCCAATCTATATCTAGCATTTAACAAGATACCTCAAGAAGCATTAGGTATTTCATCTTTTACAGCATCATGGATTCGCTTACCTATCCAATTTATATTTATAGGATTAGCGTATTGGCATTCAAAAAATACCTCTAGAACTTTGTTCTAAAATGATTAAACTATAATATGAAACAAGTTTTAGACTCAGTATTATCAATAAGTGCAAATCAAGGATACATGGTTTTTATTTGGATTCTTTTTATAAGCTTTATTGCATACTTAATAACTAGATATATTATTCTTAAATCAATTTCTAGTTTATTTAAAAAAACATCTACAGATATTGATGATATACTTATTGAAAAAGGATTGTTTAATAGGTTATCATATATAATTCCATTATTAATAATATTCAACTTTGTAAATACTATCCCTGAATATTATTTAATAAGCAGGCTAACTCTTGCATTAATAACTATTACAATACTTGCTTCTATTAACTCGTTTATAAGTTCTGTGAACGCAATATATTTAAAAAGTAAGTACTCTAATAAACTTAATATTAAGAGTTATCTTCAGATTTTTAAACTTATCATCAATCTTTTTGGCATTATAATTATAGTAGCTGTTTTATCTGGAAAATCTCCAGTTTATCTTTTAAGTGGTATTGGTGCATTAACTGCAGTTTTGATGTTGGTATTTAAAGATACAATCTTATCACTTGTCTCAAGTATCCAAATTAGTTCAAATGATTTATTTAAGGTTGGTGATTGGGTCGAAGCTCCACAATTTGGAGCTGATGGTGATGTTATTGATATAGCCTTACATACTGTTAAAATTCAGAATTGGGATAAAACAATTAGCATAATCCCTACGCATAAGCTCATTGATTCTTCATTCAAAAACTGGAAGGGGATGTCTGAAAGTGGCGGTCGAAGAGTTAAGAGGTCTATTAATATAGATATGAATAGCATAAAATTTTGTACTCAAGATATGATTGATAGGTATAGGAAATTTCATTTGATTAAGGAATATATCGAAAATAAAGTATCTGATATAGATAAATATAATACATCTAAAAATATAACAAATGAAGCTCTTGTTAATGGAAGGAACTTAACTAATATTGGAACTTTTAGAGCTTATATATCAGCATACTTATCCAGCCACCCTAAAATTCATAAAGATATGACATTTCTTATTAGACAGCTATCTCCAACTGAAAATGGGGTGCCTATACAATTATATGTTTTTATAAATGATACTAATTGGATTAATTATGAATCTATTCAATCAGATATATTTGATCATTTATTAGCAATTGCTCAAGAATTTGATTTGAAAATATTCCAAAATCCAACAGGAGCAGATTTTAATAGTTTAAATAAGCTTTAAAGGAGAAATATATGCCTTCATTTGATATAGTAAGTTCGTTTGATATGCAAGAGATTGATAACGCTGTAAATATGGTTGTAAGAGATATCGCAAATCGATATGATTTTCGTGGTAGCAAAACAAGCTTAACTCTTGATAAGGGAGAAAAAAAAATAACTATTGAAGCTGATAATACAATGCAGCTAGCAGCGGTTGTTGACATGTTAAAGTCAAGAGCAATAAGCAGAAAGATTTCTTTAAAAGTTTTCAAGTTTCATGATGAAGAGTCTGCTGCCGGGACATCTATTAGGCAAACAGTTTCTCTAAAAGAAGGAATTGATAAAGATAAGGCAAAAAAAATCAATAAGATGATTAAAGATAAAAAGCTAAAGGTCCAATCTCAAATTCAAGGTGAGCAGTTGAGAGTTACAGGGAAGAAGATTGACGACCTTCAGAGTGTGATATCAATGCTTAAATCTGCTGATTTAGATATAGATCTTCAGTATGTCAATATGAAGAGTTAATTTTTTTTTGTAAATTAATATAAATTAAGAGAGGGAAACATGAAGAAAGCATCAATTATTATATTATTTTTATTTTCAAGTTTAGCAGCACAAGTATATTGTTCTGGTGAACAGATTAGTTTAATCCATCAGAATCAAGAACATTTAATTGGTGCAGGTTATGATGATTATGAGGCTGGAGATATATTTAGATTAGCAGATTGGAACGGAGACCTTAATGGTGGACAATATCATGTTATCTTTATTGATATGAGTAATAGTTGGTGAGGCCCTTGTCAAAGTGGTGCATCCGTAGTTGACGGATTAGAAGAAGTTTGGGGTGAGCATGGTGTTAAATTTTTAACTGCACTTGGCGATTCTGGTAATCCCTATACATCTGAGCAATGGCAACAAAATTTTGGTAATAGTGAAATGCCCTTAGTGATTGATGCTGATGCTTCATCGGGATTCGGTAGTGAAGAAATTATTAATTTATTTTACGATTCATGGGGTGGTGCTACACCTACTTATGTTCTTATTGATCACACAATGACAGTTAGAGCTAAGCCCTTTCCTCTTTCTGGTAATGGGAATTCGAATGCTTGCGATGGAAGTAGTAGTATTATAGATGGATGGAGCGGAGGAAGCACTGATAGCTTTATTGCTCAGCTTGTTGAAGAATGTGGTGATCTTTGTTTGGGATGTACAGATTGCGATGAAGATGGGACTCAAGACAATGTGGATAATTGCCCAGGGCTTTATAACCCATCTCAAGAAGATTCAGATAATGATGGGCTTGGTGATGAGTGTGATGATTGTCATAATTTACCAGGTGATGTGAATGACGATTTGTCATTTGATGTCTTAGATGTTATTATTACCGTAAATATGATTTTATCTGGAGGATTGTCATCGCCAGACTTTTCTGATTGCGAAAAAATAGATGCAGATATCGATTCAAATGGAGTAATAAATATTTTAGATGTTATTCAAATAATTAATCAAATCTTAAATATTTAAATATTTATATAGGTTATAATATTAAATGAATTTTGATTTATATGGATTTGAGCATATGGCATACATATATATTATGGCTCTTTGCTGCGTAGTAGTTCCATTTATTTCTAATAAATTTCTTTCTAATACACATCAAAAATCAATTGCAATTTTTTTGGTTATATCAATTATTGGTATTGAAATCATAGATGATATATATCGAGTTTTTGATTCTTCAGTAGGATGGGATATTAAAACAGATCTACCTCTTCATATGTGTGGATTTTCGGTATTTGCTACATCTTGGGCATTATTAAAACGTGACCAAATTGTATTTGAATTATGCTATTTTTGGGGATTAGGTGGAGCCATTCAAGCTATTCTTACGCCTGATACAACTGGATTTCATGGACCTTTTTATTTATTTACATTCATGGTTTCTCATGGCCTTATTGTATTAAATGTTTTTTATCTCATTTTTGTTTATAAAATGATTCTTCATAAGGGCGCATTATTAAGAACAATAATTATTACAAATATAATGTTATTAGGGATCGCACTTATTAATTGGATATTAGATGCAAATTATTTTTATTTATTTAGACCTCCAGATGTTAATAACCCTCTTATCCTAACAAATCAGCAACCTTATTATTTTATGAACATGGAGCTTGTTGCAATTATCGTTCTCTATATTATATCAATTCCAATGCTTATATATAGAAAGAAAATTGAGAATTAATTTTTTTCTCTATATTGTTTTTATACAGATTATCTTCGCTGTAGAGCTCAATGTTTTGACTTATAATATCCATGGGCTTTCTCCTATATTGGCAGGTGATAATCCAAAAGTTAGAATTCCAAAAATCTTAAATAAATCAAATAACTTTGATGTTATTCTAATACAAGAAAATTGGATTTTTTCAGATGATGAACTAGCTAAAGATTTAAATGAGTATGTAACTATAGTTTCAAATAAATCAAAGTTTAATAAGCCTCTTAAATATTTACTTAACCCAAATGGGTCAGGATTAAGTCTTGCAATTAAAAATAATATTAAGATATTAAATACAGATGAATATTCATTTGAGCTTTGTAGTGGATGGATATCAAAATATAATGATTGCTTTGCAACTAAAGGATTTCAATACGTAAGTATTGAGATCGGAGAAGAAAGGATAGATATATATAATACGCATCTTGATGCAGGTAAATCTCAAAAAGATATAGATGTTAGAATTTCCCAGCTTGAAAGTTTAAAAAATTATATTGATTTACATTCATCATCTTATCCATTAATAATTGGAGGTGATATGAATATTAACTTTCTAAACAAGGAATCGAAAAAAATAATTAATCAGTTCATGGCTGATTTAAATCTTAAAATGATTAATTGGTCTATTGATAAATCAAATAATAAATATATTTTAGACTATATATTTTATAGACCATCAGAAAAAACAGAAATTACTTTAGAGCAAGGTGGGGTGGTTGATGGTTTATTGGGTCTTAGTGATCATCCGCCTATTAGCGGCCTATTTAATATTAGAAAAAAATAAATAATATTTGATTTGCAATTAAGAATGATATAATTCCAAGAATAATTCCAAATATACAGTCAGA
>CEQN01373017.1_pt1 | contig 12282 bp, 7 predicted proteins | sample 427011 | NCBI WGS metagenome assembly CEQN01 (sample SAMEA2621277, study PRJEB7988) | marine metagenome | biome: marine biome (ENVO:00000447); feature: deep chlorophyll maximum layer (ENVO:xxxxxxxx); material: "saline water (ENVO:00002010), including plankton (ENVO:xxxxxxxx)" | depth 120 m
ATTGATGAGAAATTATTATCTTTAAAATAAAATCCTAATTTAGGAGTTTCAGAATATTCACCTGTTATTGGATTTAGCACAGAATTAACAGTATCATTGAATTCATTTGTAGCTCCTAATAATAAATTTTTAGATATATTTTCTAAATGACCTCTATATTTCAACCAGGGACCAGCCATTGATATATGATCAGTAGTACACTTACCTTTTGCTTTAATTAGTAATTTTAAATCTTTATAGTCTTGACCATTCCAAGGAGAAAATCTCTCTAACAGCTGAAGCCTATCAGATTTAGAATCAATTTTAATTTTAATTTCATTTGTAGAGTTAAATGAGGTAGGAAGTACATCTATATCTAATTTTTCACCTAATTTAATAATAAAAGGTATTGTAAACTTTATCAATGGAATGATTGCAGGTATTGATAATCCAGCCAATTTCATTAAATCTTTTAATTGAGTTTTTACTGATTCTTCATCTTCTACACTAAAATCCTTGTTATTTTCTAAGTATTTTTTCATTAATGAAACCATTTCTTTAGTTTCATCGGCTTCGTTCTTAATTGCATTTAAAACTTTAGAGATTTTCTCAACAAAACCATTATCTTCAAAAAAACCATCTTTAATTTTAATATCTTTTATATCTAATGAAGGTAATTTTATCTCTGAATTAGGAGCTTGATACCCATTATCAATTACATCAAATCCATTTTCAGGCAATTCAAATCCTGTAGGAGGATCAAGTAAAACTTCATCACCATCTTCATTAATTAATTTATCTTTCAATGGATTGAACGATAAATCCCCAGAGATGGCTAATGCTGTAACTAGTTCAGGTGAACCTACAAAAGCATGGGTATTTGGATTCCCATCAGCTCTTTTTGTAAAATTTCTATTAAATGAATGTACAATAGTATTTTTCTGTTCTTCATCTGCTCCTTCTCTAGACCATTGACCAATGCAAGGCCCACAAGCATTAGCAAATACGCTACCACCTATATCATTAAAAACTTTAATATACCCATCTCTTTCAATTGTATATCTAACCTGTTCTGAGCCTGGAGTGATATGGAATTTTGATTTAGTTTTAAGTTTTTTTATAGAAGCTTGTTTTGCGATAGATGCAGATCGAGAAATATCCTCATATGAAGAATTTGTACAAGAACCAATTAAACCAACTTCAACCTTCGTTGGCCAATTATTTTTTTTAGCTTCATTTTTCATTTCCGATATTGGAGTAGCTTTATCAGGTGTAAAAGGGCCATTTAAATGAGGTTCTAATTCAGATAAATTAATTTCTATTAATTCATCAAAATATTCTTTTGGGTTTAAATGTACTTCTGGATCTGCAATAAGATTATTTTTAACGGCATCTGCTAATTCTGCAACATCTTCTCTACCTGTAGAACATAAATATCTTCTCATTGAATCATCGTAGCCAAAGGTTGAAGTAGTAGCTCCTACTTCTGCTCCCATATTACATATTGTTCCTTTACCTGTACAAGAAAGTGAATTTGCACCTTCTCCAAAATATTCAATAATTGAGCCTGTTCCACCCTTAACTGTTAATATACCTGCTAGTTTAAGTATTACATCTTTCGCTGAAGTCCAACCATTAAGCTTGCCTATTAGCTTTACTCCTATAATTTTAGGAAATTTTAGTTCCCAAGACATGCCCGCCATTACATCTACTGCATCAGCACCACCTACTCCAATAGCAACCATCCCTAAGCCTCCAGCATTAACAGTGTGTGAATCTGTTCCAATCATCATTCCTCCAGGAAAAGCATAATTTTCTAAAATTACTTGATGTATAATTCCCGCTCCCGGCTTCCAAAAACCTATACCATATTTTTTAGAAACAGAGGAAAGAAAATCATAAACCTCAGAGTTTATATCTAAAGCATTCTTCAAATCAATATCAGATCTAATCTTAGCTTGAATAAGATGGTCTGCATGAACTGTAGAAGGGACTGATACCTCATTTTTTCCCGCCATCATAAATTGCAGAAGAGCCATTTGAGCTGTTGCATCTTGCATAGCAACTCTATCTGGGAAAAAATCAACATAATCATTACCTCTAGAGTAATTGTTTATTTTTTCTGAATGAGAAAATAAGATTTTTTCAGTTAATGTTAATGGACGATTTATCTTGTCTCTAGTTTTGATTATCCTAGAATCAAGGTTGGAATAAAAAGTTTTAATTTTATCAATATTAAATGTCATAATAAAAGAATGGAACAAATTGTAATTGTAAGTTATTAGTAACTTAGGCGTAAATTAGGACAATTATGACGAATTCTAAAAATAGAATTATTATTATTTCTTATTTATCATTGAATCTAATATTTGCATTTGATTATTTAATATTAACTCCCTCATCCCTATTAGATGCTGCTATAGAAATTCAAGATATATATTCTTCTAATATAGAAAAAACATACTATTTAGATGTAGAAATTGAAATCATTGAATCTATGTCTAACTTAGAAATAAATGAATTGGTAGATAGTCAAATTTCTAATAATCCAAATCTAAAATATTTATTAATTCTTGGAGATGAAAACAATTCATTATTTTTTACAAAAGAGGTTCCCTGTGGTGATGATAATCAATATTTAGGATACCCTACTGATGATTATTATAGCTCAGAGAATTCAAATAATTTTCTTAATTCTCCTAACTCAATGAATAATCCTAGACTTGCCACTGGTCGCATACCTACATCAAATTTAAATCAAGCTATGATATATATAAATAAACTAAGGAATTATTTAGAGAATCAAGACTATGGAGAATGGAGGAGTAAAGTTCTACTTGTATCTGATGATGAAAATAAAAATGGAGCAGATATACAAGATGAAATTAGACATACACAAAATTCAGATTTAATATATAAAAAAATATCAGAAATAACTTTTGCAAAAACTTTATATGGTCCAATGTATGAATCAGTATATTCTGGGGGTGAAAGAAGATTGCCTGATTTGACAAATGATATTATTTCTAATCTAAATAATGGAGTAGCATTAATTAATTATATTGGGCATGGGGATCCAGAAAAATGGTCTGCTGAGCATATAATAAATAAAGATAGAGATATAAATTCAATAGATATTAAACATAATAAATTACCTATTTGGGTTGCAGGAACATGCTCATTTGGAAGATATGATAACTCTGAATCTATGGCTGAATCACTGTTATTTGAAACAAACGGAGCAATTTCTATTATAGGTGCTGCGAGATCAATAAATGAGAGTGTAAATAAAGCATTCACAGAAGAATTATTTGAAAGTATTAAACTTAATATAGAAAGTGAAGATACAAGATTAAGATTAGGAGATATATTTCTTAATGCTAAAAATTCATTAACTAATTCTCATTATTCTTTATCATGTAATGGAGGGTACTTATTTGATATATTAGGAGATCCTGCTATTCCCTTACCATTCCCAAAAAAGGAATTAATTAGCAATCTATTAGATATTAACATACCTGATGAAATTAATATATTAGAAACATATAATTTTAATAGTACAGCAGCATACTCATATATTGAAATATTAGAATATCAAGAACAAATGACTATTTCATTTGAACAAGATAATATAGTATTAGAATTCACACCATCCCCAGAATCAATTTATCATAGTCAATATATAGAGGAAACATGCTTTACTGCATCAAAAGATATGAGTAATAAATCAGTATTTATAAAGTATTATTCAGAAAATATGGATTTAAATAACTTTATATCCATATCAAATTTAATAGATGTGATAAATATTAATGAAAATCAAATTAATGATATAGATACAACTCCACCAAATATATTTTTTTTATTAAGTAATACTAACTTGGAAACTAATTCATATGTATCAAACAATTCAAATATAACAGTGCAAATTACAGATGAAAATGGTATTAATACATCTAATAACATAGGTCATGGTACTAGATATGGATTTGCTACTAGGGATGATTTGAATTACTTAATTGATAATCAAGATTATATATTTTTAGATGATTGTAATGGAATTTCATTTAGTGTAAATCTACCAGAAAACCTAAATCATGATTCCAAATTGATTGTAGAATCTTGGGATAATGCTAATAATAAATCATTAGATAGTTTAACTATAAATATCATACCTGAATCTAGTAATAAAAAAATTTTAAATGTATATAACTTTCCTAATCCTTTTTCAAATAGAACATTTTTTACATATCAAATTCAAGATTTTTCACCGACTCAAATAAATACTCAAATAAATATCTACGCTCAAAATGGGATACTAATCAATCAAATTAGTAAAGAAACAGATTCCTTTAGCAATTTTGTCAGTATAGAATGGGATGGTAAAGATTCAGATTATAATTTATTACCTAATGGAACTTATTTATATTCAATGAAAATAACATTTAATAATAATACCTACGAAGAAACAGGCCAATTATCTATCGTTAGATAGATTATAAATTAATACCAATTAGTTAATCGCTTGATCATACTAACTACTTTTTGAAAGCTTCCTACTTTTTTATCTATATTTCTTTCTGGAGAAATTTTTGCATATTTTATAATTCCGATTGCTGTTGCATATCTTGGATTATCATTATAATGAGCAGCATCATTATCAATTAATTCTGGATATCCTATTTTAACAGGCATACTAAATACTTCTTGAGCTAGATCAATCAAATTCTTAAGTTGCGCTCCTCCTCCTGTTATAACAACTCCAAAATTAAGCTTACTAGCAATATTACTTTTCTTTATTTCTTCATATGAAAGAGACAATATCTCACGCATTCTAGGCTCTATGACTTCAGATAACATTTTTTGAGATATTATAACTGATTCTCTACCTCGTATACCTTTAAGTTCAATATTAGTTTCTTCACTTGCCAACTCTACTTTTGATATCCCATATAAATGTTTTAATTCCTCTGCTTGCTTTAAATCTGTTTTAAATCGATGAGAAATATCCAAAGTAATATTTTGTCCAGCATCAGGTATTGCCACTGATCTCTGTATCCCATTGTTGTAATAAACTAATATATCTGTTGTTCCTCCTCCAATATCAATAAGTGCAACACCTAAATCTTTTTCATTTTCATCTAGTACAGAATAAGCTGATGCTAAAGGTTCTAAAACAAATTCTCTTATTTTTATTCCTAATGCTTTAAAACATGTTTCAATATCTTTTTCTACATTTTCATGACTAGTAACAAGGTGAACATTAACTCCAAGCGTATTACCACATAAGCCCACAGGATTTCTAATTCCTTTTCTATCATCTACTTCATAAGATTGAGATAAAGTATGTAAAATTCTCCGTCCTGGGGGTATATTTATTGCACGAGCAGCCTCTAATACTCTATCTAAATCCTTATCAAGTATTTCACTCCCAACTCCTGTATTTTGAGATGAATTACTAATAGGTACTTTACCCGTATAATTTATACCTTTTATATGATCACCTGTTATTCCCACATAAACATTATCTATATCTATCTCTATATCAGAAGTCTCTTCTGCCAGATTGATTGCTCGTTCCAAAGAGTTAGTTGTCTTTTTTATATCTACAACTATTCCTTTTTTTAAGCCATAGGATGGGTGCTCTCCAATACCTAAGATTTCTACAGTACTTTCTTGATTATCTTGTTCAAAAACTAACTTTGCAATTACCGCTACAACCTTAGTCGTACCAATATCTATTCCTGTTATTATAGTTTCTTTGCTCATTAAATCAGATATCCCTTTCTTCTTTTACTATTATTGTCTCTCCTGCAAATTTTATATACTCATAATAATATTTTCGATCTAAACGATCTAAAGTATGTAAAAAAGAATCAAAATATTGTATCTGTTTATAAAAATTACTAGGGTCAAAATAAACTATATTTTCATCATTATTAATATTAAAAGAAGCCGCAATTTTATTATTTAAGATTTTTATGTACTTAATTTTTTCATATAAAGAATAATAATCTAAATAAATATTTTTTAAAAATTTATACTCAGAGCTTTTAAATATATTATTAAGATTATCTATATTGCTAGCATATATAACTGGAATTTCAAGAATCATAGAGGATTTATCGTTGTATAAATACCCATTACTATTTGCATCTACTAAAAAACTATTATTATGAAGTTTAATTATACTAATTGGTTCAATTTCCAATATGCTAATTATAATAGTGTTCGGAAGTATTATTGCTATATCTGCAGATGAGATAAAGTCATTATTAATTAATTTTGTAATTATTTCATTTTTATTCAAATCAAGAATTGATTTATTTTTTAAATATTCAAATTGATTTTTTATATTCTCTTCATTACTTAAATCACATCCTGCAATAATTAGGTTATTGCATGAAAACAAATTTGAATTTGAATATCTAATACAACCTAAAACTAATATAAAAATAGAACCTAATATTAGAATATTATATATAATTAGATTTTTATTTATCATTAAACTGTTCTTTATTTATAATAGCATTTTTAATCTTAGGAATGATATTTTTTATATCACCAGCACCCATAACTATTACCATAGTATCCTGACTATCAGAAATAATTTTTTGAATTGTCTTAGCTATTTTAGTTTTTGATAATAGATATGAGTCTATTTTATTGTCTAGTCTCTCAAAAATCATATTTGAATTAACATTATCAATTTTCTTCTCTCTTGATGGATATATATCTGTTAATATTACCACATCCGCGCTTGAAAGTGAATCAGCAAATTCTTTATAGAAAGTTTTTGTCCTTGAATATAGATGCGGTTGAAAAACAATAATCAGTTTATCTAAATTAAAATTAGATTTTGCTGTTTCTATAGTTGCCTTAATCTCAGATGGATGATGCGCATAATCATCTACTACATATAGTTTACTATTTGAATTAGAAATTTTTTCCTTTATTTCAAATCTTCTTTTAACACCTTCATATTTAAATAAACCTTTTTTTATTATATCAATAGGGATCTCCATATCAAGAGCTATACAAATAGCTGCTAAAGAATTAAGTATATTATGCTTACCCGGTACTTTCAAATTTATTCTAGATACCTTATTATTATTAATAAATAAATCATATGAAGTTTTTAAATTATCATATCTTGGATTAGCATATCTAACATCACACTCATTGGAATGACCGTATTTAATATATGGACGTTTTATATCTTTAATAATCATCTTAATATTTTGATCATCATAGCAAATTACATTCATACCAAAAAATGGGATTGAATTTAAAAAACTTAGAAATGTCTGTCTTAAATTATCAATATTTGGATAGCAATCGACATGCTCAAGGTCTATATTAGTCACTATTGACCTATTAGGCTTTAATGATAATAATGTTTTATCGTATTCATCAGCCTCAACAATAATAGTATCACCTTTACCTAAAACTGAATTTGTTTTAAAATCTTGTACTATCCCACCAACTACAATCGTAGGATCTATTTTTGCTGTATTTAATATTACTCCAAGCATTGAAGTAGTAGTAGTTTTACCATGAGTTCCGGCTACAGCGACACTATTACTTTTTACTTTTAATAATTCTCCAAGCATCTCTGCTCTTTTTATATAAGGAATATTATTATTTTTAGCCTTTACAATTTCTACATTATCTAAGTTTACCGCAGAAGAATAAACAAGCAAATCTATATCTTCAATATTATTCTTATTATGTCCAATAAATACTTTTATACCTATCTCTTCAAGATTATTAGTAATATCTGATTGCTCTAAATCTGATCCAGAAATTTTATATCCAAGATTAAATAAAAGCTCTGCCATACCACTCATGCCAATACCGCCAACTCCTACAAAATGTATTTTTTTAATTTCACCTAGCATTTATTGCATCCATAATATGTTGCCTTATTAAATGAGCAGAATTTTGCATAGAATTTTTTTTTATGCTATCAATATAAAAATTAATTTTAGAACTAGATTTTGATAACTGAAATATAATTTCCTCTAACTTTCCTTTTTCAAACTCTTCTTCATTAACTTTAATTGCAGCATTTTTTTTCTCCAAAGTATCTGCATTAATTTCTTGATGGTTATTAGCTGAATATGGGTATGGTATTAATATGGAAGGTTTTTCTAAAAATAGAATTTCAGAAATTGCCGTTGCTCCAGCTCTAGATATAATTAAATCTGAGGCTGAATAAGCCAAATCCATTTCATTAATAAATTCAAAGATTTTAATGTTAGAGCTAGATATACTATTTATAAAACTATCTGAATTTTTACCAACTTGCCAAATTATTTGAATATTATTATCTAAATATTTTTTATACTCTTTTGCAATATGCTTATTTATCGATTTAGCTCCCTGACTGCCACCTATTATTAGAATAGTAAACCTTTCAGTTTTTAGACCTAAAGTTTTTTTAGCTTTTTCCATATTTATTTTTTTTATTATTGTTCTAATTGGATTACCAGTAAATAATATTTTATTATTATCTAGATATTTATTTGTTTCTTTAAATGCTGTAAAAATAAAATCAACTTTGTTGCAAAATTTTCTAGTGACCATCCCAGGAATCACATTCTGTTCTTGAATTGCTGTTAAAATATTATTTCTAATTCCAACATATAATGGTATTGCACATGAATATCCACCTGTCCCAATTATCATATCTGGATTGAATTTTTTTATTGTTTTATTAACTATATAAAAACTTTTAATTATTCTAAATGGTAATGCTAAATTTCTTATAATTGATTTAATACTGAAGGATCTTTGTATTCCCCTTAGATTTAATAAAATGATATCCTCTTTATCTATAAATTGATATGAAGATTCTATTCCATATTTACTTCCAATATACTTAACTTGGACATTATTACTCTTCAATTCATCCCCGATTGCTATAGCTGGAAACAAATGTCCCCCAGTACCACCCCCTGCAATTAAAACTTTTATTTTTTTAGAATTCACAATTAATATATCACCATTTTTTTTTAATATTTTGATTAGCTATATTTAAAAATATTCCCATGGAACCCAAAGTTAAAACTAAATGAGATCCACCATAACTTATAAATGGCAATGGTAAGCCTGTAGTTGGGAAAATTCCTACTACATAAGAAGAGTTAATTATAAAATAAATTATAACATTCATAATTATACCTAAACCTAGAAAGAAACCAAATAAATCAGGGATATGCTGTAAAATTTTAATTGCATAAAACATGAAAAAATAAAATAAAATAAAAATAAATAGTATACCAATAAACCCAAATTCTTCTCCTATTATTGGTAAAATAAAATCAGTATGAACTGCAGGTAATAACCCTTTACTAAATTCACTTTCTACTAAACCATTGCCTAGTATTCCACCTTTTGATAAAGCTAAAATAGAGGCATTACTTTGTATATCTCCAGTTCCACTCCACCAATTTAAAAATCTTATCCTTTGAAATGGAGTAAATATAATTTTAAATGCAACAATTAATGTGCTAATAGCTAAAAAAGAGTAGATATACTTTGTACTAACTCCAGCTATGTATATAATCAATAATAATATAATTGATATAGTAAATGTAGTACTCATATCAGGTTGAAAGAAAATTAAGAGCAAAGTAATAGATAAATAGGGAAATAGCTCCTTTAATAAGACTTTAATATCATTTATTTTTCTTTTATTAAATTCAATAAATGAAGATAAATAAATTATCATCCCAAATTTAGCAAGATCAGATGTTGTTAAGATATTTTTTCCGAATAAGATTATACCTCTAGATGTTACTATATCTTCGTAATAAGAAGTAATATAGCCAGCCAAAAGCATAAACCAACAAAATAGTAAAATCCATTTAGCATTTTTCTTATAAAACTTATAATCAATAAAATATGCTATTAGCAATAATATAAACCCTATAAATAATCTTATAGATTGATTAAAGAATATATATTTATAATCTGAAAATTTTAATAATGCAATATTACTACTAGCGCTATAAAGTGTCACAATACCAATAGCACATATAATAAATAATATAATTTTTAAATTTGAAATACTAACTTTTAAATCATGATAAACCAAAAATAATTTCCTTAAATTTATTTCCTCTATCTATATAATTTTTAAATTGATCGTAACTAGCACACCCTGGAGAAAACAATAAAACATCACCTCCTTTGCACTTTGATATAGCATTAGAAACTGAAATTTCAAAATTTTTATTATAACTTGACTTTATATGATTTTTAATCTGATTAAAGATTGATTGACCACTCTCACCATAACAAATAACATGAGTTATTTTATTTGAATGCTGTCTAAATATATTAAGAAAATCAGATGATTCTTTATCTACGCCACCTACAATTATAACAATATTTTGATTAAAAGTATCAATTGCAGCAGACATAGAGTCTATATTAGTTGATTTTGAATCATTATATATCTTGGTCTTATTCAATGTAATTACATATTCTATTCTATGTGGCAATGGTTTAAACTTTTCAATCGATTTAATAAAAATTTCAAAATCAATATTATATATCTTAGATATAGCTAAAGCGGCTGAAATATTACTATGATTATGGGTTCCTCTAAGATGAATCTCATCTAATTTAAATATCTCAGACTGCACATCTTTATAACTAAATGGAATCATATTATTTTTATTAATAATTTTTTCTTTTAAAATATAATCATCATTATTGAAAGTAATAAATCCATTTGGCTTAACTGCTTTTATAATATTTAATTTAGTATTAATATATTTTTCAAAACTATTATATCTATCTAAATGATCCCTAGATATATTTAATATACAAGCAACATCTAAAGATAGATATGGGATATGTTCTAATTGAAAACTACTTAATTCTAAAATATGAATTCTATTTTCATTTTTACTTAAAATTTCTTTATATACATTATCTGAAAATGGTATACCTACATTACCACCAAGCATAGATTCAAATCCAGCTTTTAGAAATATGTTATGTACTAAATTAACAGTAGTAGTCTTACCATTAGTACCCGTAACTCCAATAATTGGCGAATCAGAAAACCAACTAGCAAATTCAATTTCACTAATTATTGGAATATTTTTTTTAATAGCTTTTTTAATAATACTAATATCACTAGGTATCCCTGGACTTTTAATTATTAAATCCGAATCAAGAATTTTATCTGAGTGACCTCCTACTTCAAAATCAATTCCTTCAAGATTAAGTTCATTTTGAGATTTGTTAGATTCACTAAGTAAAATATTAAATCCTAAATACTTTGCTAACTTTGATACTGATAAACCAGATTTTCCTGCACCCAAAATACCCAATTTAACATCTCTTGGGTTTGTATTTTTTATATCAATCATTGAATTTTAAAAGTAGTTAAAGATAGTATTGAAAATAAAATACCAATAATCCATAATCTAACAACTACTTGACTTTCATGCCATCCTGATAATTCAAGATGATGATGAAAAGGTGCCATTTTAAATAGTCTTTTTCCTTTTCCTGATTGCAATTTTGTTATTTTAAAGTATACTACTTGGAAAATTACGCTTAGTGCTTCTAAAACAAATATTCCGCCAATTATAATCAATAAAATTTCTTTCTTAAAAATAATTGCTAATCCACCTAGGGCAGCACCTAAAGGTAATGACCCAATATCTCCCATGAATATTTTTGCAGGATATGCATTAAACCATAAAAATCCAATGCAGCTACCTACGATTATTAATGAAAAAACAAATAATTCTTCAGAACCAGGAATGAAAAATATATTTAAATAATCACTAAAGTCATATCGGCTAGTGGCATAAGCTATTGCAGAAAATGTCATACAACTAATAGCCACCAATCCCGTAGCTAATCCATCAAGTCCATCTGTTAGATTTACAGAATTAGATGAAGCTATAATAATGATGATAACTAATGGTATATAAAAAAAACCTAAATCATAAAACCCATTAGATAAAAATGGTAATGCAATAGCTGTATTAGGAACGCTAATTTTCTGCCCATTCTCAATAATAAAAGCAAAGTCATTATTTGTTAATAAATAATAGCCTAATAATGAACCACATAAAAATTGTCCAATAAGTTTATATCTGGCAATAAGCCCCTTATTATATGATTTAATTACTTTTAAATAATCATCAATAAAACCAATGAAACCCATAAAGATTGTAATAAATAATATTAAATGAAAATACACATTATCTAATCTACACCATAGGATAGAGGGGAGAATAATTGATAATAATAAAATTATCCCCCCCATAG
>CEQN01207380.1_pt1 | contig 12281 bp, 12 predicted proteins | sample 427011 | NCBI WGS metagenome assembly CEQN01 (sample SAMEA2621277, study PRJEB7988) | marine metagenome | biome: marine biome (ENVO:00000447); feature: deep chlorophyll maximum layer (ENVO:xxxxxxxx); material: "saline water (ENVO:00002010), including plankton (ENVO:xxxxxxxx)" | depth 120 m
TTACATTTGGAATATCAAGAATTTCTTTGTAAAATGAAATATTTCGCCATTCACGTTTTTGGCCAGGATGTTCTTTAACAAATAATTTATGATCTACAGGTAACGATTTGGCAATATTACGAATGCTTTCAAGCTGATTTGTAAGATATGGACTTCCAAGTAACAAATTTCTGTCAGGATCAACTTGCAATGGAAAATATACAAATTTTGAATCATCAATTTGTAATAAAGAATTTTTTTCTAGAAATGATGAACGTACTTTCTTTTTAATTATACGCGATGAAATGGCGTCAAACAGAACTTTGCTTTTTGTTCTACCAAAATAAGTATAATGTGTTTTAATATTTGAATTATTAGATTTTAAAAGATATTCATTAGCCGCGTTAATTGTATTTGATTTATCATCTTGCATGTCATCAACATAATCGATAATTTGTCTATTCAAATCAAATTTTTTACGATACTCCCTTAGTTCTTTAAAACTCCTGTTAGTTATTTTCATGTTAGAAATTTTTTCATCAGAATCAATATCAGAAATTTTTGTGGATATGTATGTTTTATATCCAATAATAGAAGGGTTAATGATTAAAGGTATGACATTTTTTTTCTTACATAATTCATAGAAAACATATTCAGAACGAAGAGATGGTTGAAACATGATGAAGAAATCAGGTTTTGTTTCATCAAGAATATTTTCAAATAATTTACATTCTTGCTCCATGATTGATAGAATTTCATCATCAGAAAATTTATAGAATTTATTAAATCTATAAAAATGACGTTCGTTTATAGCTAATTTCCACAAATTTATTCCATACTGTTTTTCAAATTTTTTTAAATATTCAACATCTGGTGATGAAGATTTTACTTTAATGTGATCATGAAAAAACCATTGTTTTTTAAAATTAACTAAATTTTGTGACTGAAAAAATTTTTTCGGTCTATTTGTAGTATCAATTAATGCATATTGTTCACAATCAAATTTTCTTTGCATGAATTCAGATATTGCAAAATGAAGCAGGAATAGATTTTGATAATAGATAATTTTTTGAGTCATGATAAATTTTTTTAATTGAACTTAATTTACCTTCCGAATAATTCTTCATAATTATTAGAATAGATCAATGAAAAATAGATTATGGAATTCATTAACATTTTTTTAAAAATTCAGTATCTTCTTTTAAAGATCTTTCATAACCATCATGTTTAATGTGCTTATTAATTTCTAACAAATGAGGCTCTTCTGATAATAAATCTAAAACATTTTCAAGATATATTGGATTCATTCTTAATTTCTGTGTAATTTTCTCAATTAGTTGAAAATCAAAATCAGTATCTACTGTACAACGAATATGAGAAACATTTTTTTTATAAGAATGATTACAATGTTTAAATTTATTTTTATTTTTATGAAGAAATGGAGTAACATGTTCTCTTTCAGAAGGAAGTATTGCTTCAGTCCATGCCTCTTCTAATGATTTGAAATTAAAAACTTCAACAGCAAATCCTAATGGATATGTTTTTGGGTACTCTGTGGACATGTAATCACAATTAGAATTTAAGAATAGTTCAATTACATTATCAACAATTTTTGGATCTATTAATGGATTATCAGAAGTGATTCTAACAATTATAGGAAAATTGTTTTTTTTAGCACATTGATAATATCTATCGAGAACATCTTTTGATTCACCTCTAAAAAATTCAATATTATTTTTGTTACAAAAATCTACAATAACATTATCAGATTTTAGCACAGTTGTAGCAATGATAATTTTATCAATTAATTTAGAAAATCTTAATTGGTTTAATTGAAATTGTAACATTGGTATTTTTCCATTAATTAATTTCAATGTTTTTCCAGGTAATCGAGAAGAACCCATTCGAGCCTGAATTATACAACCGATCATGTTTTAACATCTTTCGTGAAGATTTAGGCATTACTCCAAAATTTTTAGTTTGAGTATACTTTGATAGATTAAATTAATTATCAGATTTATGTCACAAGTGTATGGATAACAATATTAAAAATTCATTACGTTCCACCTATCATCAATTTTTTAAACGAGGAATATCTGGAATTACTGCTTCAAAAAGAGTTCTGCCTAATTTTATAATAGTTGGAACAGTTAGAAGTGGTAGTACATCACTATATTACAATATTTGTGAACATCCATCAGTAATTTCAGCTGCATACGATGAAATTGGTTTTTTTGATAGTAATTATCACCTTGGAATTAATTGGTATCGCTCCATGTTTCCTACAGAAAAAGAAATGAGTGAAGTGAAAAATAAAACTGGATCCTCATTAACTGGAGAAGATACACCATTTTATTTTTGGAAGGAAGAGGCTATTAAGAGAATTTTTGACACAATACCAAATATCAAAATTATTGCTATTTTTAGAAATCCAATTGACAGAGCTTATTCAAATTATAATTTAGGTCTAAGAGCTAAAACTGAAGAACTAGAATTTGAAGATGCAATTGATGAAGAAATAAAATTTTTGAGGAAACATACATTTAGAGAATCGATAGATCGTCGAAGATCATACATATCAAAAGGCATGTATGAAAAACAGATGGAATTATGGCTTAATGTTTTTCCAAGAAAGCAAATACACATTTTGTCTACAGAAGATATGCAAAAATATCCAAAATATACACTCCAAAAAATTTTTAAATTTTTAGAGTTAAAAGAATATAATATTAAAAATCCACAAAAGCAAAAACAAGCTAAATATGAAAAAATGAATGAAGAAACAAGGAAAAAATTATTAGAATTTTATGAACCACATAATGAAAAATTTTTTGAAGTGATTCAAAAAAGATTTGATTGGAGTAATTAATTTACATAATCAGATACTCTATTTTCAGTATCTGCAAATATTACACCGACAGTTCTAAGTAAAATAACATCATGTTTGTTACAAAAATCAATTAGTGATTGCACGTATATTGGAAAGTTATTAGGATCGTCATTGGATTTAATTATTGAAGAATAGAGATCATCATGATCGAGCATTATAATTTTTTGATTACCAAGCGCATTTGTTATCTCTTCAATATTTTTTACTCCAAGTGGACTTTCAATTTTTGGAATGGCAATTATATTTTCAGGCAGATATTTGAGAAATTCTGAAAGAATTTGTTTTGAATCAACGTTTGAAATTGCAAAATATTTGATATTTGAATATTTTTCAAGAATCGGTTTTATCTCATCCATTGAGTATTTATTATTCGGAGGTTTTGTTCTATTCTTTGGCAAATCAATGAAAATTTTATGTTTTTGGTGTGTCTCAAGAATATTTTTTAAGGTATCTAGATCATTGATCCAGGCAAGATTAATTCTATAAATTGTTTCATCTGGAAGATTTACACTATAATTTGTTAGATTTTGAGATGCAATTATCATATTTATCAATCAGATATTTCACTAATTATTATTTCTAATGCATTATTTGAAATAATATGTTCTTTATGAGAATCATCTAAATAAATATCAAAACTACCTTTACCAATTTTATTCACTACATTTTTTATTTCATTTTCATATTTTTGAAATGAATCACCACCGAAACAACATGGATCATATTTATTGAAAATTTGGATGAATTTACGTTCATCTCCAATAGAGGCCATTACATATAGATCCAAATAATTGCTTTTTTCATATAATGCCAAATTATGTTGTTCATAATCACCAAAATTTTCAGGATCACTACGTAAAAAGAAAGGGTATGAACCAGCTATGGAATATGTTTGGAGAATACGATCATCAATAGCACCAGCTAATGTTGCAGTCCAACCTCCACCTGAAATACCAACAATATGATAAGAACTGTAATCATAATTATTTTCTAAATAATTTATACTAACAATTATTGGTTCAATGAAAAATTTGATAGGTGTGAAATTTTCATTTTCTAATAGTTCTAACTGATTATGAGCTTGGAGTTTGATTTTTCCAGTATAACTATTGTCTATCACGGGTTGAGAATTCATACCTAATAATGGCATAGAAAATGCAAGTACAGAATAATTCTTTTCTAAGAAATACTGAATTACATTTTTTCCGTTATGAAAATCTCCTTTATGACCTTGATGATAAATTATTAATTTATTATTACTGTCTGAAGGTTTAAAAAAATATGCAATTGAATTTACATCATATTCCATATTAATTACAAATTTATCAATTGAATCAAGATTTTTCATATTAGAATATCTCTTATCAGTAATATTATTTTCAATTAAATCTGGCTCATAAGTTGGTAGAGATTCTTGTTTCCAAATAAAATGATTAAGATTATTTTTTACCTCAATTTTTGAATCCATACTTCGTATATGAATTAATGAATAAACATCATTTTCATAACTTTCATTATATGGAATTTTTTGTGTTTCAATATACACATCTTTAATAATTGAATAGGGAAATATTTCATAGGAATTAACAGCAAATCCGAAAGAAAATGCTAAAAATATAGTTATCAGAAATACAATGTAAATTTTTGAGTTCATATTGGAAAAAAAGTTTGTTTTCATTTAAAAGATTCTAAGCAAGAATAGGAGATTTCTCTGACTAATACTACTTAATACAAATATTCTTGTAAAAATTATCGTTAACATAATGAAAAATATTGTTATTTCATGTCTAATCTTATCCATTATCTTATTTTCCATATATATCACAGACAGAGTAACTTCAGAAAATCCAGGTGATGCTGCAAATATAATTATTGGAATTTCAAGTGTTGATTCAAACAGTTGTTCAGAATGTATGATAGGTGGTGAATTTTTTGAAAGTGGTTGTAAAAAATGTATTCAAGATAGTATTAGTTTTAGAATGAAAACATCTCAAGACCAACCAATTATTTCAAATTGGAGTAAGGATAAAGGAATGCTTTATGGAGATACAAATTGTTCAGGTCAAGAAATTCTACCAAATATCTCAGTCAAAGATGATCAAAAGTTTTGGATCCAAATGCATAAAAAAAATATGAAATATACATTAACACTTTTTGAAGAAGATACATTTTCAAAAAAGATCTCATCTGTGACAAATTCTATATGTTCTGAACCAGAAAATTTGAAATTTTTGCGTATTTCTATGAATGATGGGAAACCAAAAGCTAATGGTGGACAAATTAACGGCTCCATAGATAACATCAAGATTTATGATCTATCTAAAAAAAATAATATTGAAAATTCTGAATTAAATGATTCATACAAAAATCTTAATTTGATATTTTCTGAGGATTTTTCAGATTGTAAAACTGATACTTGTCAAAATAAATGGGTCCTCCAAAATTCAGAAAAATTTTTTGTAAATACTAATGATGGAAATTTTGAATTTAATTCAGAAATAACAGGTACAAATGATTATGCTCATTATGAATTTTCAAAATATATCACAAGTAATGAATGGTTAATGAATTTAGAATTACAAATAAAAGAAATTGATGAACATCCTCATGGAAAAGGAATTTTAAATATTGATCCAGTATTTAGGGTAATAATTTTGGGTTTAGCCATAATATTATCAATAATAACTATCATTTTTTTTATTAAGTATAAAATATCCTAATCTTTTAATTTTTTTTTGGCAATATTAAGATCCTGTAAGGTATCAATTTCTAACCATGAACCTTCAACAAAAATTGGTTTAACATCACGATTAGAATCTATAAATTCTTGAATGATATCCGTAATGAATGCCTTTTGAAATGATTTTGCACTATGAAATTGCTGATTATTATTTTGTAATTCCCTACATGTATCAATTAGAGTTTTCCATCCAGTAGATGAAAATTTTAAAATTCCAATAAATTCCGAGGTATCTTCATCTTCAAGATTTTTTTTTATTTCAATGATTCTATTATTTTTGATTTTAACTAAATCAGCTTGTGATATTGGATGTTCAGTTCGATTAGTATAATTTTTTTTCCAATTTTTATCTAATGCAATTCCAATATCACATTTAATATTTATAATATCTTGAAAAATTTTTTCATCAAAAATTATATCAGAAAAAATTACTATGACATCCTCATCAAAATATCTATTAATTGAAATTAAACTTCCTAATTGTTCATGTTTGTTATATTCTAAATCTTCAAAAATTTCTACATTGAACTTAGAAAACTTATCTTTATTTGGACCTGCAATTACAATAACATTATTTTTCTGGAATTTTTGAAAAATATTCATTTGTCTTTCTAAAATTGTTTTGTTGTTAATTTCTACAAGTGATTTAGGAATAAATTCAGTCAAATCCCCTAATCTAGTTCCACTTCCTGCAGCTAAAATTAATAATTTCATTTTTATATTGATTTTAAAAATCTATTATGTATTTCAAAAGGTTCATGTGTTATTCTTTTACTAACAATTTTTTTATTTTTAATTTTTACGATAATCATCAAGGGACCCTTTTTATTTTGTAAATTTTTGAGTATTGATCTTAATTTTGATTTATCATTTGTTTCATATACAGTATAATTTGCACTTTGAGCAATTTTTTTAATATTAACATTTTTTGAATTTGTTGGTTGGCCTCCTGTAGATTCATGACTTGAATTATCAAAAATAATATGAATGAGGTTTTTTGGTTGTATACTTCCAATAGTAACTAATGAGCCTAAATTCATCAAAATATTGCCATCACCATCAAAAATAAAAATTCGTTTTTTTGGATTTTTCATTGCAACACCTAAACCGATTGATGATGCCAAACCCATTGAGCCAATCATATAGAAATTATTTTTTTTATCACACACATTGAATAAATCTCTGCTAATGAATCCATTTGCAGATATAATTGGGGAATTTTCAATTTCATGAGTAACAATTTCAATTGCTTCTTTTCTAATCAAGAAAATCTCTCCTAATTATTAATGCACATGAGTTTTGACGTTGATTATTTTTTAAAGCCCACGAACATGTGTTTTCCCAATTATTTTCAGTAACTATTTTTGAAGGTAATCCCAAAATTTTAAGCAGTTCAGGTTGAATCTGGCCAATTTTTTTATGTTCTGGAGCATCATTTGATAAATAACCTCTCCATCCAATTAAAAAAATTAATGGGATTTTATACAATTGGACTAAGGATGTAATTGTACTAAGAGAGTTTGCAAATCCTGCATTTTGCATGAAAACTAATGATTTGCTTTTTGACAAAGTCATTCCTACTGCAATACCGATTGCCTCCTCTTCTCTTGTCGAAATAATAATTTTTTTTCTTTCAAGACCTTCACTGATAAAATGTTTTAATGTTGAATCTGGGACACCAACAAAATTTTCTACTCCATTCTTTGATAAAAAATTAAAAATTTTAGTTTGGAAATTTTTTGTCAATTAATATATCCCATATTTTTGAGTTTTGCTTCAATATCTTTTTCTTGTGAATGTATTTCAAACATTTTTTGCAATTCAAAAATTTCTTCCATTGAAGATATTTCCTTATTTACTTCATCCAAGCTATTTGCATTTTTTAATTTTTTAAGTAGCTGAGACATTGATTTATGTGCAATTCTAAGTGTTTGGTTTGCATAAATTACCATTTTGATATTATGTGAAATTAATTGATCAATTGTTACACTACCATACGAAGTAGGAACAACAACTAAAGGCACATTTCCTTTCCATAAATCACAAAATTCAAAAATTTCTTTTGGTGAGTTACTTTTTGAATGAATTAGAATTGCGTCGGCTCCAGCATTTTCATAAGCAGTAGCACGTTTTAGTGCTTCATCTATACCGAATCCAGCTATTAATGCCTCTGTTCTTGCAATGATCATAAAATCTTGGTCAGTTTTTGCTTCTTTCCCAGCAATAATTTTTGCTACAAAATCTTTTTCAGATAATAATTCTTGTTTTCCATTTTCCAAAAGACTATTTTGTTTTGGAAAAATTTTATCCTCTATACTAATACCTGCAACACCAGCTTGTTCATATTGTTTAACTAGATATGAAACATTAGAAGGTCCACCAAATCCAGTATCACAATCTGCAATAATTGGTATATCACACGAATCAACCATATTTTTTGAAACTTGTAAAAACTCAGTCATTGTCATTATGCTTGCATCTGGAACCGCATGTGTTGCTGAAATTGCAAAACTTCCTGCCCAAACAGCATCAAAATCACTAATTTCAACTAATTTTGCAGACATAGCATCAAAAGCCCCTCCAATTTTTAAAATAGAATTCTCTCTGATCTTATTTCTTAGTAATTTTGACCCAGTACTCATATGAATTGCTAAATATCAAGTTATAAAAAATGTGCCATAGTTTAGTAGTTATGTTTGAAATAAAACAACCTTCAAAAATCATTATAGGAAAAAATTCATGTGCAGAATTTGATTTTGATGAAAATTGTCTAGTGATTACATCAAAAGGTGCAAAAGAAAGAGGTTGGCTGGATTATTTAGGAATAAAGAATTTTCTACTATTTGATAATGTTGAACCTAATCCATCAATAGAAACTACTACAAATATTCTCAATGAATTTCAAACATCAAAAATTAATTCTATAATTGGTTTAGGAGGTGGTAGTAGCTTGGATGTTGCAAAATTTGTTGCTGCAAAATTAGAAAAAAATAAAATTATGATTCCGACTACTTTTGGAAGTGGAAGTGAAGTTACTAGAATATCAGTTTTAAAAGTTGAAGGTAAAAAACAAAGCTTTCATGACAACAATTTATTTGCAGATATATCTATAGTAGATTCACATTTCATTGAAAAATCACCAATTGATGTAATCAGAAATTCAGCAATTGATGCATTGGCACAATGTTCTGAAGGTTATGATAGTAAAAATGGTAACCCATATACAAGATTCCTTTGTGATCATGCATTCAAATTATTAGAGCAAGGAATAATGAATAATGAGAATGAAAAAATAGTTTTAGGTTCTTTGGTTTCTGGTTTAGGATTTGGTAATTGTTCTACAACACTTGGTCATGCATTATCTTATGTTTTTTCTAATGAAGGATATTCTCATGGTCATGCTTTAGCATATACTACATCAGTAGCTCATGAATTCAATAATTCAAAATTTTTAGAAAGATTCAAACTATTAGTTAAAAAATTAGATTTTCCAAAAATAACATTATCAGAAAATTTAGATAATTGTGCAGATTTAATTTTACAAGATAGAAAACATCTTGATAATAATCCTAAATCTGTTTCGAAAAAAATAATTATTGATCTTTTACAAAAAATTAATTATTTATAGTTAAAAAAAATTAATCTTCTATTCCTTGTTCCAATTGATCCATTTTTTCCTGAAACTTTTTTTCAATTTCGGGAAAATCTCCAAAAAGATTTGTTAATTCATCAGGATCATTTCTTAAATTATAAAGTTCCCTTGTGTCATCAAAAGTATTATAGATTAATTTCCAATCATCAGTTCTTAGAGATTTAGTATTCGGCAATTTTGGAGGTTTATCATTTTCTAATGGATTTCCAGTTTCAGAAAAAGCAAATTTTTCATCTAAAGTATTTCCATTCAATAATGGAATCAATGAAACACCATCAAGTTTAGAAAAATTTGGATCTAGAGGAATATTCAATTTTTCTAAAATAGTTGGCATAATATCGATAGTTCTAATCTGTTGTTTTATTTCGAATGATTTTGATTCAGGAAATAGAAAATAGCAAAATGATTTGATTGTATAATCAAACAAAAAAGCACCATATGCACGTTCACCTATTTTTTCACCAATGCTTATTCCATGATCTGACAAAATACAAATTATTGAATTTTTTTCTAAACCTAATTTGATTATTTTTTCTAAAATACTGGAAAGATATGATTCAGCATTATCGAAATATGATAAATATGCTTTTTGATTAGATTCTTTATTCAAAAAATATTCTTTTGAAAAATTTGTATATTTTTTTACTACAGTTTCTCCAATTTTTGTATGAATGTAGCTATAATGTAAATATAAGAAAAAATTCTTTTCAGAAGTTTTAGAAACATTTTCAATTAGTGACAAATGTTTTGATTTAATATTTTCATTGTGTTCATCATGTATTAAAAATTCATCAAAACCTTGTTTTGGAATTAATATATCGCTATGAAGATCTGCAATAGTTTTAAAATTATTATTTTGTAAATATTCTGTTAATGTTTTGAACTGATGTTTTTTGAATTGATATGTAGACCAATAACTATTTGTTCCATTCCTAGAACCATATGTTCCACTAAATATTGCATGCATTGCAGCTATCGTATGAGGTGCATATGTAATACAATCATAAGAAAAGAATGATTTTGATTCAAGTGTTTTGAATAATGATGATTTTTTAACAAAATCTGTTCTAGCGCCGTCAAGTGTTATTATAATTAAATTATTCATTGAAAAAATTACTTACCTTTTGGATCAAACCACATTTGGGTTTCTTGTATAGCTCGTTTTGCATCATTTTTATCAAAACAAGAAAATTCTCTTTGCGCATCACCTGTTATTCTACTACCAATTCGTAAGATCAGAAGTTTTCCTTTCTGGCGGAAATTATGTGGAATAAATGGTTTTATGTAAATAGAATCTCCAGGATTAATTGTATCACTATGCTTTTTTTGATTATATTCCCAATTCAACACAACTGGAGTATTACCAACATTGTAGATATACTGATGCAGTCCCATTTTTAGATCTAAAGTATCATCTAATTTGTCAGAACAAACAGTAAGTTCCAAAGCTTTTGAATCTGGAAGATTTTTTGAACTTACTAATTCAACTAATTCATACATCTTAGTTGAATCTGGAAAGAACCATCTAGGTGCATCGTCATAATTTCTAACTAAAACTTTTTCTTCAATTTCATCTGGAGGAAAAAGATCCCGAGTCTGGATATTCAATGCATTTGCAATTTTTTTAATTTCGTCAAGTGTTGGCAAAGATAATAAATTGTTAATGTAATCATCAAGTTTATTTTGTGAAATACTAGTTCTGTTTGATAATTCAGTAATAGTTAAGCTAGATGCATCAATATAGAATTTTAATAATGAAGAGAATGCTTTTTCTCTTGTTGAAAAGTCCAGATGAAATTGTATTCCTAATTCACCACCAATAGCTGCTAGCTCTTGCTGAGTGTCGGCAGCAAGTTTATTTCCATACGTCAAAGCTAAAATTAATCCATTTTTTATTGCACCATGTCTAGTTGTAAAGGTATGAGGTCTAAATGGAGTTCCGTATACCGAATCACCAGTTTTTGTAACTGCAATTTTTTTTTCTCCATCAGGACCTTTGTAATAATAATTTACATCACCGATAAAATATGTAAATTGATGCATGAAGTGTCCATCGTTCCATTGAGCAAAAGAATTTTCAGGATCATTATCATCAACAATACATAACTCTTCAATCCATTCAGGACGAAATAATGCAACACGACTCATTGCAGTATCTCTATATTCATAATATGGTTTTTCTGCTCTTAGCATTGTTCGTTTAGATTTTTCTGAATCTTGTTGTCGCATAATTTTAATACCATTTACAGTATCATCAGATATTAGAAAAAAATCTCTAAAGTTTAATGGCCAAATTTCAGTTGCACGTTTTACAAGTTCAAAAGATAATTCTCTTTCACCAGAAATTATTTCATTAATTTCTTGAGTTGATACCCCTAGTTCAACAGCGGCATCTTCAGGTCTTCTCTTAATATCATTAAGTATTCCCAAAAAATTTAAGCCAATTCTCCTATTTTCAGTTATTGATTTTTCTTCCAAATTTTTCACTTTATGTGATTCATCTGGAGTTATTCATTAATCTTTATTTCTATGGATCAATGAGAATTAAAAGTGGAATGCCATCTGAAGAATTTTTGAATATAAAATTAGCAAAGAGATTTATAAATTAATTAAAAGAATTTGCCATGAATGTAATTTTTATTGCTGCAGGTTCAGGTTCACGATTAGGCAATTTAACAACAAATCTTCCAAAGCCACTAGTACCAGTAAATGGAAAATCAATTATTGAAAGACAGGTTTCATTATTTCAAAAAAATGGAATTGAAAATATCACTGTTGTTGTAGGACCAAATAAAGACAAGTTTCGTTTGAAAAATATAGAATACATATATGATGACAAACATCTGGAGCACGATCAGTTAGGTAGTTTAATGGTCGCATCTGAAAAAATTAATGAAGACACATTAATTTTATTTGCAGACATAGTATTCGATGAAATAATTTTACAGCAAATGCTGAATACAAAATGTGATATCGGCATAGCAATTGATCTTGATTGGGAAAAATCATATGAAGAGAGG
>CEQN01030226.1_pt1 | contig 12258 bp, 10 predicted proteins | sample 427011 | NCBI WGS metagenome assembly CEQN01 (sample SAMEA2621277, study PRJEB7988) | marine metagenome | biome: marine biome (ENVO:00000447); feature: deep chlorophyll maximum layer (ENVO:xxxxxxxx); material: "saline water (ENVO:00002010), including plankton (ENVO:xxxxxxxx)" | depth 120 m
CTGACTCCTCCAGAGGCTACAATATCTATTTTGTTATTAAATAATTCATTTACGATTTTCAATGTATTTTCAGTGTTAGGGTATAATAATTTACCACTCAGTCCGCCTTTCCCCATTTTTAATTCTTTATCTGAAATCGGCAAAGTATTGCATAAAACAACTCCATCAGCATTATGTTTTATAGCTGTATTCATAAATTGAGTAAATTGTTCATTTTGATTAGAATCGTTAAGATTTTCAAATCTTGGTATTTTAAGCATATATGGTTTGTTTTTAATTTTATTTATTCCAGCTAGAAGTTCGGAAAGATTATCAATGTTATGAAAAAATTTTAGTTTTTCAGTATTTGGTGAACTGATATTTATTTCAAAACCACTGCAATACTCACTAAGAGTTTTATATAAGTATATTATCTCCTCGTTAGAGTCTCCGGATATACTTAACACTAAAGGAGTTTTCAAATTATATTTTTTAAGATTATCAGTTATTTTTTTCAATCCATCATTTGGAAATCCTAATGCATTAATCATTGATTTGTCAGATACATATCTTTTTATTCTAGGTTTCAAATTACCAGGTCTAGGATGTAAAGTAATTGTGCCTCCAACAATATATCCAAATCCTAATTTATCAAGTGCGCCTAACATACTGCAATTTTTATCAAATCCTGCTGCTAAAGATATATAAGAATCAAGATTGATTCCCATAATACTGGTTTTTGATTTATGATTAAAATTAGTTGCAAAAATCCTAGCTAGAAACGGTCCGATTTTTGAAGATAAAATAATTTGCATTAAATTATGAATTAGTTCCGGGTCAAATTTAAACAAAATATTATTTGATATAAATCTATATAAACTCATTTAAAAAAATAATTTTCACAGTTACAATAATTATCATACTATAATAATTTAATCATTAACAAAAGGTAATTAAATTGGATTTAATTTTTGAAAGAGGTTCTAACAATTCTCCAAAAGGGCACGCGTTGTTATATTTTATGAACCAAGATGATAATTCTGAAATTTGGGCAACCTATTTAATTACTTTGCCAATAGACGTAGATATAACAAAATATATGCCACCATTTTTAATGAATAATAACAATCAAATAAATCCGTCTGAATTTAAATCATTTGCATTCCCACCTTCTCCCGAGTTGATTGGAAATTTTGACACATTAATTACATTGGCAGACCAAAGAGACGATGATTTGATTGATGGTGGAACAATTGATGTTAAAGATAGTGCAAATAACATGATGAAAGTTAATGAGATTTTATCTCAATATCTTAGTATTTATAATAGCAAAATAACGGACACTACAAATGTATTAGAAGAAACAAATTCAAAAGATGATGATGTATATAATTTGATGTATGAATTCATGAGTGCCGACGATCGAATGAGTGAACTTCAAAAATTATTGTCAAAATTATTATATGCCACAGAAAATTCTGAAACTGATTTAGCACTAGAATGTGAAAGAGATATTGAATCACTTTCTAAATATTATCCGGAAAATCATAAAATAAATAAAATAATTGAATACACAAAAAATAAACAAACATCTGAAATTGCGGAATTATACTATAAAAGATGTTTTTATTTAGTAAAAGAAAATTATGAAAAAGTGCAAGAATACGAAAAATTAATCGATGAAAAAGAATAGTCTAATTTAATAACTCATTTAAATAATGATAGATACCTTCTACGCCATTAATTTTTAGTATGTCATCAGAGACTTCTTTTAATTCTGGGACGGCATTTTTTACAGCCACTCCATACCCAATATTTTGAAGCATTTTTATGTCATTGTAGCTATCACCAAAAGTTAATACTTGATTAGGTTTAATTTTTAAATAATTACAAATCCATTCAATGGAATAACTTTTATCAGCTTCATGGTTTAAAATCTCACAAAAATGAGGAAGTGAGCGAGTGATATAAACATCATCTGAAAATTTTTCTGCTAAAACATTTTCTATATCATATATTTTACTTGGATCACCTACTGCAACAATTCTCAGTGGGTTGTTTAATTTTGCGTTCTCATAATTCTCATCATATACAAAATCAACTTCATTTCTTATGGCATAGTCACGTAACCAATAATCATCAGAATCACACAGGATTTTATCATCATACTGAATCATAGTTTTTAATTCGTAAAATTTGATCGTATCAATTATATCTTCAATAAAATTTTTATTTAATGATATTGTTTTCAATTCATTCAATTTTGAATAATCCAATATTTTAGCACCTTGATAAGTAATGATGGGCGCATTGGGAATAAAAACTGAGTTTTGTTTTGCTGAAAGTGACATCCTTCCAGTAGCTATTGTAACAAAACAATTTTCAGATTTAAGTTTATTTATAATATCTAAAAAATTTTCTGATGAGGGATATTGATCGTTTTTAATTGTTCCGTCGATATCAAAAACCACCATTTTATAAGGAAACAAAATAATTAACCCTTTAAGTCTAAATCTTTAATCCTCTGGGGCCAGTATATAATACCCTTGGTCTGAAAAGTCTATTGTTATTGTGCTGTTCAATAACATGAGCAACCAAGCCAGCTGTTCTAGAGGCAAAAAAGATTGGTGTATAAAGTGGAATAGGAATACCAAGTAAGTAAAATAATAAAGCAATAGGATAATCAGTATTAGGATATAATCCTTTTTCTCTTGCCATCACCTCTTCAACTATTTTATAGATACGATGCAATTCTTCTCCGCCATCAATATTAGATTCTAAATCTGAAATATAATCTCTCAAAAAAAGTGCTCGTGGATCATATTTTTTCATATACACTCTATGACCAAAACCCATTATTCTTTCTTTGTTTTCAAGTTTTTTAAGAATATATTGTTCAGCAATATCAGCACCACCTTTGGATTTAATATCCAAAATCATATGGATTGCAGCCTCATTTGCTCCACCATGCAAGGGACCCTTAAGAGAAGATATTCCTCCTACAAATGCACCATACATATCAGACAATGTAGATCCAATTACCCTGGCAGCAAAAGTTGAATTTGGCATTTCGTGCTCAATATAGCATGTTAAAATTTTATCAAAAATTTCAGTTTCCTTAGAAGAAACATTTTTTCCTAAGATCATTCCTAAAAAATTTTCAGAAAAAGATTTACCACTATCTGGTTTAATGATTTTTTGCCCATTTAATATTCTGTATGAATTTGCAGTTAAAACAGCAACTTCAGCAATCAGTCTAGTTCCTTTTTCAAGATTGTTTTTTTCAGTTGTATCCATAAGTTCTGATTCATTATTGAATCCTGCCAAATACGAAATTCCTGTTCGAATAACATCCATCACCATTGAGGTTTTAGGAATCAATTTCAAAAGCTCGTATGTATCTGATGGAAAAGCAGAATCATCAAGCAATAATTTTTGAAAATCATTCAACTGTTCAGAGTTAGGTAATTGACCGTGAATAACTAAATAAGCAACTTCTGGATATGTTTTCAAATCAGCCAATTCAATTAAATCATACCCTCTAATTACTATTTCTTCATTATCTACATCTAAGTAACTAACATTAGTATCAGTAGCTATTACTCCATCTAAGCCCGGTTTAAAATCACTCATTATTATCTCCTTTTTTATCTATCAAATTATCTCCTCCCAGAGATTGGTCTAGTTTAACATATTTATCATAATCAATAAGTTTATATAAATCTTTTCTAGTAAACATATCTTCAACATAATTCACCTGAGTTCCACTCTCAAGAATTTCACCAAAAAGATCATTGACTGCACTCATAGCTATTCTTAAACTGCTTACAGGATAAATTATTATTTTATATCCTAAATCCGAAAATTGCTGAGCAGTAAAATACGGGGTTTTCCCAAATTCGGTCATGTTAGCTAGCAAATCTATATCAACACTTTCAGCAAAAATTTTAAATTCTTCTTCAGTTTCAAGAGCTTCAGGGAAAATAATATCAGCTCCTGCATCTTTATAGATTTTTGCCCTTTCAATGGCAGAATCAATTCCCTCTACTGCTTTTGCATCTGTTCTTGCAATAATCATCAAATCAGTTGTGGCCGATTTGGCTGCGTATATTTTTTTTGCGAAATCTTGAGCAGAAATTAATTCTTTACCATCTAAATGCCCACACCTTTTTGGAAATAATTGATCTTCAATTTGAATAGCTGCAACATTTATACTTTCTAAATCAGTAGCAGTACGAACAACATTAATAGGTTCACCAAATCCTGTATCTACATCTACAATAATTGGTAATTTTGTCATTTTCGTAATACTTAAAACAGAATCAAATAATTCTTGAAAAGTAAAAAGTCCTATATCAGGTATCCCATTCATAGCAGAAAATGAAGCTCCAGAAAAATATAAAGATTTAAAACCTTTTTGTTCCGCCATCATGGCAACTAATGGCGAAAAGACACCAGGAGCTAAAGTATGTTTATTGTCAGAAAGTAAATTTTTTAATACGATTCCTGGATGTTCTTTTTCTTTCGTCATATTTTTAATTCTCCAAAAATATTTGATATTGATTCAAATGAGTCAATATCAAATACTTTATCTGCAATTTCATTGATTCTATTTTCACTATAACAATTTTGTGAATTTTTAGAAAATTTAGATAAAATTTCAGATCTGTTCATTTTATTATTCGCATGACCTCTTGGATATTTAACTTCTGATTTAAAAACACCTTTAGTAGTATGAATTATAATACGATTTGGAATTCCATCAGGATATCCATCACTTAATTCTGAATTTTCATTTAGAGTGGTGGATTTTAATAATCTTCTTATTTCTTCATTGTTAATTTTATCTTGGCTAAAAGAATTTTGTGTAATTATATTATCTACTAATGCTGCGGATACTGTGTAAGGTAAGGAATGATCAGCTGTTTCTCTTGTTTTAGGATCCCATTTTTCTGGATCTTTAGCAATAATTTCATAAGCTGCATCAAAGGTTTCTATTTCAATTTTATTTATACTCTTAGTATCTTCAACTTCTAACCTTAACTCTAAGCATGCATCAATTGCACTTTGCGCATGGTATTCAACTGGCCATTTTTTAATATAAGTGTCTAGTATTCTTGTAGTATTTTTAGAACTCATATTGCTGATAATTTCAGGGTTAATTAATTTACCACCTAATAATTGATTCACATATCCCATTTCTCCCTCAAAAAAATCAAATGGTCCTGTAAATCCTGAATTTACGACATTTGCAGCAAATATTGCATTTCGAACAGCATTTGCTGCTGCTGCACCTTTCCACATCGATAATTCACCCACTCTTGTTTGTCGCATAGAAGCGTGTGGTACAGAGTATATAGCAAGAGTTGATCTGATTTGCTCTTTTGAAAATCCTAATAATTTACTTGCTCCTGCTGCTGCTCCAAGTCCAGTAAAGCTAACATGGTCCCATCCAAATTTTCTTAAGCTAGCAACATCACACAAGTTTACTGCCAGTTCATAACCTGTGGCTATAGCTAAAATTAAATCTTTACCAGTTTTATTATTTTCTTCTGACAAAGATACTAAACCAGGAATCATATCACTTGGATGAAGAGGTTCTAAGGACAAATAAGTATCATTATAATCTAAATATCTTACGGAAGTGCCGTTACTAAATGCCGCTGTTTCAGAATCAACTTGAAGGTCAGTGCCCCATATAAAAGATCCTGATTGTTTTTTTCTATTTAAAGCATATTTTCTAACTGCCTTTGGTGCATCATCATTAAAAGCAGCCATTGCAACACCTATGCTATCAAGAATTCTATCTTGTACTGAATCTATAACCTCTTTTGAAAGATCTTCATATCGTGTTGAATAAATATAATCTACAATTTGTTTTTCCAACTTTTCCATTTCTATAGCCTCAAGATAGTTTATTAATGATAATAATATAATTATGATATTCTGATATTACTATTCTTTCAATAAAGAAATAAAAAATATTAAAGGCTTATTATGATTAGACCTAATAAGATCAAAGAAAATCTCAAATCAAATAAACAATCTATTGTTTTAAGTGGATATTTTGATTCTCCTAACCAAGTTGAATTTATAAGCTCAATGAATGTAGATGGTGTATGGATAGAAGGAGAACATGGACCTATAGATTTTAGTGATATACCAAATATTTCTAGAGCTTGTGATATTTACGGTGTTACTTCAATATTTAGAATAACTTCTCATGATTACGGATTGATTTACAGGTATCTAGATTTAGGCGCCCAAGGATTAGTTATACCTCACGTAAGAACAAAAGAAGAAGCTATAAGTATTGTTAACGCAGCAAAATATCATCCTATTGGAGAAAGAGGCATGTTTACTTCAAGAAGAGGGTTAAGCGTACCTAAAAATAAATATATGGATTATGCAAATGAGGATTCATTGATCATTGTTATCATCGAGGATGTAAAAGCTATTAGCAATCTAGATGAAATAATCAAAGTAGAAAATATAGATGTATTTTTTGTTGCCCCAAATGATTTAGCTCAGTCTATGGGAATAGCAAATAGCAAAACAAAAGATAAACTAAATCAAGAAATATACAAAGCCATACAAAAAATACAAAAGGCAAATAAGAAAGTTGGCACACTTGCAAATTCAGATAATATAGATTCATATATAGACATGGGGATTGACTTACTTTTATATGATACCAATCAATTTGTAAGAGATGGAATAACTAGTTTAAAAAATAAAATAAAGTAATAAATTGGATCTTAACAACTTAATTCAAATAATCAATAAGGGAAAAACTAAATTCGATATTGAAATATATTTAGTTGGAGGTGCTGTACGAGACTTATTGCTTGGTTCAAATCCTACAGATTTAGACTTTGTATTTATAGATAAACAAGATAATATTCAGCAGTTTATTTCTGATACATTTAATCCAAATAATGTAGAAAAATCTCAATTTAATACTTACAAATTCCAATATCAAAATTATGAAATAGATTTTGCAATGTCAAGAAAAGAATTTTATAGTAAAGCGGCTGCTTTGCCTCAAATTACTAAAGGTGACTTGAAGGAAGATCAAATCAGAAGAGACTTTACTATAAACAGTATTTATATAAATGTTGAAAATTTTTCAGTTGAAAAATTGATTGAGTATACAAATGGAACTAAAGATTTAAAAAATAAAGAAATTAAAACATTACATAAAAAATCTTTTCAAGATGACCCTACAAGAATATTTAGAGCAATAAGATATTCTGAAAGATTAAATTTTAAAATTAACAGTGAAACTATTACTGAAATAAACTCACATCTGAACAACATTAAAAATTTAAGTGGAACTAGAGTCAAAAATGAAATCTACAAAATAATTAAAGAAAAAAAAGTACTTGAAATAATACAAGAATGTGAAAATTATAATATATTTAAACTCTTAAATTTACCGATTGTATTTCCTAAAGAAAAGCCAATATGGGGAAACACAGATTATCGTGATTTCAATCATTTGATAAGTGAAGAAAAATCTATCGAATTTAAATTTACGATTTTTTTAGCAACATTTTTAAATACAGCAAGCAACTCTGAAATTAAAAATATTTCATCTTATTGGGGCATAGAAAAAAATATCCAAAAACAGTGGGAAGAGCTTGCTAAAGCAAATTATGAATTAAAAATGTTTGATCCTAATAATGGAAGTAATAGCAAATTAAATCAAATATTAATTAATTGTAATTTACAGACTTGTATTTCATTTTCACAGCATTTAAATCCCATCCTTAATAAAAGAATTTACGAGTATTGGCAAACAACTAGAAATTTAAAACCACAATTAAGTTCTTCTGAAATAATTAAAATAGGTATAGCTGAAGGACCTCAATTGGGAAAAGTAATACAAGAACTACATAACCAAGTAATAGATGGAAAATTAAAAACAAAGAAAGATGAAATTGAATTTGTAAAAAAAATTACAAACCTGGATTAATCATTTTAAATGGATCTAAGATATTTTTAATTTTTTCTTCTGTTAAATCAGTCATTTCAAGTGCAACTTCGGAAATAGTTCTACCTGATTTTTCAGCTTCTTGAGCAATTTTAGCTGATAAGTCATATCCAATTTCAGGAACCAAAGCTGTAACCATCGACAATCCTTTATCCACAGTTTTTGGGCCTTCGTCAGATGCTTTTAAGCCTCTTATACATTTTTCTGAAAAATTAACAGCTGAATTAGAAATCAATTCAACACTTTCTAAAATATTATGTGTGCATACTGGTAACATTACATTTAGTTCAAAATTTCCCGTTTGTGATGATAATTCAACTGTGGAGCAATTTCCATATACTTGAGCACAAACTTGTAAAAAAGACTCTGCAATAACAGGATTAACTTTACCCGGCATTATTGAACTTCCAGGTGCTACTGACGGTAGGATGATTTCGCCGAATCCTCCTCTAGGTCCCGATCCCATCCATCTTATATCATTACATATCTTCATTATTGATAATGAAATTGATTTAATTATTCCCGCAGTTGCAGTAACAGCATCAATAGTACTTTGAGCCTGAAAATGATTATCTGTTTCTTTGATTTCCAATCCCAGCTCACTAGATATTTCTTCGCACACAAGTTTAGCAAATTCTTCATGAGTATTTATACCTGTTCCAACAGCCGTACCACCTAATGCTACCTCTGATAACCATTTGTTTGAGTCTATTAATTTTTCTATACCTTTGGTGATTTGACCATAATATCCATGAAATTCTTGACCCAATGTTATTGGAGTAGCATCTTGAAGATGCGTTCTTCCTGTTTTAATTACATCCTTAAATTCATTTGATTTTGTATTCAGTTCATCAGCCATCATGCTCAGAGAAGGAATTAATTTAGATTGTATAGACTGAATCAATGCAAGATGCATTGCTGTTGGTATAACATCATTACTTGATTGACCTAAATTAACATGGTCATTCGGATGGATTATACTTTTATCACCTCTCTGCCCTCCTGATTTTTCAGCAGCAATATTTGCAATTACTTCATTCATATTCATATTGGTAGATGTTCCTGAGCCAGTTTGAAATATATCTATTACAAATTCATCTGAATAATTTCCGTTGGATATTTCATTTGTTACACTTACTATCAAATCTGATACATCTTTATTTATCAATCCTAATTTAAAATTAACTTTAGCTGCATTTCTCTTTATAATTGCTAAAGATTGAATAAATTGTTCAGAAAACTTCAAATTACTAATTTTAAAATTTTCAACTGCTCGTTGAGTCTGTGCTCCATAATATGCATCCTCAGGCACTTGCATCTCGCCTAATGAATCTTTTTCTATTCTATATTTCATTAATACACCAATAATATTTATTAATGAAATTATCTAGGTTTAAATTATTTGAGTCAAGAAGAATTATTTAAGTGCTAGATAAAAATATAATAAAAACATAGAATAAGAAAATTGAGCATAATATTGAGGTGAACAATGAGTAAAATGACAGGCGGAGAAGCACTAGCAAAATCTCTTACACTAAACAAAGTAGAAGTTATTTTTGGATTACCAGGCGTACAACTTTATCACGCATTAGATGGATTATCAAAAGAAAAACAAATCAGGTTTATTACTACAAGACATGAGCAAGCAACAACTTACATGGCAGATGGATACAGTAGAGCCTCAGGAAAAATTGGAGTTGCAATGGTTGTGCCTGGTCCTGGCTTACAAAATGCAAGTGCTGGTATTGGAACTGCTTTTTCAGCTTCATCGCCAATTTTAGTCATATCAGGACAAATAGAAAGAGACTCAATAGGCATGGATCAAGGGAAATTACATGAAGTAAATGATCAAATGGACACAATTGCTCCTGTTACTAAATGGAGAAAAAGAATAACAGATCCTCAAGAAATACCTTCAGCTGTAAATGAGGCTTTTAATCAATTAAATACAGGTAGACCAAGACCTGTAGAAATAGAAATACCGCCTGAAACACTTGCTGATACTTCTAGTATTGAATTATTAGAACCAGAAATTAATTCACCTAATTCAATTACAGATGACGAAATACGAATATTAGCAAATGAGCTTATTGAAAGTAAAAATCCTCTTTTGTGGGTAGGAGGAGGAGCGATTTCATCAGGTGCAAATGATGAATTGCTTGAACTAGTTGAATTTTTACAATGCCCTGTTATATTAACAAATCAAGGAAAGGGAGCCTTCCCTGAAAATCATGATTTATGCTTAGGTTCTTTACATAGAAACGAACCTTATATGGATAAAATGAAAGAGCATGATCTGAGTATAGCTATTGGAACGCGTATGGGAATAGCAGCTACTACAGATATAGATCACAAACTATTTCAGATAGACATTGATGACAAAGAGATTGGAATTAATCACCCTGATGCTGTACCAATGGTTGGAGATGCTAAAGCCTCACTTAAAAAATTGCTAATTACACTTAAATCCATTACCAGTCCTCGGGAACCTAACGTAAAACTAAAAGAATTATTAAAGTTTAGAAAAAAAGCTTTAACAGTAATAGAGCCTCAGGCATCATTAACTAATGCTCTTAGAGACGCAATGCCAGAAGAAAGTGTGTTTGTTTCTGGGATGACACAAATTGGTTACTATAGTAGAACTGGATATCCTGTAAATCTTCCGAGAACTCATATTACATCTTCATATTACGGAAATTTAGGTTATGCATACCCTACTGCCCTAGGTGCAAAAGTGGGAAGACCAGATCTTCCTGTATTAGCTGTATCAGGAGATGGAGGGTTTTTGTTTAACTCACAAGAAATGGCTACTGCAAAACAATTTAATATAAATGCCACTGTTGTAGTATTTAATGACAATGCTTACGGGAATGTAATGAGAGATCAAAAACTTACTTTTGACGGAAGAGTTTATGGATCCGAGTTAGAAAACCCAGATTTTGAAAAACTTGCAGAAGCTTATGGTATAAATTATTTTAAAGCCAACTCGCCTGATGAATTAAATGAATATACAAAAAAATCATTTAATATCGAACAACCTACTTTTATTGAAGTACCAGTTGGCCCTATGCCTAAGCCGTGGAAATAATGAATAAAAAAGAAATTCACAACCATTTGTTAAATAATGCTAAAAAAGCAGGGATACAATTCTCAAACAATTTACCTCCTGAAGATGGTTGGTTCGAGTCAGAAGGATTAAAACTTCATTATCTAGATTGGGGCGATAAAAGTAATCCTGTGTGTATTTTATTACATGGTTTTGCACAAAGTGCTCATTCTTGGGATTTTATATCATTAGGGTTATCTCATTCGTACAGAGTTATAGCAGTTGATCAAAGAGGACATGGAGATAGTGATTGGGATGACAATAAAAATTACTCAACACCATTCTTCGTTAAAGATATACATAATTTAATAAATTCATTAAACATTGACAAATTTAATCTTATAGGCTTATCTATGGGAGGTAGAAATAGTTATTATTTTGCTTCAGAATATCAAAAGTTTATTAACAAGTTAATTATTGTAGATACAGGACCTGAAACAATAAAAAAAGGTACGTCGAATATAAGAAATTTTGTCCAAATGGACGATCAATTAGATTCTGTTGAAGATTTTGTAAAAAGAATAAAAAAGTATAACCCTCATAGAACTGAAGACCATATAAGAGGAAACATATTAAATAATATTAAACAACTTCCAAGCGGAAAATGGACTTGGAAATATGATTCTTATCTAAGGTCAGGATTCAATAATAGAAATAAAACTAATGATTCTCTAGAAGCATGGAAAGTGTTAGAAAAAATAATAATTCCTACACTTATCGTAAAGGGAGGTAAAAGTGATATTTTATCTTCTGAAATCTTGCAAAAAATGACGAAAACTATGAGTAACGCATCATCCAAAACAGTTGAAGATGCTGGCCATCTAGTACCTGGTGATAATCCTATAGAATTCACTAAGTTAGTAATTGATTTTCTGGCATAATATTGCATGAATAATTTAAAGCAAAAAACCAACAATATATTTTATGGATGGTGGATTGTAGCTTCTGGAACTATTGTCAATGCTTTAGCAACAGGAACATATTGGCACGGATTTGGTGCATTTTTTGACCCAATTGTTGATGAATTCAAATGGAGTAGAGCTTTAACTTCTGTCGCACCAGCATTGCAAAGATCTGAAGGAGCAGCTTTTGGTCCATTTGTTGGGATAGCTATAGATAAATTTGGGCCAAGAAATGTAATGCTTTTTGGAATTATATTATGTGGTATCGGATTCAT
>CEQN01042053.1_pt1 | contig 12240 bp, 7 predicted proteins | sample 427011 | NCBI WGS metagenome assembly CEQN01 (sample SAMEA2621277, study PRJEB7988) | marine metagenome | biome: marine biome (ENVO:00000447); feature: deep chlorophyll maximum layer (ENVO:xxxxxxxx); material: "saline water (ENVO:00002010), including plankton (ENVO:xxxxxxxx)" | depth 120 m
AACTGTTAATGCTAATTTAGATAGTATAGAAAAAAAACTTATTAATAATCAAAGAGTAATAAGAGAGTATTATGGGGAAGATAAAAAGGAAATAGAAATAGTTATCGGTTATAAAAATAATTTTAAAACAATAATTGATAATGAAGGCAAGTCAATTATAACAGATATATATTCAAAAAATCTTAAAGAAAAAGACTTAAATGAAAATATATTTCAGATAATTGATTTTGTAAACTCTTTCTTAGAAACAGAAAATGACAAAACTACACTTGTTTCAAAAATAGTTTATGAAAAAAATCCATATTATGGCCTGAATGATCTCCCATCTTTCCTAAGACCTTTTAGCGATGACTTTCTCAATGAAATTACTTTTTTAAAAGTTTACTTACATTATTTTTTGAGTAGTAAACTAACAATTGATTTGAGGGAAAATCATTGGGTATTAACTGGTTTACAGACTTATATCATAATAAAATACATAGAAAAATTTCATCCAAACCAAAAATTTTTAGGAAGAATTTCAACTCTTGGAATAATGAAGTTGTATAATATCTCAACAGTTGACTTTAATGATAGTTTTTTATTGTATTCTGAGTTTGTAAAACGTGCAAATCTTCAGCAAGCAGATATAACTTCTAAAAATGAGCTTACAAGGTTTAATGAAAGAATTGCATCTCCATATCATATTGGTCTAGGATTTAGATACTTAGAAGAATATGTAGGGGAAAATGTTTTTAAGAAGGGAATTAGAAAATTTCTGAAAGATCCTTTTAATAAATCTTTCAGGGCCTCTATTGTCTCAAATACTAAAGAAGATCTTAATTGGTTCTTTGATGGTTATTTAGGAAAACGGGAGTCTTTTGACTTATCTATTGAAAAGTTAGAAATTAAAGAAAATAATATTACAATTGAAGTCTTAAATAAAAAAGGATCTATTATTCCCTATACTGTCGGTCAATTAAGAAATGATAGTTTAGTTGATTTAAGGTGGATAAATCCAAAAAATAATACCACTAAAATAACTTTAGAATATCTTGACTCTGATTATATTTCTGTAAATCCAAGTTTAAGATTTCCTGAAATCAATAGAAGCAATAACTGGAGATACTTAAAAAGAAAAATTAAACCGATCCAATTTAATTTTTTTAAGGACTATGAGTCTCCAAAAAGAGAGCAGATATACTATAATCCCATCATGAATTATAATTATTACGATGGTTTTTCTCTAGGTTCTAGGTTTCACAATAAGGGAATTAAAATGCAAAAATTTACTTTTGAGCTTATGCCAGAGTATTCAACTAATCAGGAAACAATTGTTGGAGCGCTTAAAGGTCAACTTAATTTGTTTAATGAAAAAAGTAAAAATTATCGTACCCAAATTAATCTCTATGCAAGCAGTTATCATTACAAGTTAAATTCAAGGTATAGAGTAATAGTCCCTGGAATATCAACTTTTATAAGAACTCCTGAGTTCAGATCAAACAAAGGACAGGCTTTTAGTTTATTTTACTATAGTGTCTTTAGGGAAAATCTAAATGACTCTGGAATAAATCCAAATTATAACATATTAAGTGCAAAATATTTGTATTCTAATAAAACAGCAATAAAACATTTCACAATTAAAAGTAATTTTGAGACATCTAAAGGATTTGGTAAAATAGATTTTACGACTGATTACAGAAAACTCTTCCCAAGTGGGCGACAAATTAGTGGTCGATTATTTATAGGTAAATTTCTATGGCATAATAGAACTGATACTAGTTATTTTGATTATAATCTCAACAGGCCTACTGACTATCTATTCAATTATAATTATTTCGGCAGGTCTGAAGAGCAAGGAGTTTTTAGTCAACAATTTGTAATGGCAGAAGGTGGATTTAAATCAAAATTTGAAACCTCTTCAGCCAATGACTATATCATTTCTACAAACTTTACAATTGGAATATGGAAGTTTGTTGAATTATACTCTGATTTAGGAGTTATAAAAAATTTAGGGTCATCATCGAAAGGTTTTTTTGACTCCGGTATAGGATTAAATTTCATACCTGATTATCTTCAACTTTACTTTCCTTTTTACTCATCAAATGGTTGGCAAATTAATGGCAAAAGTTATGAAGAGAAAATAAGATTTGTTTTATCTATCGATCCTGATCAATTAATGTCTCTTTTTTCAAGAAGGTGGTTTTAATTATATAAAAATTCATTTCCGTATTTATTTTAATAATTTTTATAAAATATTGTAAATTTGTCCCCCCCCTATGAAGCCGAATATTAAGGAACATAACGCTATTATAAGCTTTGAGGATTATAAAAAAAAAGTAATTCAAGATTATAAACTAGTTGTATTAAGTAGGCAATGTAGCATTTTAGGTCGTAGAGAAGTTTTAAATGGTAAAGGAAAATTTGGAATTTTTGGCGATGGCAAAGAATTGCCTCAAGTGGTTTTAAATCATTTTTTTCAAAAAGGCGATTATCGAGCAGGTTATTATCGTGATCAAACCCTTTTAATGGCTCAGGGCCTGCTAGATACAGATAAATTTTTTGCTGCACTTTATGGGCATCCGGATTTGAAGTACGAACCAATGTCTGGAGGTCGTCAAATGGGGGCTCATTTTATGACTAGTAATATAGATCAAAACGGGAATTGGATTTCACAAAAGGATATATTTAATCATAGTGCAGATTTGTCACCAACTGCATCGCAAATGCCTAGATTAGTTGGATTGGCTCAAGCATCAAAGGTTTATAGAAACCTTAATATAAAGGACTCCTCTAACTTTTCCTCAAATGGAAATGAAATCGCCTGGGGTACTATTGGAAATGCTAGTACTAGTGAGGGAGTCTTTTTTGAGGCTATAAATGCCGCTGGCGTGCTTCAGATTCCAATGATTATTAGTGTGTGGGATGATGGTTATGGAATTTCTGTTGACAATAAACTTCAAACGACAAAAGAAAGTATTTCTGAAATCCTAAAAGGGTTTCAAAGAGATGATAAACTAAATGGTTTTGAGATACTAGTTGTTAAAGGTTGGAACTATCCAGAGTTAATAAAAACCTACGAATATGCATCTAAATTAGCAAGAGAAAAGCATATTCCTAGCCTTATACATGTTACAGAACTTACCCAACCTTTGGGGCATTCTACTTCTGGATCTCATGAACGTTATAAGTCAAAGAAAAGATTAGAATGGGAACAAAAATTTGATTGTAATCTTAAAATGAAAGATTGGATCCTATCAAATGGTATTTCAAACGAAAAATATTTAAATGAATTAGAACTAGAAATCAAAGAAGAAGTAAGAGAATCCAGGATTCAATCATGGAAAAATTATCAAAAACCAATTGTTAAATTAAGAAAAGAACTTAATGAATTTGCTAAAAAAATTCCGTTCATTTTAAAAAATGATATATCAAATCAATTGTTAAACAATTTAAATAAGAAAACCGATCTTTTATATAAAGATATTATTTCTGTTTCTAGAAGAATAAATTATTTGTTATCGGAAAACAAAGACGATCAAATATTATTATTTAAAAAGTGGTTGAGTGATATTAATTCAAGTTTTAATGAAAAGTATTCGTCAAAACTCTATAGTGAGGGTATAAACTCACCTATGAAAATCAAAGAAATTCCTATTATATATGACAAGGATCCTTTAGTTACTGATGGAAGTATAATTCTGAAAAATAATTTTGATGCCCTTCTCAATAAATATGATGAATTATTGATTTTTGGAGAAGATACTGGTAAAATTGGCGGGGTAAATCAAGGTTTAAAAGGTTTACAAGAAAAATATGGTGAAAATAGAGTTAGTGATACAGGCATAAGAGAATCTACAATAATTGGACAAGGAATTGGTTTAGCATTTCGGGGACTGAGACCAATTGCTGAAATACAATACCTAGATTATATTCTATATTGTATTCAAACCCTAAGTGATGATTTAGCTACTTTAAGTTATCGAACTGTTGGCAGACAAGTTGCTCCATTAATAATTCGAACAAGAGGACATCGCCTGGAAGGTATATGGCATTCTGGATCTCCAATGGGTGCATTGACAAACTTATTAAGGGGAGTTTATATACTTGTCCCCAGGGATATGATTAAAGCAGCAGGCTTTTACAATACTTTGATGAGGTCTAATCAACCCGCAATAGTCATAGAACCACTTAATGCATATCGACTTAAAGAAAAAATGCCTAAAAATTTAGGGGAATTTTGTATTCCTATTGGTGAAATTGAAATTATCAAAGAAGGAAAAGATATTACAATAGTGTCTTATGGATCGACATTAAAAATTGTTAGCACTGTAGCTTTTGAATTGGAAAAAGTTGGAATTAATTGTGAAGTAATAGATATTCAAACTCTAATACCCTTTGATCAATCCAAGAAAATTAGAGGAAGTCTTTCAAAAACAAATAGATTACTAATAGTAGATGAGGATGTCCCAGGTGGAGGATCCTCATATATACTTCAAGAATTACTTAAAAAACAGAACATATACAATCTTTTAGACAGTGCTCCTGAATTATTAACTGCAAAAGAACACAGGCCTCCATATGCTGAAGATGGAGATTACTTTTCTAAGCCTTCAAAAGAAGATGTTTTTGAAAAGATAATTTCAATAATGCATGAGGTAGATCCAAATAAGTACCCTTTATTAGATAATTAAAGTTCATTTTAAAATTTTAATCAATAAATCTTGTAATATATTTTTTTGATTAATTACTCTGTTAGCAACACCTTTACTTTTTAAATCTGCTTCCAAAATATATTCAAGAATTTTTGAGATCTGTTTCATTGTATACTTTTTAGATGCATAATAATAATCTTTTATAAAGAAAGGATTTACGCCCATTATTTTAGGAGCATCAGATTTATTTTCTATAGATTTATAGATCATAAGGCGTTTATAAAAGTTGTGCATACCACCTAATGTCATAATAATTGTAGAGCTTTTTGAGTCATTAAAAAGATAATTACTTATTTGGAAACATTTACTGAAATTCCTGTCTCCAAGAGCTTTATATAGTTCGAAATTGTTAAATTTTTTACTAAAACCAACGTGCTTTTCTATTATTTCTGGTGTAATTAAAGCTCCCTCTGAAAGAATAATTTTGAGTTTTTCAATTTCTTTCATAATTTTTGAGAGATCATTTCCTATAGAATTATGTAATATTTCAATTGAATTGTGGTCTATATTAAGCTTACTCCTCTTTATTTCAAAACCTAACCATTTCTTGATTTCAGAGTCATATAGTTCTCTGCTTTCATAGACAACTCCATTTTTATTAGCAGCTTTATATAGCTTACTCCTTTTATCAAATGATTTATGTTTATAACAAAAAATTAAAATTGTATTCTTCTGTGGATTTAAAACATAATTTGCTAAAACATCATGAGAGTGCTTAATATTTTGAGCTTCTCTGACAATAACAAGATTATAAGAAGAAATCATAGGGAATCGCTTTGCAGATTCTATGATTTGCGCAATTTCAACATCCTTCCCATAAAAAACAGAATAATCAAACTCGCGATTTTGATCGTTTATAAGTTTATCTGTAATGAAAAATTCGAATTTGTCAATAAAATATGGTTCGGTACCAGATAATAGGTAAAAAGTTGAATAGTCTCCCTCATTTACATTAGAAATTAATTTATTAAAGTCATCCATGTTAAAAAATTATATGCATTTTTGTAGAATGAATAGGTTAAACTTTCCCTTCTTTAAACTACCTATTAAAAATAATGAAAATAAAAAGTTTATTTTTGATTTTATAAGAAAAAAATGGGTGGCATTAACTCCTGAAGAATGGGTTAGGCAAAATACAATTTCATATCTAATCGAATCAAAAAAATATCCAAAAAGTCGTCTAAAAGTTGAGGGGGAAATTACTTTAAATAGCATAAAAAAGAGATATGATATCATAGCATTTGATAAAAAATATGAAATTGATGTCCTGGTTGAATGCAAATCCCCAACAAGCAAAATATCTAAAAAAGTTTTTGATCAAATTGCCTTGTATAACCTTAAGATTTCAAGTAAATACCTGATGATAACTAATGGAATAAAGCACTATTTTTGTCAAATGGATTATAAAAAAAAGCTATATATATTTTTAGATGATCTGCCAAATTACAATTCAAAACTGAAGTGAAAACAGCTTTGATGATACTTAACTATAATGGAATAAAGTTTTTAAAAAACTTTATAGGCCCTATAGTTGAAAATTCTCCTGAAGCAACTATTTTCCTAATTGATAATGGTTCAACCGACAATTCCGTTAGCTATTTAAAAAAAAATTTTCCTGAAGTGAAGCTTATATCACACAAAAAAAATCTTGGTTTTTGTGAGGGATATAATAAAGCTGTTGAAAAAACTGATGCAGAGCTAATTTGCTTTATGAATAACGATCTTAGTGTAAAAAATAAATGGCTTCAACCAATAATTAACCATTTTAAAAATAATCCAAAAACTGTTATTGCTCAACCTCATATTTTAGACATAAAAAAACCTGATCATTTTGAATATGCTGGAGCTGCTGGTGGGTTTATTGATCGCTTAGGATATCCATATTGCAGGGGAAGAGTTTTTAATACTATAGAAAAAGATTTAGGACAATTCAATAAAACCCAAAAAATTTTTTGGGCTAGTGGAGCCTGTTTTTTTATAAGAAAAGAAACATTTAAATCTTTAGATGGGTTTGATTCTGATTTTTTTGCTCATCAAGAAGAAATTGATCTTTGCTGGAGAGCTTTTAACCAAGGGTTTGATGTTTTTTCTATTGGAGAATCTAAAGTTTTTCATTTAGGAGAAGGAACACTGCAAAGCTCTCCAAAAAAAACCTTCTTAAATTTCAGAAATAGTCTTCTTTCGCTTTTAAAAAATCTCCCTGAAAAAAGATTTCAAAGAATTTTTGAGCGTTTTTTATGGGACTATTTGGCTTTTTTCTTTTTCCTTATTAAATTAAAGCCACTAGATGCATTTGCCATTTTAAAAGCACATTTTTCTTTTTTTCTCTTATTAAATAAAATAAAAAATAAGAGAAATTCTAATTCAATGAATAAACGATATTTTACAATTAAGAATCTCCCCTTTAAATATTTTATAATTGGCAAAAAGAAATTCTCCTCTCTATCAAGGAATTTCTAATTTTATATTAATTTTGCGAATGTTTTAAACCTTATTAATAAAATGTTATGAGAAAAATATCCCTATTACTGCTTACAATTTTTATATTATTAACTTCATGTATTTCTCAAAAAAAATATCTTGAGCTTGAAGATCTCCAGAGAAATACTAAAAGTCTTCTGGATACAGCAACAATAAAACTTAATTCATGCAACGAGGAAAAAGAAACTGCCCTTGCTAATTTGTCTTCAATGCAAGATCAAGTACGATTTTTGAAATCAAATAACCAAGACTTAATAAATAATCTTGGAAACCTTACTACTCTTTCCCAAAAAGGTGCTGAAAATCTTGAAAAATCTTTAGAAAGCATGAAAGAAAAAGACCTTCGTATTCAAAATATGCAAGATGCTGTTACTAAAAAGGATTCTGTTACTCTAGCTCTGGTGACGAGTTTAAAAGGAGTTCTTGGTAATCTAAGTGATGATGACATTGAAATAAATGTAGAAAAAGGAGTAGTTTATGTTTCTATTTCTGATAAATTATTATTTAATAGTGGAAGTTATAATGTTACACAAAGAGCTAAAGAAGTTCTGGGTAAAGTAGCAAAAGTAGTAAATGATAAACCTGAAATTGAATTTATGGTAGAGGGTCATACAGATAATGTGCCAATTAAAATTGAAGGTATTGAAGATAATTGGGACTTAAGTGTCAAAAGAGCTACATCAGTTGTGAGGATTCTACAAAATGATTTTGATGTAAAACCTGAAAGAATGACTGCTTCTGGTAGAAGTTATTATATTCCCTTATATGATAATGATTCGCCTTCAAATAGAGCAAAAAATAGAAGAACTAGGATTGTCGTTCTTCCAAAGCTTGATCAATTTTATGATTTGATAGAACAAGGAATGGGGAATTAAATATTTAAGGCTGCCGAAAGGCAGCTTTTTTTATATGACTATTTAATTATTTTCAATTTAGCAAAACGTAGCAATAAACTTTTTGAGCCTGATTTTTGAAAGCTTATTACAGCTTTTTTATTACTTCCATTACCCTCGATTTTAATTACCACTCCAATTCCAAATCTATCATGCTTTACATTATCTCCAATTGAAATAGATATGCCGTTATTAAATTGATTAGAAGTCTTTATGGATGTGTCAATTCTTGACAATCTCTTTTTTGTCTTTAAGCCAACAAATTTGAGAGGTTCTTTTTTTATGGGTTTTTTTTGAATTTTTCTATAAAATTCAAACGCATTGTTTTCTTCATATTCAACATATTTTGGATCAATCTCTTTTAAAAATCTACTAGATTCAGAATCAATTAATTTACCCCACCTATATCTTGACTTAGCAAATGATATAAAAATCATTGATTTAGCCCTTGTAAGAGCAACATAAAACAATCTCCTCTCCTCTTCAAGATCAGATCTGGAACTTAAACTTAAAGCAGATGGAAAAAGGTCTTCTTCTAAACCGACTATGAAAACTATTGGGAATTCTAATCCTTTAGCTAAATGAATGGTCATAAGAGAAACTCTGTCAGTTTCATTTTCAATGTTTTTATCAAAATCCGTTGCTAAAGCAATGTCCTCAAGAAATTCCTCTAAACCTCCTGAAGAGTCTGCAATCTCTTTTTGAGATTCAACAAAATCACTAATACCACTGAGTAATTCTTGAATGTTTTCTGTTTTAGCTATTGAATCAATTGTACTTTCTTTTTTTAATTCTTCTAAGAAATTGGTTTTTTTTATAATAATGTCAACCATCTCAAAAGGATTTAGCTTATTTCTTTGCAATTGAAGAGATTTAATAAATATTATAAAGTTTTCGATTTTAAGAAGTGTCTTATCGGGTATAGAAAATTTTAATTCTTTACTTTTTTCAAGAGCCTGAAAAAAGGAAATATTGTTATCTCTTGCTCCAACAAGGATTTTGTCAATTGTAGTTGAACCAATTCCTCTTGTTGGATAATTAATGATTCTTTTAAGGCTTTCTTCATCACTGGGGTTAACTATAACCCTTAAATAAGCGATTATATCCTTTATCTCTTTTCTCTGATAAAAAGATAGACCACCATATATTCTGTAGGGAATCAAAGATTTTCTAAAAGCATCTTCAATACTTCTTGACTGAGCGTTTGTTCTATATAAAACAACAAAATCATTATTGTTTTTCTTATTCTTACTTATAATGTTTTTAATCGTTTTTGATACCAATCTAGCTTCTTCTCCATCCGTTAAGCATTTCCTTATTTTTATCTTTTGACCTTCATCGTTAGCAGTCCAAACGATTTTATCAATTTTATTCTTATTGTTTTGAATTACTGAGTTGGCAGCATTGACAATGTTTTTTGTTGATCTGTAATTTTGTTCTAATCTGTATATTTTAACATCTGAGTAATCTTTTTGAAAATCTATAATGTTTCTAATGTTTGCTCCTCTGAAACTATAAATACTTTGGGCATCATCTCCAACAACACATATGTTTTGGAATTTATCGGATAATGATTTAATAATAATATATTGAGAATGATTAGTATCTTGATATTCATCGACTAAAATATAACGAAATTGATTCTGATATTTTGCCAGAACCTCTGGATAAAGATTCAATAATTCATTTGTTTTTAAAAGAAGATCATCAAAATCCATTGCACCTGAACGAAAGCATCTTTCAACATATTCTTTATAAACTTCACCCATTTTAGGTCTCCTTGAAACCAAATCATATTCAACTAATTCTGAGTTGTTTTGATATGCATTAACAGTTATAAGATTATTTTTAAACATTGAAATTCTGTTTCTTATTTCCTTATATTTATATAAATCTTTATCTAAAGAAAAATCTTTAATTATAGATGAAATAACTCGATCTGAGTCTTGAGTGTCATATATTGTAAATCTCCTGTCGTACCCCAACTTATCAGCTTCATTTCTTAAAATTCTTGCAAAAATTGAATGAAAAGTACCCATCCAAATATTTTTTGCCTCATTCCCGCCTACTAGAGATATAATCCGTTCCTTCATTTCACGAGCTGCTTTATTAGTAAATGTTAAAGCAAGAATAGAAAAAGGATCGACCCCTTTCAGCATTAAATTTGTTATTCTATGAGTTAAAACTCTTGTTTTACCAGATCCGGCTCCAGCTACAACTATCATGGGCCCATCTTTATGAACAACAGGGGCCAATTGTGATTCGTTTAGTTCTGACAAATGACTAAAATCTTTATCCATATAAAAACCTTAAGAAACTATATTTAATTTTTTGGCGTGATTGAATCCCTCAGACCACCACTTTTCCATTTTTTCTTTTTCAAAAATTAAAGAATTATTTGTTAAAACCTTTGGAGTATAATATAAGTTTATTTTGGCCTTCTTTTTATAAGCCATAAGTTCTCCAATTTTAATATTTTGAGACTCAATTTTATCTGTCATAAAACTAAAAACTGAGGTTAATGCTTGGAAAGCATTTCTTGAATGCAACCTATTTGTGTATTGAAATTCAGTGTCTAAAATGATAGCATCCACATAGTTAGATCCAATTCGAATTGCTTCTTCAATTGAAATAATTGTACCTAGACCTCCATCCGCATATTCACATCCTTCTTTGACTGATAAACTCATAAATGGAACATAATTACAAGAAAGCCATATCCAATCTAAGTAATCATGATATGAAAAATTTTTGAGTCTTTTGTATTCAACTTTATTTCTTGATAAATTAGAAACTGTAATAAAAACTTCCTTATTTGATTCTTTAAGTTTTTTAAAGTCTTCAAGTGTAATTGCTTCTTCAATAGTTTTTCTCAAATTATTGCTCTCTCCAAAAGTTTTTTTACCTCTTATAAAGTTTTTAATAACATTCAAGTGATTTATACTTATTGATTCAATTTCACCCTTCTTTTTTATTTTAAATGGAGAATTATCAAAAATTTTTTCTTGAGTAACTTGGGTAAATAAGTTTTTGAGGATTTGGGTTTTTTTTAATGCCAGGTGTGTTACTAATAAACTGCCCGTTGAAGTACCTATGTATATATCATAATCATTGTTCATTTTATCAATTAAATACTCGGCTACACCACCTGCAAAAGCACCTTTACTTCCCCCTCCTGAAATTACTAAAGCACGCATTTAAGGTTTATATTGTTTTTATCCTAAATTAGAAGAAGTTTTTAAGAATTCAAATTGAAATTAAATAATTAATTAACATTAGCAGATAAAAATGGATCCCTTGCAAACTTCAATTGAATATCTTAAAGGAGTAGGTCCCAATAGAGCTGATTTATTAAAAAAAGAACTTAAAATATTCACTTTCCAAGATCTACTTTATTTTTTTCCAAATCGATACATTGATAGAAGCAGATTTTATAAAATTTCTGAATTGCCTAAAAACAATTCTGAAGTACAATTAAAGGGTGAAATAACTAATATTGAAATAATTTCTCAAAAATCAGGTAAAAGACTCGTTGCGATTTTTTCGGATGGTGAAAACACAATGGAACTTTTATGGTTTCGAGGATATAAATGGATTAATCAAAGTCTAAAAAAAAATGTTCCATACATATTATTTGGAAGGGTAAACTGGTTCAAAGGAAAACCAAGTATACCTCATCCAGAAATGGATCTTGAGTCAGATTTTATTAAAAAACCATCACAAATTCTAAAACCAATTTATCCAAGCACTGAAGCACTTTTATCAAGAGGTATATCTCAAAAAGTAATATTTAATTTATTAATTAATCTCTTTCAAGGACTGAAAACCAATTTAGCTGAAAGTTTACCTGAGCACTTAATAAAAAAATACAATTTTATAAGTAAACATCAGGCAATTAGAAATATTCATTTTCCAACAAATCAAAAGAGTCTTTCAATGGCACAAGAAAGATTAAAATTTGAAGAATTCTTTTTTATTCAACTCCAATTAATAATAAAGAATAATAGAAGAAAGAAGAAAATAAAAGGTTTTAAGTTTAAAAAAGTTGGAGATGGCTTTAATTCTTTTTTTAAAAATAATTTGAGTTTTGAACTAACAAACGCACAAAAAAAAGTAATAAAAGAAATAAGAAAAGACCTAGGCAGTGGTGGACAAATGAATAGATTATTACA
>CEQN01006063.1_pt1 | contig 12224 bp, 11 predicted proteins | sample 427011 | NCBI WGS metagenome assembly CEQN01 (sample SAMEA2621277, study PRJEB7988) | marine metagenome | biome: marine biome (ENVO:00000447); feature: deep chlorophyll maximum layer (ENVO:xxxxxxxx); material: "saline water (ENVO:00002010), including plankton (ENVO:xxxxxxxx)" | depth 120 m
CATTGATGCTCCATTTTATTTATAAGGGTGGTCTCCTACGTGTTCTTGTACGTCTATCTGGATCAGAGGAGGAGTAATTTTAGGAAGGGATTTGAATCTTAACCTCATCAATCCTTTAATATCTTCTATTACAGTCCTGATTATGTTAACCCGGCTATCTGAGTCCTCAATCCATGTTACAGGAATTTCTTCTATTACGAATTTATTTTGATCGGCAAGTATCAATAATTCTGTATCGAAAAACCAATTATTGTTCTGAATGTGAGGTACGATGAGTTCGGCGGTCTCTCTTGTGAGCGCTTTGAAACCGCACTGCGCATCTGAGAAGGAAGAAAAGAAAAACAGTTTTATTAACATGTTGTAGCCGATTGACAGTAATGAACGCTTGAAGCTGCGGGTCGTCCTCGCTCCCGACATCAGCCTGCTACCCACTGCTATGTGACACCGGGTTTCAAGTGATTCAAGGGCAATGGGAAGAGCTGTCAAATCAGTGGATAAGTCCACATCCATATACATCACTATATCAGCATTACTGTCCAGCCACGCTGTCTTTAGGGCTATTCCCCTTCCTTTTCGTGGGATACTCAAGTATTCCACGCCTGGGAATCTTTGCCCTAATGCCTCCGAGATTGTTTTTGTCTGGTCTGTAGAGCCATTATCTGCGATGATGATTCTCCAGGGATTAAACAAATTCTTGTTGGCGTAATCTACCAATAACATTATACTGCGAGGTAACGTTTCTTCCTCGTTGAAAACTGGGATTATAATGTCAACACTAGATCTCACGTCATATCCTTTAATGTTTGAAGTGTCTGGTGCCAGTGAACAGCATTGCTAAGTTGCTCTGATTAGCCGCGTTGATGACTTCCTCGTCTCGGATAGAGCCTCCAGGCTGGATTACAGCAGTTATGCCTGCTGCTGCTGCTAATTCTATGTTGTCAGGGAATGGAAAGAAAGCATCTGATGCAAGAACGCTTCCTGGGGCTTTCTCTCCTGCAACTCGCTCTGACAGATGGACGCTAACAACCCGGTTGGGCTGACCTGCTCCCATGCCTGTCAGTGTCTTATCTTTGGCGAATACAATTGCGTTCGATTTAATGTGTCGAGCCGCTTTCCACGCAAATACCAGGTCTTCATACTCAGAAGGATTAGGTTTTCTTCTAGTAACGCACTCCCATTGTGCAAAGTCTTCAAGGATATTGTCTTGGGTTTGTACCAAAAACCCACCACTTATGATTCTGTAATCAAAGGAGTATTCATTGAGCTCAGGAGGTTGAGGCTTAACTGTCAATATCCTGAGGTTTCTCTTTTTCTGTAGAATTTCTAAAGCTCCGGGTTCATATCCTGGGGCCAGTAACACTTCATAGAATACTTCCTGCATTTCTTTGGCTACTGATTCGGTTACAATTGAATTGCTTCCTATGATCCCGCCAAAAGCCGATACGTTGTCTCCCTCCAGAGCTCTTTTGTAGGCTTCTAATAGGTTGGTATTGCTGCACAGGCCGCAAGAGTTTCCGTGTTTAATGATAGCTATGGTAGGTTCGTCAAAATCAGACACTATGTTCCACGCTGCGTTGGCATCAAGGATATTATTGAAGGATAGATCTTTACCGTGTATCTGCTTTGCTCCGGCTATTCCCAGAGATGCCGGGTTACCCGAGGCGTATAATGCGGCTGATTGGTGTGGGTTTTCCCCGTACCTTAGGTCTTCTAATTTAGTGATATTCAAAGATAGATCTCGTGGTAATTCTGAAGGGGACCCCGACTGTTGTACCAGATAAGAATTTATGCTTCTGTCGTAGTCAGACACATGCTTGAAAGCTTTGGCTGCTAGATATTGTCTGTCTACTGGGTTAAGTCCATCGTCAGAGATCTTATTAGCAACCCATTGATAGTCAGAAGGGTCTACCAGGATCACTACGGACATAAAGTTCTTTGCTGCTGCACGGATCATAGTGGGCCCGCCTATATCGATGTTTTCTTGGGCTTCTTCTAAAGTGACTCCAGGTTTTTGAATGGTCTCCACAAATGGATACAAATTGACTACTACTATGTCGATCGGACTTATGCCTGCGTTGACCAATTCATTCATTTGTCCTGGGTCTTCTCTTTTTGCTAATATACCTCCGTGGATATGCGGATGGAGTGTTTTGACCCTCCCGCCTAGCATTTCTGGAAAGCCTGTTAGGTCCGCCACCTGCTGTACTTTGAGGCCTGCCGATGCGAGCGCAGAATAGGTTCCACCTGTACTTACCAGATCTGCTTCAGCTTTGAGAAGCGCTGATGCTAGTTCTTCTATTCCGGTTTTGTCGTATACGCTGATTAGAGCTTTCATATATCTACCTTGATCATCTAAATTGGACTGGCTGTTGTGATCCACTTTCAATCGGAGTGATATTCCCTATTTTAAAACTTTCAGGAATAGCTTTTTCGATGAGATGCTCGTTTGAAGGATCGATCACTATTACCATTCCTATCCCCATATTGAATACGTTAAACATTTCAGCATCAGTTACATTGCCCTTTCTTTGAATCATATTGAAAATGGCCGGGATATTCCATGACTTTCTGTCTATTATTATTCCATGCCCTGCAGGTAGTACGGATTTGATTTTTCCCGGCATTCCCCCACCTGTTATGTGAGCTAGACCTTTGATTATATTGAAAGAGTCTTTCAGTATTGGATAGTAGTTGCGATGCGGCTGAAGTAATTCCTCCCCTAACGTATGTTGGAGTTCATCCATGTATTGGAATAATGGTGCAGTATCGGAATCCAGGTCAAATACCTGCCGTACCAGGCTGTATCCGTTGGTATGAATTCCATTGGAAGAGAGTGCGTAGACGGAGTCACCTGCTGTCACATCTTGGGCGTGAATTAATTCGTTTTCTTCCACAGCTCCCACTATGAATCCTGCTAGATCAAATTCATTGTCCTCGTAGACTCCAGGCATGTTTGCAGTCTCCCCGCTTATCAGGCTACAGTCTAGACTTTTGCATGCCCATACCATGCCTTTCATGAGGGATTCCAACATGTGTTGATTGAATTTGCTGAACGCAATGTAATTTAAAAAGAAAAGGGGTTGGGCCCCTTTGCATAATATATCGTTTGCATTGAGCACGACTAGGTCTTTACCCAAAGATTCGTAGTGTCCCATTGCAGCGGATATTTTTAACTTAGTTCCTACTCCGTCTGTGCCTGCAACGAGTATCGGATTTTGGAAGCTTGGCAATTTATATAGCCCTGCAAAACTTCCTGCGTTGTTAATCACGTGTTCGGTGTTAGTGAGATTGCCGAAGGCCTTAAAGGTATCTTTAAGGATCTCCATTTGATTTAGATTAATTCCTGCAGAGGAATAAGATGCACTCATTGTATTTCTTTGTTACCTCAGCTCGTATAAGCTCGTTTTTTCTACCTGACTTGGGATTCTTCCGTTTCTTCAAGTGATAACTTGGTCATTTCAAGTTGTATAGGAATTGGGTAATTACCAGTAAAACAGGCATCGCAAAATCCACCTGAATCGGTGTCGACCACTTTGAGTAAATTCTCGACACTGAGATAGCCTAAAGAGTCACAGTCTATATAGTCTTTGATTTCAGATACAGTTTTGCTAGAAGCTATGAGCTCTTCCCTTGAAGCCATGTCTACTCCCATGTAACAAGGATGTTTTATAGGAGGGGCGCAGACTCTCAGATGCACTTCTGTAGCACCTGACTTTTTCAATAAATTAACTACATGCGGTGTTGTGGTGCCTCTCACTATGCTATCGTCCACTACCACTAATCTTTTGCCTTGAATGACTTCCATAAGCGGATTGAATTTTTGTCTCACTCCAATATCTCTTAAGCTCTGTTCGGGTTCTATAAAAGTGCGCCCTACGTAACGGTTTTTAATGAGTCCGTCACTGAAAGGAATCCCTGATTCGACTGAATACCCTACAGCTGCCGAAGTCGAGGAATCTGGGACTCCGATTACTAGATCGGCGTCGACAGGATGCTCCCTGGCTAATTGGGCGCCCAACTGTTTCCTTACCGAATACACGAGATTGTTGTCTAGCTTACTGTCTGGTCTAGCAAAATAAATTAGTTCGAACACGCATAATTTCCTTGGGGCTGGAGTCAATGTATATAAACTTGATCTTAACTCACCATCCGTTACAGTTATTATTTCTCCGGGCTCTAGCTCTTTAATAAACTCTGCACCTAAGTGGTCAAGAGCGCAAGTTTCTGAAGCTATAATCCACCCATCATCCCACTTGCCTAGACACATGGGGCGAATTCCTAGAGGGTCTCTTGCTGCGATCATTGTATCTTTGGTTAGAGCTACCAAAGAATACGCTCCTTGGACGGATCTCATGAATTGCTTCGCTCGGTCATGCCAATCTACTCCAGGAGAGTTTGCTAGTTGATATGCCAAGACTTCGGAGTCTGTCGTAGAGGTGTAGGTACAATTCCATTCTAATTGTTGTTGGGATTTGAGCTTGGCCGCGTTTATGATGTTGCCGTTGTTAGCCAGCGCTAGTTTACCATGAATGCCATTTACGACGATTGGCTGAGCGTTACACGCATTGCTGCTTCCTGTCGTAGAATATCGAGTATGGCCGATTACAAGATTACCTTGCAAGTGGCTCAAACTATCTTCCCTGAAGACTTGTGACACTAGTCCCATGTCTGTGTGGACGTGTATATCTGTTAAATCAGCTGAAGCAATTCCTGCGCTCTCTTGCCCGCGATGTTGCAACGCATATAGTCCGAAAAATGCTAGCCTGCTAGTTTGATCTCTTTGAGAGTATACCGCAACGACTCCGCATTCTTCTCGAGGATGTTCCCCGAATGTTTTATGTGTACTTCTTCCCAAGTTCCACCCACACTTAGAATTTAGTTGGCTCGACCTTTATGAGCCGCATGTTAAGGTTGCTTCAGATTAGTCCTCTGGATAGATTTCCACTTTTCTGTTGTCAGCCTCTCCAATGCTTTCCGTTCTGACTCCTTCATAGTCAGTCAATGACACATGTATTATGCGCCGGTCCGCCGCGTTCATAGGTTCTAACGTGATGCTTCTACCTGTCTCTTTGACTCGGTCCGCTACTCTTAAAGCCATCTCTTTCAATGTATTCTCGCGTCTATCCCGGTAACCTTCGGCGTCAATGGCTATACGTATGTTTTCACCTGTCTTGGATCTGACGATAGAATTTACTAAGAATTGAAGTGACATTAAAGTTTGTCCTCTTCTGCCGATTAGTAACCCTGTATCGCTTCCACTGAGTTCTAGTGCAACTGTACCTTCAGCCAAATTATGATGTGAGCTAATGTTACAAACGACGTCAACATTTGTCGCTGTGAGTATGTCATTAACGGTAGTGATAGCCAATGCAGAAATTTCTTCAGTATTCACTATTTCAGTTGTCTGTTCTGTAGTTACAGGTTTCTCTGAAGACTTTGGTTTTTCCGAGGCTCGTGGTTTTGATGTCCTAGGTGCTCTTGGTGGCCTAGTTTGCCTTGAGGATTTCCCTCTATTGTTAGGCTTACTTCTTGGTTTAGAACCTTCGGATTTGAGAGTCACCCGAACCCGGGCTAATTCTCCTCCTATACCTAGAAAACCTGCCTTGCCGCGGTTAATGGTTTCTACTTCTACCTCTGTTCGGTCTACGTTTAGTTCCATCAGGGCGAGTTCTACGGCTTCTTCTACTGTGCGGGCGCTGCGTTCTACTGTTTCCATCGTTTACCTCCGATGAATTGTTATTTTGCCTATTTGATTGTTGCCTTGGTCTCGTGTTGTTGTTGGTCGTTGGGTTGGCTGTCGCTCTTTTTGGGAATAAGGGGAATAAAGGCTGCCATCCAGTTATGAAGTATTGTATTCCTACTCCTATCAGATTGGAAACTATCCAATACATCGACAGCCCGGCCGGGAATTGCAATGAAAAGAATCCAAGCATAATAGGAATCATCCATAGCATCATGGCTTGGCTGGATTGTTGCCTTGGGTCTGCCGAGGGAGTTGTTGTCATCTTCTGTTGCAAGAATGTTGTTGCGGCAACCAGGAATGGAATTATGATGGGAGATGGGTCTGGAGCTCCCAAGTCTAGCCAGAGGAATTGTGCATTGATTGGAACAGCCTGGTGCACTGGGATAAATGTTATCCATGAGTACACTCTTTCTGAGTATCCAATCAAATCGTCTGGTGTTGTATACAGAATTTGAATCAAGACTCTAAAGAGCCCTATGAGAATTGGCATTTGGATGATCAATGGGCCCAAACAGCCAACAGGGCTCACTCCGGCATCTCTGTACACTTTCATCGTTTCTTGAGAGATTCTAGTGCGGTCTCCTGCATATTTGGTTTGCACGTCTTTCATCTTGGGTTGGAGTTCTGTCATTTTTCGCATTTGGCGGAGTTGTTTCAAGGTCAAAGGCAGCGTTATGAGCCGTATTATGACTGTGAACACCAGAATCGCTATAGCCATGTTCTGGAAAAAGACGACATAAAGCACAATCAATGTGTTTAGCATTGGCCGGATTATGATCTCCGTCCATAATAGTGCGAAAATTTCCATTACTTACAAACCATTAAACTTAGATGTGTATTAATCACAGAATTGCTCCTCATCAAGATCGTAACACCAGATTTGGTTGAATCCTGCACCCGATACCCTGAGTTTTCGGAGAGTGTCATTCTGGCTGGAGACATAAATATATTCCTCTTGTTGGATCATAGGACTTTTTATCCCGTTTGCCCCGAGTTCCAGGCTCGACTTTTCTCGAGATTCCCCTATGTCTTGAGGAGTAGGATCTAGGAGCGTTAGTTTGCCTTCTATTGATACTATTACTATGCCCGAGTTGGTGACTAAAGGTGGAGAAACTATAGGTTCTTCGTGGTCATATTCCCATAAATGATTACCGTTGTGATCAAGAGCGTGTAACACTCCGTTCATTGAAGCAGCGTAGATGGTTGTACCGTTAACCGTAGGTGGAGCCCAGAACCAGTTGGCTCCTTCAAAAGACCACCGCAAAGTACCTGAATATTTATCTATAGCATAGAGATTCCGATCAAAGGAACCGAAGATAACTAGTTGTTCTGAGATCGTAGCCTGGCTAACAATGGCTCCGTCGGTTGTGAAAGACCAATCAACTTCACCTGTAGATGTGTTTATGGAATAAAAATTCTTATCATGAGAACCAAAAAAGATTCTATCGTCTTCTATTACGGGGGTTCCCCAAACGGGCCCGGATGCAGAGAAGGTCCAATTAATTGGTTTCCCTGTGTTTAGGTCATACCCTTGTAATGTGCCTGTGTCATCTGGAACGAATCCCAATTGGGAGGCTTCATCTATTGCGATCCCAGAATAAATTCTTGGCAGTTCTACTCCAATGGACTCGGGTGCTCTCCATCCTCCATCTGAAATAGATCCATTAGATTTGTTGAGGGAATAGACATAGCCATTAGCTCCTGTAAGTAAAACGAACCCATCTCTAATGACCGGAGGATGGAATGCCCCTGTTAATCGATCCTCTTTTTTCTTGTTCGGAGGGTATGTCCAAATAAGATTCAATCCATTAGAACTGTCCTGAGTGAAAGCTCTAACATGACCTCTTTGGTCGACAGATATCAAAGAAGAGTCTTCAACATCCAAGGAAATGGGAGTCCACCCGGTGACTGCTCTTCCTAGATCCCCCGGCATACAGGACAATAAGAGTCCAGATGATAACAAGAGCATGGAAACCCCCAAGATTGAGGTGAATTTATGTTTGTTGTTTAGTTTCAAATTTATAATAAGGCCGGCCTGTTTATTTTGCGGGATCGTATCCTTTTGATCCTAGCGGGTTACATTTGGAGATTCTTAAAATTGCTTTGAAAGATCCTTTGAGGACTCCATATTCTTCTATGCTTTGGTATGCATATTCAGAGCATGTAGGGGTAAATCTACACACCGAAGGCAAATACGGAGATATGCATTTTTGGTACATTTTTATAGGCACAAGCAACAATGACTTCATGCTAGTTAATTATCTGTATTGGGCACTAATAGCGCAGCTTTGCTAAATATATCTTTGGCTGATGTTTGCATCTGAGTGAATTCCGCCAATTTTATCTGGGGCCTTGCAATTAGGACCACGTCCCATCCTTGTTTTATTTGTAGAGTCCTTACAATTTCTTTAAGGCGACGCTTCGTTTTGTTTCTTATAACAGCGTTCCCGATCCTTTTGCTCACTGCTATACCAAATCGGTTACTCGAAAGCTCATTAGGGGCCATTTTAAGGACTATCATACCGTTGCTGAAGGTTCTTCCTTGTTCGAACACTCTTGTGAAGTCGCTTTTGCTGCGCAAAGAGATGAAATTATTATTACCCTCTTTACTATACAGTTAACTTATGTCTCCCTTTGAATCGACGTCTTTTCAAGACATTTCTACCATCGGACGTACTGGAACGGGAAAAAAATCCGTGCACTCGCGCTCTTCTTCTTTTTTTCGGTTGATATGTTCTTTTCGGCATTTGAAAAACTCCGTAGCGAATTATAGAGCTTGTCCTCTTTAAGAGTCAAGCAGAATAGACAATAATAAAGTGTCTGTTATTATATAGGTCGATTGCCGAAGTGGCGGAATGGTAGACGCGCTGGTCTCAAAAACCAGTGGGGGCAACCCCGTGTCAGTTCGAGTCTGACCTTCGGTACCATATTCTAAGAATGCTTTAATTCGGGGAAATGGGTTATACCAATTTATCCGCAAGCTTCTCCGCAATCATCATAACTGTTGGATATATCCCTCCAGACCTTGGGATCTTAGGAACGATCGATGCATCTATTACGTGAAGACCTGAGACTCCTTTAACTCGACCTCTCTGGTCCACTACTGCGTTCAGGTCTGAGTCAGGTCCCATCTTGCAGGTGCCAGACACATGTCTAGCTGTACCAACTGTTTCACGAATCCATTTATCTAATGCATCGTCATCATTGATGATGTCGTCACTGGGGCTGATTCGGTAGTCTACTACCCCTTGATAAGCTTCTGAGTTGAGCAAGTCTATCCCCATTCTGATACCTTCTCTGACTCTTCTGGAGTCATTCGGGTCTTGAAGATAACAATAATTGAATTCAGGCTGTTCTTTTGGATCAGAAGATACGAGTTTGACGTATCCAGTCCCCGAAGGTAAGCCCAATTGACATGAGAGTCTGCCGGCTCGATCAGGGGAGACCCCTTCCGTTATAAATTTGGTGCGAACACCTTCAACTCGTTCCGCCCTGGGGTCTACGACAGTAGAAGTCTTTAAAACCATGTCATTGGGTTCCTTAGAACCTGAAGATGTGTAGTGGAATTCATAATCAGCTCCGTCTGGATCTAGTTCCATAGGAACCGCGTCTTTCACTTTGAAAGTTATCTGGGCGCTTAAATGGTTCATAAGGTTTTGGCCAACTCCAGGAACATCTTTGAGTACGGTGATTCCATTTTCTTCCAGATGAGATTTAGGGCCAATACCAGACAGCATCAATATTTGAGGAGATCTTAGCGCTCCGCAGCTTAAGATGATGTTATCAGATAGTACCTGGAAAATTTCTCCACCGCTTTCTACTTCAACTCCTTTTGCTGTAGTTCCGTCAAAAAGAATGCGCTGGGCATAGACATTCCCTTTAATGGTGAGATTGAGCCGGTGCCTTATGGGGTTTAGATAGGCAATCGCCGGGCTAACCCTCACTCCATTGACGTTATTAGTTGGCCTCACTCCGATTCCAGCAGGACTTGGTCCGTTCGTATCTCGAACCTCTGGGTGTCCAGCTGCTATGATTGCTGAGTGAAACGCGTACTGCAGCCCTCTGTCTAATCCTTTGGTTCTTCTTCTTACGGGCATGGGACCGTCGGTTCCGTGGAAATCATCTTTTATATCGGCGTCAGTTTCCATTTTACGGTAATATTCCAGAACATTTTGGGCTGACCATTCATCATTGCCCAATGACTCCCACAGGTCAAAATCTTCAGGGAATGCTCTCTGCATTGCTTGCCCGTTGATGGAGCCTCCTCCCCCTATTACTTTCCCTTGAGCAACGTGGATCTTTCCTTGTTCTTCCGTGATGGTGCCTCTAAGAGCCCAATTGTGTATAGAATCAGGAGACTCCGCATAGCGAGTATCTCCTATCTTGACCTCTTCAGGAAGTGATTCATACGAAGGATAATCATGTCCCGCTTCTAATAATAAGACCGATTGGCTAGGATCTTTTGACAAACGGTTTGCTAATACCGAACCGGCCGATCCAGATCCAATAATTATAAAGTCGTAATTCATGAAACCTCCTGATTCTCACACGCTGGCGATGATGTATTAGATGATGTTTTTTTGTGTACGATTTTATGCTGACTTGATAAAGTCTGCAATTTTTTCTGCAATCATGATTACTGTAGCGTGAAGCCCTCCGGAGCGCGGAACTTTGGGGGTAATCGAAGCATCTCCTACCCATAGACCTTTGATTCCCTTAACTTGTCCTCTTTGGTTTACTACTGACATAGCATCAGTATCAGGTCCCATCTTGCATGTGCCAGAAACATGGCGTGCTGTCCCAACCGTTTGACGGATCCAAAGGTCAAGACTTTCATCGTTATATAGAATTTCATCTGTTGGACTTATGCGATGGTCGATTACGTTCTTGTATGAGTCTGATTCCAAAAGTTCAGCTGCCATTCGGATCCCTTCCCTTACTCTCCGGGCATCATCAGGGTGTTGGAGGTAGCAATAATTGAAAGAAGGCTGCAGGTTCGGATCATTTGAATTTAACTTCACGTATCCCGAACCTTCAGGGAGACCTAAAGTAACTCCGATTCTTGCAACTCGATCAGCAGGAACATCTCCGTTCAGATATTGGGTGCGGACTCCTTCTACTCTTTCAGAACGTTCTAGGACAATCGTGGTAGCCCTAAGTACCATGTCGTTTTTTTCTTTAGAATTGTTGGAAGTGTAATGAAGAAAGAAATGACTTTTATCTATTCCCCCTGAAAGGACGACATCATCTTTGACTTTAAAAGTTACCCCTGCGTTAAGATGGTTCATCAAATTTTGCCCAACTCCTGGTAAGTGTTGCACCAAATCGATTCCGCTGTCTTTCAGGTGATCTTGTGGGCCAATGCCAGACAGCATAAGTAGCTGAGGGGTTCTCAAGGCTCCAGAAGAGAGCACTACTTGACTCGCATCAAGTCTGAATACCTCGCCTCCGCTTTCTGCTTCTATGCCTACCACGGTCTTGTCTTCCGTTATTATTTTTCTAACATATACATCTCCTTTAACTGTAAGGTTTAGGCGATGCCTGGCAGGATTAAGATGAGTCACAGCTGTACTCATCCGTATTCCATCCAAATTGTTGGTAGGCCACACCCCTACTCCCGTTGCTTCGGTTCCGTTGGTGTCTTCTACGTGATTGTATCCAATGTCTATAAGGGCATCATGGAATGCTTTTTGAATTGCAGGCCACTCTCCTGATTGCCTTCTTCGTACGGGCATGGGGCCCTCTGTCCCATGGAAATCATCTTGGATGTCTAAATCGTGTTCGCTTTTTCTATAGTATGGAAGGACTTTAGGATAGGTCCATTCGTCATTTCCCATTGAAGCCCACGCATCAAAATCTTCCGGAAGGCCGCGTTGCATGGCTTGCCCATTTATAGATGAGCCACCTCCTATGACTTTCCCTTGTGCTACATGGACAGTTCCTTGTTCCTCGGTGGTAATCCCGCTGAGAGCCCAGTTATGCTCAGAGTCTGGCGACTCCGCAAAACTGTTATCACCGTATTTGATTTCATCCGGCAAATTTTCAAAATTAGGGTAATCATGCCCTGCTTCCAACAAAAGCACAGAAACATTCGAGTCTTCCGAGAGTCTGCTGGCCAATATAGAACCCGCTGCCCCTCCACCTACTATTATAAAGTCGTATTTCATAGTTCACCTGTTATTAAAATATGTGATGAGGATTTCGCCTATTATACATAACAGGGTGTATCCTGCGCAGTGATGTCGGTGACCGACTTTAAAAAAAATTAAAAACACACGAAGTATGATGGTTCCCACACGAAAATGGCACTGACCTTACTGAACTTACCGTAATACCAGGGGATGTTTTTGCGTGTTCTCCTCGCCATGAGGCATGGGTAGTTGGCGTGATGAAACAATCGTGAGTGGATTCAACAGCACATGGAAGGATTGGGCGCTCTGGACAGAATCCTAAATGATTGAATGCATGTGACCTCCTGATA
>CEQN01058744.1_pt1 | contig 12214 bp, 14 predicted proteins | sample 427011 | NCBI WGS metagenome assembly CEQN01 (sample SAMEA2621277, study PRJEB7988) | marine metagenome | biome: marine biome (ENVO:00000447); feature: deep chlorophyll maximum layer (ENVO:xxxxxxxx); material: "saline water (ENVO:00002010), including plankton (ENVO:xxxxxxxx)" | depth 120 m
AGAGGGTCACTAAATTCGCTATATGCGATCCTTCAAGAAACGTTGCCATTTCTCGCGCATTCATTTTGGCCATTTATAAACTCCTCATCATGGAGACTTAAAGTCTCTTGGTCATTGGAACATGGTTAATATCAGCTTCAGAAAATTCGGGACCGTTCTGAACATAACCATGATTTAAATAAAGCTGATTAACATATGACTGAGAATGCAGAGTCATTTCAGTAAAGCCAAGCTTGCGTGCCTCATCTTCTAAGGCATTTAAAAGCAAGCCTGCAATTCCTTGGCGACGCCATTTTTTGATTACAGCAACTCGACCTATGCGAGCCTCCTGATCAGTAGTTAATCGTGCGGTACCAATGATTTCATTTTCATGTGATGCAATAACATGAATTGCCCTATCATCATTATCGTCCCGTTCAATACTGGAAGGTACTCCCTGCTCTTTAATAAAAACTTCTTCCCTAACAGCTAAGGCAGCATCCCAATCTTGCTGAGAACGAATAACTCTAATCTTTATTTGCCCTTGAATTTCCATAGATAAATTAAAAAACAGGTGATGAAATATAGCTTATTGGAACCCTAACATAGGTTAAACTGAAAACCCCATGTAATTTATTTTGTAGATTCAAAAGGACTCATTATCGACTGGTACTACGCAGCAATGCTTGCAGGATTCTTTTTCGGATTCATGTCAATCATTGAAAAGTATTTAATCTCCAATTGCTTCGCTTCAATTGCAGAATTCATGGTCGCTTTTGGCTTGATTCATGTGATAAGAGCTGCGGTCTTATTCTCCCTAATTCTTAACTCTGACGCATCAATAAATACGGGCGGAATAATATGGGCTTCAATTGCAGGTGCTGCAGTCGTTCTCACTGCTATTTCCTATTTCTATGCGCTTGCCCGTGAAGATGCTAGCAGAATTGCGCCTGTTCTTGCAGTGGTACCTGCATTTACGATCATTTTTGCAGCGCTTTTATTTGGACATATCCCAACTTATGTACAAATTTCAGGACTCATTATTGCGTCTTCAGGTGTCTTTGTTATTGCGATTAAGCCAATTCATGGACGTCTATATTTCGCCAGGAAAATCCCCTTACTTGCTGCCTTAGTTTCATCCTTTTTTGCTGCCTGGGTAATGATCGGCCTTGATCAAGCATCAGCCCATGTAAGCGTACTAACTTCAGAGGCGTTTAGAACATTAGCAGTTAGCCTTGTCATACCAATCGTATTTTTCCGGAAAAAGCATTTCGCGGGAGTATATAAATCACTTCGGAATTACAAAACATTAATCCTTTTTTTCCTTGCCGAAGGTGTATTTGCACTCGGCTTTATGCTGCTAGTAAATTATGCAGTTTCAGTAGGACCTGTTGGTCCAGTTGGGATTCTATTGACCAGTATTTCACCAGTAACCGTATTAATTATTGCCTCGGTACTAAGTACCCAAAGGCTACGAATTTTTGAGGAAGTTCTAAACAGAGAAACATTAAGTTACAAAATCTTGGGTACTTTGCTTGTAATTTCGGGCGTAGTAGTCCTACGTATATGAGAGGGATAGATAAAAGTAGGGTATACATTACGATTTTAAGCTATTTTCATCCCTAATTATTCCGTCTTTCGTTAATTTATCTAATTGACTTAACCCTTACATGCCCCTATGTTCCAAATGGCTACTGTAGTAGTTAGTTACAAGAATCGTCTCTGGAGGTTGAAATGATAAGTTCAAAACTTAACGGTAGGCTGTTATTAGCTGGCATTATTGCTTATGTATTGATGATGCTTTCCTGGGCTATGCAGGGTAACCAAGATACTACGCTCGAAACGATTGCCTGGGCTTCTGCAAGTGAAGATTGGCAAAACGTGGGCATGATCAGAATGCTAGCAATGATGTCAATGCTTGTATTTTTGGCCGGTTATTCAGCTTGGTTGAAAAGCATTAATGAAGCAAGTACCGCTCTAAGTATCGGCGCTTACTTTGCCTTGTTTGGCATCATATTAATGTGGGTGGGGCTCATAACAGGCATAACTGGATTTGATTTATCTAAAAATAATGCCGATGCGGCTGCAGCCTTAATTGAACTCAGTGGAACAGGCTTCTGGTTTGGTGGCACATGCATGGGGATTAGTTTTCTCCTAGTAGGTTTAAGTGTGTTCCGGCAAAAGATTGGAAATCCCACGTTAATGGTAATCCTTGCAGTATTGGGATTAGCTGCACTTGTAGGGAATTTTGTTATGTGGCAGGTCTGGCTTGGAAGTTTTGGCTTGGGATTACTTTTGTTGGCGTACATTGGTATCACCAACAAAAGTAATAATTAAAGCATAGGTATAGTACTAATCCTAAAATAGGGCACCTTTATTTTCAGGGCGCCCTATTTTTATGCCTGAATATTAATCCGATTTAATTTATCTGTTCCACCTGTGGATCTGACGGTTGCCAATTGCTGTTCCCTATATCGTCTCCATCTTGCCATTCACGCAACTCTATGCCCGTACCGTCGGGGTCTACTATCTCAGCTCGAAGGCCATAGAAGCTTCCACCAGCCTTAGGCTCACGCGTGAATTGAACATTTTGAGTTCTCAAGAAAGAGACCGCTTCAGACATATCTTTCACCCGAAGGGCAAAAGCTTTTATTCCGTTGGGGGTTATATTGAGTGAAGAAGGTTGTAGATTCTGGTTTTGAATAAGCTCGATCATAAAACCATTAAGGACAACGCACGCCTGCTCAAAATCGCCTTCTGCCCTATGGGCTATAGTCCATCGGGCTCGCTCAAAACCAAGAACACGTGTATAGAAATCCACGCTTTTTTTTACATCACTAACAAGGACTTCCAAATGGTCTACTCTTGTAAACAAATTATTTCTCCTGTCTCCAATTAAAGTTTAGTTGATAGATACTCATCTAATCTTAGAAGCGCCTGACCCAAAACCTTCGTTCCTGTAATTATATCGTTGATATCTGCCCATTCTTCAGGACAATGGCTACGGCCGTCCATGCAAGGAATGAAAAGCATACCTACCGGCGCAATAGGAGCAAGTTTTGCCGCATCATGCGATGCACGACTAGCCAAGGACATCTTGGGAACCCCCACGTCATTTGCCGCCTGAGCAATAATGTTCTGCATATCAATAGGGACAGGGACAGGTTCTTCTATTTGTAACCATTCAATCTTTGCTTCGAGCCCTCGCCTTGTAGCCAAATTATTCAAGGTAGTTTCAATTTCTTCTCGAGCCCATTCCAAAGCCTCGGGTACAGTACTGCGAACTTCTACAGTCATATCAACACGCCCAGGGATAATATTCACCATATTGGGGCTCACTTTTAAAGACCCAACTGTGCCTACGCTCTCTTGGACAATGTCTGGGCTACTAACAATTTTCTCTACAGCTAGTGTTAGTTCAGCAGCTCCAGCAAGTGCATCACGACGATCAGACATTGCAGTGGCTCCTGCGTGGTCAGCGATGCCTACGAGAGAAACAGCTGCCCTACAAGGAGCTGCAACCACTGTAACAACCCCAAGGCCCAAACCTGCTTTTTCCAAGACCGGGCCTTGCTCAATATGCAATTCCAAGTAACCTAAAATATCTCCAATATCACGTTTTACTTCAGAAATTTTAGCGGGGTTCCCTCCAAGCCTTTCGATTGCACCTGGCAATGATTCCCCAAACGGGGTAGATGCAATATTGACCATCTCGGACGTGACATCCCCTGACATAATTCTGCTACCTAAGGGACTTAAATTGACTATGGTCGGCTCTTCACAAACAAAGTCGATAATTTCCAAGGGGTATGAAAGCTCTATTCCTGCATCTTGTAAACAGCGAGCTACCTCTAAAGCAGCCAGTACTCCAACAATACCGTCGAACCTACCTCCAGCTTCAACAGTATCAATATGCGATCCAATGCATAATGAAGGTCCAATAGAAGGGCCCAATCGTCCTATAAGGTTTCCGGCAGGATCTACAGATGTCTTTAATCCCGCTTCTTGGAATTGTTGATACAACCATTTTCTAGCGTCGTAGTAGTGAGATGAGAAAGCTCGTCTTGTATAAGGAAGCGATGGATCAGTAAATTCTTCAAGCCGATTTAAGTCGTCCTGCAAACGTTCCTTCGTTACTCTCTCCGTTATATTTCCCTTAGCCAAAATAACCTCCACTCCACAAAACTACTCCGTAGATTCAACCAATGATCTAATAAGTTCCCAAGATTTTTCAGGGTGTTGAACCATTCCGTTAAATGAAGTATTGGCAAAAATCTGAAGCCACGAATTGGGAAATAGCTTGTGGAGCTGATTTGCATGACCCACGGGATGTCGATCTTCATCCATATCTCCTCGCAAAATAAGTGTAGGAGTTTTTACTTCTGGAGCAATTGTTCGTAAATCGTAATACTCATGAAACTCGGGCTTGGCATGCATTTTTACGTAAAACAAGTTTACATCGAGCGCTCCCGAACCATGGTAGTACTCAAGGCGTGCGAGTGCTTCAGGCGTAATATTTGAAGGATCTGCTTGCCGCACTCTATCTTCATCACCTTCTGGATCACTGTAAGCTATAGGTCCATTAAGAATCAAAGATTTAACCCGTGCGGGATTCTCATAGGCAAACCTTGTAACTATTCTTGTGCCCAACGTTTCTGACGCCAAATGGACTGAATCTATCCCTAGTTCGTCAAGGAAGCTTCTTAGGTCCAGTACCCAATCTGAAGGTTCACATTCAGCAACATGTTCACTGTCTGCCATACCACGTATATCTGGCATAATCATACGGAACCCATGAGCATTCTCTTTCATGTAATCAACCCATTTTTTTGCAGAGTCAAACCTCGTGCCTGTTACCCAAATCATGGGCGTACCTTCCCCCACTTCTTCATAATAATGTTTATATCCATTAATCAATAACTCGGGCATTCAAACTCCTCCTGTTACCTTTCAAAATATTGAGACTGCTTTTCCAATGATGCTAGGAAATAATCACACACTGATTTTAACTCGCAGCTAAATGCAAGGTTGTGGAAAAAATCCGTACTTGAGCCGTTCCGTGCCATATTGTCTAGCGCTATAGAGCTCGACAAGGACGGATCCGATAAACTCTGCTCGAAGATGAACACCTCTAAGTTTTGGCGAGGCTCATCGCTGATGATAAAGCCTTTGTAACTGTTCTCTAAACCAGCATAATTCCTTTTGCCAGTCGTTTCTTCCTCTAATATAAAGCCTGCCATCAGTACATGGCCTATGCTGCCTTTACGCTCAAAGCTACTCTCTTGGCTAGAGGTAGGAGGAGTAGGGGTAGAAGTAGGGAATGAAGCAACTATTTCACTGATACCTTGAACCGTTTCCTGTAGCCCATCAGAAACCACACCAATACTGTTAATCGCATCAGCCATAGCTTCAAGCCCAATCGGCGTGGGAATGGGTATAGGCGTTTGGAAATTCTTCGACATCTCTGAAGTGATCGGGGATTGTGTCGTTTGTATTGAAGAATTGAGTTCCGTATTAACATTCACTTCTTCAACATCAACAGAAACTTCAGTAGTTCCGCAGGCAATAGTAAAAGCTGACATTACAACTATGGCGTTGAGTAAATTACATGCAAGAACTCGCATCACACTCCCAATTTACCTCCATCAGTCTAATACCATGGCGGGAGTGCGTGGGAGTCGAACCCACCCAAGAACGGGAAGCCGTCCTCGCAACGGTTTTGAAGACCGCGAGACCCACCAGGACCCATCCACCCCCAAGTTCGTTAGAGGATAAACGAAACGGCATCCTTTGGTAAAAGGATGCCGTTTCTATATTATTAGCGAGAATTAAGATTCTTCTAAAACTTTGTCTATTTTCTTCTTTAACACAGCTTTAGGAACAGCTCCTATTACTTCCTCAGCTACTTTCCCATCTTTGAACAACAACAAGGCTGGGATGCTCCTGATTCCAAATTGCATAGCCGTCTGAGGGTTGGCATCCACGTCTACTTTTGCAAAACCAAATTTGCCTTCGTATTCGTCCGCAAGCTCTTCAACAACGGGAGCAATCATCTTACAAGGCCCACACCAATCCGCCCAAAAATCAACTAGTACGGGCTGCTCGCTTTCAAGCACACTCGCTACAAAATCTGCATCACCTATATTTTCTGGCTTTGCCATTCAATCCTCCAGTTCGCACATGAGCGAACAAATTTATTATACATACACATAGGAATCAGGGCGCAAGTGTTTAGGCTAATTCTTTTTGACATAACTCCAAAGATCACCAGAACCCATAGGCATCGATGGGACGAAATTCTCCACTAGCTCATTGAAAACCCAACGTTCTGATTTACCTGCTGCCATGAACGACAATGATTGATCTAATAATTTTTCCTGAAGCTTAATCGCTATTGTTGCGCGACTGGTGACGTCATTTTCCATGGAAAACTTCTCCGCAAGCTCGTCCAATTCCTTAGTACCTCCGGTGACATTCATGCCTCCATTAGAATGGACAAAACTAAGAGCAAAATTATTCGGAAGATCTATTGGTGGTATAGGTCCTAAAAAAGCATCGAAGTCCTTATTGATCCATATTTGTTTCAAATATTCAGAGCGTGTGAGAATTTTTACCTCAAAATTTGCGCCCTTTGCCTTTAGCTGACTCGCGATAATCTCTGCATGTGTTAAATAATCATCTCCAAAATTAGCAACATACAGATCAAATGACTGTTCAATATTTCTCAGATCAATTCCGTCTCTATTAAAGAATCGTGCCATCGTACCTTCAGGCAATTCCCATTCATGGTTAATCAACGGTAATCCTGCAGACACAATACCGACCCCAAATGAATTTTCCATAGCTTGGACTGGATTTAAAGCTGCAAAAACAGCTTGTCGGTTTGCAATTTGATCAAAAGGCTTCTTGTTTGCGTTTAATGCAAATATAACGCCACGGCCCTGGCGATGAATTACCGATGAGTTATATCCCTTCTCTTCAAGTTCTGGCCAACTCGACTCTGGGACTCTTGCTATATCAACGGAGCCATTTTTCAACATTCGCAAAACCATATCTTGGTTCGCCCCGATTCGAAATTCAATAACTGCTGAATTTGTCCCTCGGGGGTGCTCTTCCCTTGAACTTAATGTAATTTGACCTGACTGGCCCCGCTTATATGTCCATGGGCCAGACCCAATGACCTCCCGATCTAAGCCATCCGCAAATTGGTTTGAAGGAATGATAACTGCGTAAGGGCTTGCTAGCTTAAGGAGAAAATCTGGGTCTGGATATTTTAAAGTGAACTTAACCTCCGAGTTACTTATTGATTCCATGGTTTCTACTGATTCCATCAGTAAATTATGTGGGGATTCGGTATCAGCTATTTGTTTAAGGCTAAAAACTACATCAGCGCTTGTTACAGGGCGTGAATCAAATTCCCCAAAATTGTGAAACTTTGATGATGAATTGAGTACAAATTTATAAGTCTTGTCATTAATACGATCGTATGAAACGCATAGATCGCAAGTAACCTCCATATAGGAAGAAGATTGCATATCAGGAATAAACTTCATCAACCTTGAATAGCTTGGACCAGGACCAAAAAGCGTTGCCCATTCCGAAATGATTCCATGCAAGTCGTTGTATGGAAATGAGCCAGCCACCCCTACTCTTAAAACTCCAGATGCAGGTTCAAAGCGTTCTATATTATTTGGGATAATAGTTGGCGGGTTATTAAAATCAGCATCTGCATTACTGCATGCAATAAGCCAACTCATCAACAAAAGCGTAATTACTAAAACAAATTTTCCCTGCAATTATTTCGCCTCAAAAATAGTATGTACTCCCCACTTCCAAACCATGATAAGAGCGATTGCTGAAGAAGGAAGTACTGACATAAGGTGCATTACAATCGCAAAGCTGAAGGCTATCGACGGATCTATCCCCATTGTCACAAACATCGTAACAACAGCAAAGTGGTAAGTCCCCGTTCCTGCTGGAGCGGAAGGTACAGCAGAGGTGAAAAAAGTTGCAGCCACCAAAATAACTGTAATGGCAATTAACGAGATATCAATTCCAAGAGAAAATGTCAAAATCCAGCCGGTTAATCCGAGGGCTATCCAATGCCCAAGAGTTGCAGCAAAAGATAGTACCAAGTTACGCGGTCTCTCTCTAAGCAACTGTACAGAATCTATTACCTGATGAAAGTATTGAAACCGACTCAAAAAATGTAATTTATGAATCCCTCTGGCAACTCCAATAAACACTATCGTACTCACCCCAAAAAGAATGAAAGCCCCCAATATAGGGATACTTACTGCTTGATCACGTAAAGCAGGTACAAACAATAATCCTAGAATGATAAGACTTCCACTGGCTAAAACATCCAAAAAATTACCTCCAATTAATCCTGTGAATGCTTTAGCAAATCTGATTTCATACCTTCGCGTAATCAAGGCGAGTTGTATTGGCTCACTAATCATCCTGATTGGGGAAATATTGTTTACTCCGATACCTGTATTTTGGACTAAAAGTAAGCTGGAAAATTTTATTCGCTCGTTTGGTAATAGGAGATACCATCGCGCTCCACGCAAAATGATATTCAAAGCCATAGGTCCCGATGCAATAAGCAAAATGGGAATGGGTAAATTTCTCAGCCCTTCATTAATTTCAACCCAAGCAATATTTTCAATTGCAAAAAATGTAAGAAAAGAACTAATACATAGGCCTATTAATGCTTGAACCCATCTATTTTGCACTATAAACCCAGTAATTATTTTTAAACGTACAATCGTCATACTCCAATAATTACATATTTTTGGGTAAAATTTGAATATGGAACAGGCACTTACTGAAACCCCTCATGTTAAATATCCCTTAATAGATGGTCATTCGCACATCGATCAATTTGAATCTCAGGTAATTGATCAAATTATCGAACGTGCAACGGAAGTCAACGTAGGATTGATTATTTCGGCAGGAACAACAATGGAATCATGCAGAAGAGTGATTCAATTGGCAGAAAATTACCCTATTATCCGAGGGGGTATTGGCCTACACCCAGCTGATCTCATCGACTGGATTTCTGAAAAAGAAATAGCAGAATTGAAGCAATTGGCAAGTCATCCCAAGATACTAGAATGGAGCGAAACTGGGCTAGACTATATGCCTGGTTCCCCACCTCATGATCTCCAAAAGGATGCATTCCGAAAACAAATTCGAATGGCTAAAGAATTTGGGCTTCCATTAGTCATACATTCGCGAGAAGCCGACGAAGATTCATTGAAAATCTTAATTGAAGAAAAAGTCGATGAGATTGGAGGCGCTTGGCATTACTTTCAAGGTAATTTGTATTTAGCAGAGAAAATAATAAAAATGGGCTTCAAATTATCTTTAGCCAAGCCATTGCTTAGAGATCTAGATTTACAAAAAACTGTCGAACAGTTGCCATTATCCGAAATTGTTATTGAAACCGATTCTTATCCTCAGCTCTTCAAAAAAAACCCGATACGAAGGACCGAGCCTTGGCATCTGCCACAAGTTGCCGAAAAAATTGCAGACCTTCACCGTATAGACATCGACGTGGTAGCAAAAGAAACCACCCAAAATTACCTTGCAATGTTAAAAAATCGCATACAGCTAGAGGATTAATCTCTAGAAAATCAACAGCAAAGAAAACTAACTATTGCTAAGATATATCTAATAAATAGTCTCGGGGGAAACGTGCAATACAGGAATTTAGGAACAACTGATCTAAAGCTATCAGTAGTTGGTTTCGGAGTTTGGAGCGTTAGCACCGGATGGTGGGGGAAAATTGATAAACCCGACGCTATAAAATTATTAAAAAATGCACATGAGCTTGGAATAAATTTTTTTGATACCGCTGACACATACGGACAAGGCTATGGGGAAGAAATACTTCATCAAGCGTTTCCTCAAAACCGCCATGATGTAATTATCGGAACGAAATTTGGGTATGACCTTAATGCCCCCAGAGACGGACACCATAAAGAGCGTCCCCAGAAATGGGATACAGAATTTGTACGTACTGCTGTTGAGAATAGCCTTCGACGACTCGGTACAGACTACATAGATCTCTACCAACTCCATAATCCACGCCTAAGCACAATACAAAACGACGAATTATTTAGCTTATTAGATGATTTAATAACTGAAGGCAAAATAAGATGGTATGGCACAGCATTGGGCCCGGATATTGGATGGAAAGACGAAGGTGACGCCTCTATGTCGGAACGCAAAGTTCCAAGTATGCAGATAATTTATTCAATCATTGAACAACAGCCTGCTCGATATTTTTTCCCATCTGCACATACATTTGAAACTGGTTTAATAGCTCGTGTACCACACGCATCGGAAATTTTAACTGACGAATTTATCAATAAAACCAAAGTAGAATTCGACGCAAATGACCACCGGGCGCATCGACACCAAGAATGGCTTGATGAAGCCTTCAAGAAAAGAGAACGCGTTCTTTTTGTAGCAGAGGAATCTAGTGGACGTAAATTATCTCAAGCAGCCATTCAGTTTTGCTTATCGGAAACATCTATTGCGACAGTTCTGCCAAATATTGTTAGGCAAGATCAACTAGAAGAATTTGCTTCGGCAGCCGAAAGCCCGAAGCTAAGTGCTGAAGAATTAATTGAGCTAAATAGACTGTACGATGAAGAGTTTTCGAAGCTTGAAATTATACAACCTCAAAGAGCCTAGCCTAAACTCCCATAACGTTATAACCAGCATCAACATAAAGAATATGACCAGTAACTCCAGAAGCTAGTGGACTCAATAAAAATAATGCGGCTGAACCAACTTCCTCTTGAGTAATATTTCTTTGTAATGGAGATCTAGAAGCATGTATTTCATGCATTCCAGTAAAACCGGAAATACCCCTCGCGGCTAATGTATTCAAAGGTCCCGCTGACACGGCGTTAACACGTATACCTTGCGCCCCGTATTCAGCAGCTAATTGCTTAACCTCGTTTTCTAAGGCCGCCTTTGCCACGCCCATAACGTTATACCCTGGGTAAACTTTATCTGCTGCATGAAATGTTAAAGTGATGATGCTACCACCGTTCGTCATTTTTCCTGCGGCAGCCTTTGTAATTGGCAGCAAAGAATACGCACTTACTTCAAGAGCCGTTCTAAAGCCATCTACTCCCGTAGAAGAAAAAGATCCTTCAAGGTCGTCTTTATTCGCGAAAGCTACACTATGCACTACGCTGGAAAGAGGATTATTCGCTGAAGCAATAGCAATAGCGCTTTCTACCGAATTGGTATCGAGTACATCACATTCAACTGCATGAATACGGTCAAATTCTTGCACTAGATTTAACACGTTACGACCCATGCGCTCATTCTGGTAAGTCACATAAACATTGGCTCCAGCTTCTTCTAGGCTTAAGGCTATCGCCCAAGCAATACTTCTATGATTAGCGACCCCAAAAACAATCGCACTTTGATCAGTAAGGTCAATCGTAACTGCCATCAATATGCTCCCTCAAGAATGCTGTGCCTCGCGCGAAAGTGGACCATGCCTAGGATCAGTATTCATTTTAAAATCAGGACGTTTTGCACCACGCTTCATTTCATTCTCAATAAGCAAAAAATCTTTTTTAGGAATCAAATGTAGCAATCCTTGAAAAGCAAGGGGCCAAAGCTCTGGAGCCCATTTTTTCACGTACTCAAGGCGAGGTGCGAGCAAGCGTGCATCAATGGTATGGAAGTTATCTAAAACAATATCTGCCTTAATACTCACATGCCACGAATAACTATCTTCCATCTCTGAAGAAGGCCACAAAATACTCTCGTCTTCAAAATATGTTCCTGAAATGGTAGTGATGGCTGCAAAAGCAGTTGACTCGAAAACATAAAACAGCACACGATCGCCAATTTCCATGCGCTGTACGCGCTTGCGCTGCTGCTTACCCATACCCAGGATTGAAAAATCCCTTTCAGAGCAAGCATCGTAATAATCCTGATGAACTGCAACCATCCAATAATTGCGTGGTGTTGTTACCATGATCAAATAGTATCATGACGTTAGGTTTAACACTCAAATTTTTTGTGCTATTTGATGTAGAATCTTCTACCGTTGAGAGTCAGTAGCAATAAGAGGTAAAATATCTCTGCTTGTTTACCCAATTATTATGCAAAATATGCCTTTAGGTTGGCATTTTTTTACTGATAGGAGTACGTATTGGTCACTGCAACAAACCTAGGATTCCCAAGAATCGGCGCT
>CEQN01088943.1_pt1 | contig 12165 bp, 14 predicted proteins | sample 427011 | NCBI WGS metagenome assembly CEQN01 (sample SAMEA2621277, study PRJEB7988) | marine metagenome | biome: marine biome (ENVO:00000447); feature: deep chlorophyll maximum layer (ENVO:xxxxxxxx); material: "saline water (ENVO:00002010), including plankton (ENVO:xxxxxxxx)" | depth 120 m
GTTGCTGGAGCTGGATCAGTTAAGTCATCCGCAGGCACATACACAGCTTGTACAGAGGTAACAGATCCATCCTTTGTAGATGTGATACGCTCTTGCAAATCCCCCATTTCAGTACCTAAAGTTGGTTGATATCCAACAGCAGATGGCATTCTTCCTAATAAAGCAGAAACTTCAGAACCAGCCTGAGTAAATCTGAAAATATTATCAACAAACAGAAGTACATCTTTACCTTCTTCATCTCTGAAATATTCAGCCATAGATAATGCACTCAAGGCAACTCTTAAACGTGCCCCTGGTGGCTCGTTCATTTGACCAAATACCATTGCGGTTTTATCAATTACACCAGACTCTTCCATTTCGCGATATAAATCATTTCCTTCTCTTGTTCTTTCACCTACCCCTGCAAACACAGAATATCCACCATGCTCTGTAGCAATATTTCTAATTAATTCTTGTATGAGTACAGTTTTACCAACTCCTGCACCACCGAACAATCCAGTTTTTCCACCTTTTGTATATGGTTCCATTAAATCAACTACTTTAATACCTGTCACTAACATTTCAGCTTCTGTAGTCAAATTTTCTAATTTTGGTGCAGGTCTATGAATCGGATATTTTTTACTATCAGTAATTTGTTCTTTACCATCAATAGTATTACCAATAACATCGAATAACCTTCCCAATACTTTATCACCAACAGGGACAGAAATTGGTTCACCAGAATCTTCTACAGGAAATCCTCTAACCAATCCATCAGTAGAGTCCATTGCTACGGTTCTGACTGTCGAGTCTCCAAGATGTTGTGCAACTTCTAAGATTAATTCACTTTTATCTTCTTTCGTAATTTTTAATGCATTCATAATTTCAGGTAAATTTCCATCTGGAAATTCAACGTCAACTACTGCACCCATTATTTGTGATATTTTTCCCTGCATAATAAATTTATCCTTTCATTAATTTGATAAAGCCTCTGCTCCACCAACTATTTCTAACATTTCTGTTGTAATTGCTGTTTGTCTTGCTTTGTTAAATTGTAATTTTAAATCACTAATCATTTCTTTTGCATTTTCTGTAGCATTATCCATTGCTAACATTCTTGCAGCTTGTTCACTAGCAAATGATTCTAGCAAACATTGCCATATTTGAGTATTAAAATATTTTGGAACTAAAGATTGAATAATTTTTGGCTTTGAAGGCTCATAAATCATATCTTGGAATGGCTTTGATTCAGTGCTATTAAAAGCAATAGGTAATAATTGATTATATAATACTTCTTGTGAAGCAGCATTTTTAAAATAATTATAAATTACACTTAGGGCGTCAAATTCTTTATTCAGAAATGAGGTCACAAGATTTGAACCTATTGTAATAGCTTGGTTATAATTTAAATCATTCCAAGTTTCTGAATATGAGTAGTCTACATTATAATTTCTACTGCTAAAATATTCATAACATTTTTTACCAATACAAATTAATATCGTATTTTCTTTTCCAAGTCTATTAATTTCTTGTTCAGCTCTTTTGATAATATTTGAATTAAATGATCCCGCTAATCCTCGATCAGAAGTAATGATTAATAAAGCATTTTTATTTATTTTATCCCTTTTTTCTAATAAAGGGAGCATAGTCTCATCTACATCCATTAATAAATCTGAAATTAACCCTTCAATTCTATCAGAATATGGACGAGCTTGTTCCATTCTCTCCTGAGCACGCCTTAATTTTGCAGCAGCTACCATTTTCATAGCTTTGGTTACTTTCTGTATGCTAGATACAGATTTAATTTGTGATTGTATATGTTTAAGATTCGCCATATTTATACACTTGCTGTATCTTTTACTTGAGATGAAAAAGTTTTATTAAATGTCTGAATTGCATTTTTTAATTCATCCTCGATATCACCTTCAATTTTACCTGTATCTACAATCGTTTTAACCATATCTGATTTATTTGTTGATAGATATTCGAGTAACTCTTCTTCATAGCCCACAACATCATCAGTTGTTATATCATCCATATAACCATTAACTCCTGCAAAAATAACCATTACTTGATTTTCAACACTCATGGGAACATATTGTTTTTGTTTTAATATTTCTACCATAATTTTACCACGATTTAGCTGTTTTAGTGTAGCATCATCAACCGAACCAAATTTTGCAAATGCTTCAAGTTCTCTAAATTGAGCTAAGTCTAGTTTTAAAGTTCCCGCTACCTTTTTCATAGCTTTAATTTGTGCTGATCCACCAACACGTGATACAGAAATTCCAACATCAACAGCAGGACGAATACCCGAATTAAAAAGATTTGTATCTAAGAATATTTGCCCATCTGTAATAGATATTACATTCGTTGGAATATATGCCGACACATCACCTTCTTGTGTTTCAATAACTGGCAATGCTGTTAATGATCCACCACCTAAGTCATTACTTAATTTACTTGAACGTTCAAGTAAACGGCTATGAATATAGAATACATCACCGGGATATGCCTCTCTTCCAGGAGGTCTACGTAATAATAAAGACATTTGTCTGTATGCACTTGCTTGTTTTGATAGGTCATCATAAACAATAAGCGCATGTTTACCATTATCTCTAAAGTACTCTCCCATAGATGATCCTGCATAAGGAGCTATATATTGCATAGGAGCAGGATCTGATGCATTAGCAGCGACTACAATTGTATAATCCATGGCTCCAGCTTTTTCTAATTCTCCCACAACTCTAGCAACAGTAGATGCTTTTTGGCCGACTGCAACATAAATACAAAATACATCAGATTCTTTTTGATTAATAATTGCATCAATTGCAATTGCAGTTTTTCCAGTTTGTCTATCTCCAATTATTAGCTCTCTTTGTCCTCTACCAATAGGAGTCATACTGTCAATACTTTTAAGTCCAGTTTGAAGTGGTTCAACTACGGGCTGTCGTTGCATTACGCCTAAAGCTTTTCTTTCGATAGGATAAGATAGTGATGCATTAATACTGCCCTTTCCATCTAGGGGCTGACCTAGAGGATTAACCACTCTACCAATTAATTCTTCTCCTATTGGAACTTCAACAATTTTTCCTGTTCTTTTTGCGATATCACCTTCTTTTACTAGGCTGCTATCACCAAATAACACAATACCTACTGAGTCTTGTTCTAAATTTAGTGCCATACCAAATACTCCATTTGGTAATTCTACTAATTCAGAACTCATTATATTTTCTAATCCACTAACTCTTGCTACACCATCCCCAATATAAGTAACTTCTCCTACTTCTGTAACATCTATGTTAGCATTGTGTGATTCTAGTTGTTGTTTTAATGTTGATATTATTTCATCTGTTTTAAAATCCATTATGGCTCCTAATCATTACACATTATGTAAAGTTTTTTTTAATTGACTTAATTGATAAATTATTGAGTTATCAATAATTGTATTTTCATGTTTTATTTTTATACCACCAATAATTGAATCATCTACTATATTTTTAATTGTATATTTAGATTCTCCAAATAATTTTTGAAGCATTTCATTACTTACAGGTTTAGCTGTAGTAACTTCAATTTTACTTGCATTGAGTTCTTTTGTTGCTAAATCTATAAACTTATTAATGATTTGTACAGTGTATTTGGTTTGTTGCTGATTAATTAAAATATATAAAAATTCAATAATAATATCATCAAAGTCTTTTAATGCATTTTTTATAATTGCATGCTTTGATGAATTCTCTATTCTTTTTGACTCACACAATAATCTAAATGTAGCTTCACGTTTGTATAATTGCTTTATTATATTTAGTTGATCTACGGTTTTTTTAAGGAGGTTATGCTCCTTAACGATTTGAAATAGAGTAGATGAATATTTATTGATTTTATTTGTCATAATTTAGTTTTTTTCTTGAAAAGACTTTACAGTTTCTTCAATAATACGCTGATTATCATCATTATTTAAGTTACGTTTGACTATTTTTTCAGAAGCTTCTAACGCAATTTCTACAACCATATTTTTAATATCACTGAGTGCTTTATTTTTTGCAGCATCAATATCATCTTGCGCTTTAGATATTAGGCTCTCATATTGTGCCTTGCCATTTTCTTCTAATTTTGTTCTTAGATTTTCACCGGCCTGTTTAGCTTCAGCAATAATATTACTTGCTTCTTCTCTTGCTTTTTCTAGTATTGCTTCATTTTCTTTAGCTTGATCTTTAGCCTGTTCGGCTACTAGCTCTGCCTTTGATAGGGATTCTTCGATTGATTTAGCACGACTTTCTAGTGCATCCATTAATGGGCCCCAAGCCTTCCAGCGTAGCACTATTAGCAAGACTAGAAAAGTTGTAATAGTCCATAGGGTTAACCCTGTATTAGGCATCAACCAATCATTAATCCAACTACCACCACCGCCAGCAGCAAAAATAAAGTTGCAACTGATTATTATATAAATAAAATATTTTGCTTTATTCATATAATTATTATCCTACTACTGCTAAAATACAAACAACTAAAGCTATAATAGCAACACCTTCTAATAAGAATAATGGTAAGTTTACAGCACCAGTGATATCTTTAGCTGCTTCAGGCTGTCTTGAAATAGAATTAGCAGCAGCTGATGCGAACATGCCAATACCAATAGCAGCGCCAATTACAATCATACCGGCTCCAAGAGGTGCATACATAGCGCCAGGGTTTGCAGCAAATATTGAAGATATTCCAATCATACCTAGTGTTGTTTTTCTTAATAAAGACATTTTTTTCTCCTTTTTATTTTTTAATGATCTGCGTGAATTGCCATCCCAATAAACACGCACGATAAAAGTGTAAATACGTATGCTTGAACCAAGCTTACAATAATTTCTAATCCATAAATAGCGGTATTTAATAATACCGCTATAAATCCAGCAAACATTCCAATTGAATAATTTAGTACAGCCCCTTCTTGATGAGTAGCCACATCGACACCACCACCTAAAATAATAGGTAGTGCAAAAATTGCCACCATTCCTATATGACCGGCTGTCATATTAGCACCTAACCTCATAATTAATGCAAATGGCTTAACAAACATACCTATAATTTCGATAGGAATTAAAATAATTAATACCGGAGCAGGTACACCGCTAGGTATCATATTTTTCCAATGTCCAATAAAACCATGTTTTTTAACACCAGCTATTATAATTGCAAAAAATGTAATAGTTGCAAGACCTAGTGTTACTCCAAAATTACCTGTCGCAGTAGCACCTCCACCTCCACCAATTTTAATATATTCAAAAAACGGAACTAAGCCTAATAAATTACATGTTAATATAAATACAAAAAATGTCATGGCAACAGGCGTCCACGTTCGAGCATATTTTTTACCGATGTTAGGTATAACAATTTCTTTATTGATAAAATCTAAAAGTATTTCGAATATTTGAGATAGACCAGATGGTTTTGCTTTAATGTTTTTTCTATATTTTTTAGTGGCTAGAAGTGATAAAATCATTGTTACTACAGCAGATATTAGTAGCATAATAATATGCTTTGATATTAATAACCCAAAAACTTTAACTGATTTAGAATCTGCCACATGATGTAATATAGAGTCACCCCAACCTGTAAATTCCCCAGATCCACAAAAGGCAGATGACAACAATGTGATTAAAACAATTAAAAGATTATTTTTTGTGTTCATTTTTTAATATAATATTTTGTAAAACAAAGCCTTCTATAAAATGACAAATCACTACGATACAACAACCAACTATAATAAATAACTGTATGTTTGAGATACTAAATTTAGAAAGAAAAAAGTATATAAACATTGAAATAATTATCAATTTTATAAAAAAAATAATTAAATGATTCTTAAATATATTTTTTTTAAAAAATAGTGGGTTTGCATATATAATCACTATAGGAAAGAAGCAAAGGAGCAAAATAATAAAAGAATAAATTAATAACATTATTTAATTTGTTTATATAATTCATACATCCCAACAATAGCACCTAAAATTAACATACTTATAAACCAAATAATATTATCATATTTATAGAATAAATAATATCCAATACCACCAAGTCCCAATATCGACGCAAGCAATGTGTAGGCCGCATTCATTGCTTTTTGAAAATTACGATTGGGATTATCCACTATTGCTGATTAGAGGTATTGATTTGCTCAATTTTAGGTTCTTTATTCTGTACCATATTGCACATGCCATCAAAATTAGCACCTTCTTCAATAGTTATGATGGATGCACGAATATCACCTTTTAATTGACAGCTTTCACCTAATACTATCTTCTGCTCCACATTAACATCACCGCGTACCTCACCACTAATAAATATTGATTGAGCTTCGATATTGCCTGTAATTACAGAGCCTTTTGCTGTATTCACAGTGCCATTAGAAATAATATTACCTGTAACTTTGCCATATATAATAATATTGCCAGATACATTAATATCCCCTTGAATATCAATTTCATGTGCTAGTATTGTCCCTAGAGCATTTTGTTTATTATTTGATTGAAACATCTTTTACCTTATATTCCTCAATTAAATTTCTAGGGTCAATAATAAGATTATTATGCCAAATTTCAAAATGTAAATGTGGCCCATCATCATGATTAGATTTCCCAACTTCTCCAATAATTTGATTTTGATTCACAAATTCTCTTTTAGAGACTAACCTGTTATGCATATGAGCATATAGTGAATAATAATTATTAGGATGCGCTATAATGATAGTATTACCAAGATGATTTATTTTACCCGAGAATATAACTAATCCTTGTTTTATAGCCTTAATATCTGATTTGAAAGTTGCAGCAATATCTATTCCATAGTGAGGATTTTTAGGGTCATCTATAATACCCCTAGTAACAATGCCATCTACAGGTTGGCTAATGGGAATAATATTCTTTAAATTGTCGTATTCCTCATATAATGCAAAGCTATTCAATAAAGAATCGTTAATGATGTTTTCATCATGTAAAAATTTAATCATTGTATTTAATTTCTGATCCTTGAGATAAATATTTGAAAATTGTTTTTTTAGATTTGGCTGATTATAGTAGCGAATGATAATGGTTATTGATGCTATTGTCAAAAAAAGTACAAATAAAGCAATGAGTTTAAATGAAAAATGTGATAAACTAAAATTTATATTTTTTTTAGTATTTTCATTAATGATAATAAATGAAATTTTTTTATTATTCATTGTTGATTTTTTTTATTATTTGAATAAGATCCTTTAAGGATGAAAAGTGTATTTTTAATGTTCCACTGCCATCTTCTGCAATATGTGTATTTATTTTTGTTTTTAAATAGGGCGTTAACTTTTTTGCAATTTTTTTAATTTCTGATCGATCTTTACTATTAATTTTTGGTGGAATATTTTTTTCCCCAGCGATAAATTTATTAATTAATTTTTCTGTTTCTCTTACACTTAAATTGTTTTTTATAATTTGGTTATAAATTTTAATCATACTAACAGAATGTTTAATTTTTAATAAAGCCCTAGCATGTCCATATGTAATGTAATTACTTTGTAAGCCCTGCTTTATAATAGGGGGTAATTTTAATAATCGCATTTTATTAGAAATTTCTGATCGACTTTTAGATACTTTGCTAGCAATGTCTTGTTGAGTTAAATTATATTTTCCCCTTAATATAGCATAGCCTTCAGCCTCTTCTATTGGATTTAAATTGACACGTTGAATATTCTCAATAAGAGCATATTCCATGAGTTCACCATCATCATTTATAGTAATTGTATATGCTGGAATCCATTTTAATTTTAATATTACGGCAGCTCTATATCTTCTTTCTCCAGCAATGATTTGATATGTTTTATCAGATAATTCTCTAACTGTAATAGGCTGTAAAATACCATTTAATTTAATAGATTCTACTAGTTCTTGCATATCCTTGTCATCAAATTTTCGTCTTGGTTGGTTTTCATTAGGTATAATTTTTTCAATAGCAATTTGACCCTGAAGATAGCGATTGCTTTCTTCTGAATTATTTGTCTTAATGATTGCCTGTAATCCTTTGCCTAATACTTTATCCATTTTGATTTAATATTTCTGATACTAGATTCATATAATTTTGCGATCCCGTAGATGATGCATCATATAGTACAATAGGTTTTCCAAAACTTGGAGATTCTCCTAATTTAACATTTCTGTGTATTAACGTTTTATATACTTTATCTCCAAAATATTCTTTAACTTCACTTACTACTTGTTTAGATAAATTTAACCTCGAATCATACATTGTAATTAACACCCCTTCAATATCTAATTTGGGATTTAAATTATTTTGAATTAATCTTACGGTATTTAATAATTGAGAAAGTCCTTCTAGGGCATAATATTCACATTGAATTGGTATAATCAATGAATTGGCGGCTGTAAATATATTAACTGTTAAAAGACCTAATGATGGAGGACTGTCAATAATAATATATTTATATTTTCCTTTAAGTTGATTTAAAGATTCCTTTAGAATCGATTCTCTAGTAAACATACTAACCAATTCAATTTCAGCACCAGCTAATTGAGCTGAAGATGGAATAATATCTAAATAATCAATTTCTGTATTGTGTATGCATTTATTAATATTTTTTTGGTTTATTAATACATCATATATAGAACAATTCTTTACATTATCAATGCCTACTCCAATTGAAGCATTAGCTTGAGGATCGACATCAATTAATAAAGTAGGTGTCTCAGTAATAGCTAAAAAAGAAGCAATATTAACCGCTGATGTAGTTTTACCTACTCCTCCTTTTTGATTTGAGATAGCTATAATTTTTGTATTGAATGATTTCATTTCAATTTTTTTTTACCATAGAATTTAACTTTTGTATATATTATAAAATATATAAAAATCGCTTATTTGTAAATTTAATTACAGCTAAATTTACAAAGCATTTATTTTATAGAATTATATTATTCGTAATAAGCAATGTTCCAAAATTTAAATATTAGATGGATTGTTATTATAAGTCTTGTAATAGGGGCCATATATTTTATAATGCCTACCTATAATTATTATTCCATTGTTAATGATCCTGATCTAGAAGATATTAATGTTGATTATTTACAAGATGATGCTCTGAAGTTAGGTCTAGATTTGCGAGGAGGATTGTATATTATATTAGAGCTTGATTATTATTCATATTTATTACAACAATCTAATAAAAAACAATCTTTGCCATCAAAAAATGAATTAGTCAACTTAATTAATTTAGCGATTGATAAGTCTAATAGTAGCCAAGATGATGTGTTGGTTAGTTTTGTAGACATTGCTATTCAGAACAATATCGATTTAACAAAATATTATTCTAATTTATTAAGATCAAATCCGGGATCTACAGAAAAAGATATTATTACATTGCTTAAAAATCAAAGATCTGAATCAATGATTAGCATTTTAGATGTTATGCGTAATAGGATTGAGGGGCACAACCAGTATGGAGTTGGAGATCCATCTATTCAGCAATTTGGTTCTGATCGACTGGTGATTGAACTAGCGGGTGTCTCAGACGTATCAAAGGCTAAAGAATATATTCAAAGAACAGCAGACTTTCAATTGACTCTAGTTGAGGATATGGAAAGATTTACTAATATTATTTTTAAGATTGATAATAGCCTGAATAATGATATTAAGTTGCAGAATTTATTAATGCCAGGACGAGGTAGTATGTTTACGTCTTATGAAAATTATGATATTATTAATTTTTTATTAGATAAAGGATCAGTTGTTTTTTCAGATAAATATCAAATTTTATGGGATGATAAAATTGAAACTATGCCTGATGGTGAATCAATTAGAAGGTTGTATTTAGTGAGTTCAAATTCTGCTATTTCTGGAGGAGAAATAAAAGAACCAAAAGCCTTAATATCTGAATTTGGGAATGAAGATGCAGGCAGATGGATTGTGAATTTAGATATGACTAGAGAAGGGAAAATTAAATGGAGTAGATTCACAGGGCAAAATATTGGTAAAAAGGTAGCTATTGTACTTGATAAAAAAGTATTTATGGCCCCAACCATCCAAAATCAAATTTCTTCTGGAGGAACACGTATTACAGGTTTTGCGAATAAACAAGAAGCTGAAGATATAGCTGCTGTCTTAAAAGCTGGAGAGCTCCCTGCTCCTATTAAAATAGCTCAAATTAATTATATTGGACCTTCATTAGGCAATGACTCAATTGATTCTGGAAAAATGGCAATGTTAATTGGATTAATTGCTGTATTTATATTTATGATTATATACTATAATTTGTCAGGTATAATTTCAACGATAGCATTATTAATTAATATGACATTAGTTTTAGGTGTATTGGTGACTATGGATGCTGTTTTAACATTACCAGGTATAGCAGGTTTATTATTAACAGTAGGCATGTCAGTAGATGCTAATATTATTATTTTTGAACGGATCAGAGAAGAATTACGATTAGGTACAAAAATTGATTCAGCAATTCATGTTGGATATAATAGAGCTTTTATTACTATTTTAGATGCTAATATTACCACACTGTTAACAGCTTTTGTATTATCATTTATAGGTTCAGGTCCTATTAAAGGATTTGCTACTACTTTAAGCGTTGGAATTTTATGTTCAATGTTTGCAGCAATTTTTGTGACTAAAACAATATTTATTACATTTATGAAATATAAATCAATTCAGAAACTTAGTATCTAATATGCAATTATTCAAAAGTACATTAACATTAAATTTTAGTAAATATACATCTATTACAGGCATTGTATCTGCATTATTAATATTAATTTCATTATTATTAATAATTATTAATGGTTTGAATTTAGCCGTAGAATTTACAGGTGGAACAAATCTTAATTTATCTTTGGAAAAAACATCCATTAGTGAATTTAGAGAAAATGTTAATAATATATTATCTCAAAAAGTAGAAGTTGTGGAAATTGAAAATAATGATTCAAATTCTAATTTTTTATTGAGAACCAAATTTTTAGAAGATGAATCTGTCATTATTGATAAGTTGAAATTAATATATCCTAGCTTAGAGCTTAATAGTATTGATTCATTTGGCCCAAAGCTTGGGGCTGAATTACAATCAAGCGCAAGAAATGCAATCCTGCTTGCATTGCTTCTAATATCTCTATATATCGCCATTCGTTTTGATCGATATTATGCACTCGGCAGTTTAGCTGCCTTAGTACATGATGTTTTAATTACAATTGGTATATTATCATTTTTAAAGATTGAAATAGGTATAACAATTATAGCAGCATTATTAACCATTGTAGGCTATTCACTAAATGATACAATTGTTATTTATGATAGAATTAGAGAAAATATAGGTAAATTAATCAATGACAATCGATTAGATGTTGTTAATAGATCACTAAATGAAACATTAAATCGAACGGCCGTTACAACCATTACGACACTGATGGTGGTAATTGTATTATATTTTTATGGAGGTATAGTATTGAAACCTTTTGCCTTAACTCTTATCATAGGTATTATTATTGGTACATATTCTTCATTATTTGTAGCGAGCCCAATTATGTTATTTTTTGAAGAAAAATACCCAATTCCAGAATATAAAGAAGAGGAGGATTATTAAATATGTCATTTGATGCAGTAGTAGGAGGACAATGGGGAGATGAAGGAAAAGGTAAAATAGTTGATTTATTAAGTAAAAATGTTGATGTTGTGGCAAGATACCAAGGTGGCGCAAATGCAGGACACACTGTTTATCAAAATGATAAAAAAATAGTTTTACATCAAATTCCAACAGGTGCATTAAGAGAAAATTGCGTGTGTATCTTAGGTAATGGTATGGTTATAGACCCTATTGGCATCTTGGATGAAATTAATACCCTTAAAGATTTAAAAATTCGTGTAAAGAATAGAATTTATATTGATTATTACGCACATATTGTAACTCCTATTCATAAATGTATTGATAGATTAAATGAAGCTAAAACTAATAATGAAATTGGTACAACGTGTAAAGGAATTGGTCCTACATATACAGATAAATATAAAAGAATTGGTATTAGAGCAATTGATTTATTAGATATGCCTGCTTTAATGGATAAAATTAATAAACGATTAGAGTTTGGATTAAATGCTAATGAAATTACACATGATGATATTCCTCAATTAAAAGAAGAGCTGGAGTTA
>CEQN01002546.1_pt1 | contig 12125 bp, 10 predicted proteins | sample 427011 | NCBI WGS metagenome assembly CEQN01 (sample SAMEA2621277, study PRJEB7988) | marine metagenome | biome: marine biome (ENVO:00000447); feature: deep chlorophyll maximum layer (ENVO:xxxxxxxx); material: "saline water (ENVO:00002010), including plankton (ENVO:xxxxxxxx)" | depth 120 m
ACCTACTCCTACTCCTACTCCTACTATTGAAGAGTACGAAACGGAGGTAGAAGTAAACATTGCAGGTACGGCTTCATCGACTAGAGCTACGGGTGCTACAGCTACAAGAACTACAGGTGCTACAGCTGTAAGAACTACAGGTGCAACTGCTACAAGAACAACTTCAGCCACTACAACATCACCAAATGTTAATTCAGAAGGTGTAGTTATTGGCACGCAAGCTGATGCTGAAGGAAATGTTGAAAACTTATACAACGTAGTTGAAGAGTACGAAGTTACAGAGGTTTATGAAACCACTGAAGAGTACGAAACTACGGAGACTGTCCCTGCAGTAGCTGCTTCAACAGCAACAGCAACAGCGACAGCTACAAGAGAAGTAAATTAAAAAATAGTAACTACGTAAAAAAGCCCCTTCACAGGGGCTTTTTTTATGACTACAGTTACAACTCGATAACCTTATAAAATTAAAGCCCCACTATAGAGGCTTTTTTGTGATCTCAAAATATATTTCTGGAAGCCTTGGTGAGATATTTTGTACGGATTTCCAAACAAAATTAGAATCATCTACCCAGTATTTATTGGTTCTAAACCATCCTACTTTATTTGATGATATTTCTTCCTCTATTAGCTGAAGCCTTTTAGAACCAAATAATAATTCAATATTATCGATTTCCTTTAGGGAGTGAGTGTAAGTTACTTTAAGATTATTTAAAGTAGGCATGCTGAATGTGTAATATGAAACAAATTCCTTTTTAGGGTCTATAGCTTCATGCCATGTATTTGAAGCTGACAATCTTTCTTTTAGATTGTTATTAAGACCACCTGTTTTAATTATCTTTCCATTATTAATTACTAAATAAACTCCATCAGCACTAACCCAGGTATAGTCTTCATTGTTTTTGCTCTCTAAAATCATAAGAGCTGTAGGTCCATTTCCAATTTTTACTAACATAGAGGCGTAAGGAATATTTTTGATTACTTCTGGTTTTATTTCATTTTCAACACCTGTTATAAATTGCTGAATATTCTTAAATGCTTCTACATATCCGGGGGCAATTCTACTGGTATCTATGCTAGCGCAAGAACTAATCAAGATTAATGAGAATAGAGGAATAAAGTATTTCATTTTTATTTAAGTATATAATCCCAATCACGAGCTAGTGCAGAAGAGTTAGAATCGCCCAAAATACCTATTAAGGAAGAGTTCTTGTTGAGGATGGCTCCTCCATCTTTAGTAAGCGGGTGTAAGCCAAAGGCTATTACACCAGTTCGAAAATTAGAATAAAGCAACTGAGTTGGTACTGATAAGTAGAAACCTTTATCAAAACTTCCCTCTCCAAACTCTTCAGCAGATAGGTTTGTTTTTGTTGCGAAGACTCCCAAGGTAAAGCCTGAATTAAATCTTCTTGAAAGATCTAATGTCGCCCCTTTATCTCCAGCTAAATATTTACCAATTAAAAGTTGAGAACGGATTTGATAGGGTAGATCATAATAGATACCGACATGACCTGTTGTTGTAGTGTAGTCCCTGAAGGAGAACAATTGATTATATGCTCTTTGTTTAACTCTGTGCACGGTCAAACCTATTGCATATTTCTTATCAAATGGTCTATATAAAACTTCTCCTCCAAACCCTCCAAACATTTCCTCCAAATATCCAACATCTAATCTTGTATAAATATCTTTATAAGGACTGCCATAGTACTCAAGCTGCATTCTTTGTATGTTGTTTTTACCTTCAGCTAAGTAATCCTGTATGTCACTTCTAACATGAGGAATTTCGCTTAAACTTGGGTTAGCAAAGTCATCAAAAGTATCATAAATATTTATGCCAATTGAAGTCTTAAGGCTTAAATTTCTTTTAAATTTAATACCTAGATCAGTTTTCCAATAAAGCTGTCCAAGATAGAACCCTTCTGGGCCTCCTATTTGATGTTTTAGGCCTGGAGACATATTCCAACTAAATTCAGGAAAATTAACTGTCGGTATAAAGTCAGCATTCTCATACAAAGGCTTAGAGCCATCAGAGTCTAGACTACTCAGTTCGAGTAGTTCCATAGAACTTAATGAGCCTTTATCGGCCTGATCAAAATAATCTTTACCTAACGAAATGGTAGCAACTTCGAAGTCACCATTCATGGCATGAATATTTATTCTTTCAATTCCTTCAGGCGAGAGGGCTGAAACTATCCTTGCTGTTCTGCCAATAGGCCTAGTAGCTTCAAAAAACCTTTGAGACGCTATTGCTACATCGACTTCTTTTTCTTTTAAAGTCGCGCCTTGAATATATATTGATTCACTTCTTAGACCTAAATTGAGAGATCTATAGAATATATCTTTATTCTCTTTAACTACTCTTTGTTGAGTTCTATTGAGTTTCTGGACTGTTTTTGGCGGAGGTTTAGGAATACTATCTTTCAAAAAATTGCCTTTAAGAGAAAATCCTACTCTAAACTGAGAGCCTCTCTCAAATGAAGAAGAAAAGCTTAAATTTTTAGAAAATGCATAATTTAAACCTAAGTTAAACCTACTATTAACTTCTCTGACAACGCCCCTAGTGTCTGGATTAGAAGTATCATATTCTAGCTTTAATCTTAAACCTCTTTTTGGGAGATCATATTCTAATCCTCCAAAAATGGCTGCATTGCCAGAGAACCAGCTTCTATAAGACAATGCTCCTCCTTGACCACTTTCACTATCTCTATTACGAAAAGATTCATGCAACGTAGTGAGAGGATTAGATATATTATTATCTGTTCCTAATACACCCCAACCTATTCCTATAGACAGATCTAAACTTCCAATCTTTTTTGAGGATACTATGTATTCCGAAGCAAATTCACCAGTTCCAGCTAAATCTCTCAACCCACCAGCAATAGCTGGAAAGTAATAAGTTTCTTCTTTTATCAAGGCTTTAACATCAAATCCTTTGTCTTTTAAAGATTGATTACCACTATAGGAACTAGGACCATATAGTTGATTTTTAATTTCTACATATCTATATGTTGCCTCTAACCAATTGAAAGGCGATGCAGTCAAAGAGGTAAATTCATGTGGAAATGAAGATGAAAAACTGAACCTCAATGAAGCCTCAGGCATCATTCTTGCATTAGGCATTTCTATAATGCCAGTATTTCCATAATTATAAGCTGTTGGGACTACTTTATATGGGTAGTAGTCATCAATTGATGCAACGAGCGACAACGAAGAAGTTAAGCTTAGCAAATATAGCCAGACCTTAAGCTTCATAATTTACTCTAATCGCTTATAGCAGCAATGGCAGCAGCAGATGTAGCTAAATCAGCTAAAATAGGTGTTATGATCTGAGTCCATCTAATTGCATCGAAAGGTTTAGAATCTCTAGAAATAACTATTGTGCTTCCAGGTAAAATACCTTTGTTGGTACTAAATAGACCTTTTTTAATTAGTTGGGCTTTACCATTCGGCAATATTACGAAAATCTTATTCTTATCAGCAGAATCTCTCAATCCACCCGCCAAGTCAATGTAATCATATATTGAATATTCAGGATTGAATCCAACTGTTGCGCTATTTAAAACTTCTCCAACTATAGAAACAGATGAGGGTCTTTTTGGTATATACAATTCATCACCATCTTGTACAGTAAAATTTGTGATTGGATCAGACTTGAGAGCTAAAGTATCCAAATCGACTATCATTCTTCCTAAAGGCTCTTCTTCCCTAAGTTTTTTAATCAGATTTGATATCGGTAATAAAGTATATTCTCCAACACTTACGGAATTTTGTGTAACTATATCGACTATAGTATTTTCTAATTCATCGGCAGCTCTCTCAAATGAAAGTTTTTGAGACTTGGCAACTTCATCTCTTAAATAAACACCACCTTGAAAATAAGCCTCACCACTGAAACCACCAGCTCTTTTAAGAATATCTAAAATTTTATCTCCTGGTTGAATGGAATACTCTCCGGGATTTTTTATCTCACCAGATAGTTTTATAGTACGAGGATCAACTCCTGCGACTGATGAGATATTTATAACATCACCATTTTTTAAGGTTACGTCAGAGACTTTTTTTGGATCTAAATAGCTAATATTTCTCTTTGCAGTTGTAGAATCAACTGAACTTAATTCTAGTTTAGGAGTTCCGAATACTTCAGAGTTGAAACCTCCTGCAAGGTAAATAGCATCTTTAACTGATTCTCCTTCAATAAACTCATAACGATGAGGCCTTTTGAAAGCGCCTCCTAAATTGACAGAATTTTCTATAAAAGGAATAAATATCACATCTCCGTCTTGAAGAACAACATCAGAATCAAGAGAACCTTTAAGAAGAAAATCATAAAAATCATAAGTAGATATAACCTTGTTATTTCTTTTAATTTGTATGTTCCGTAAAGATCCTTGCTCGTTTACACCGCCGCTAACAAACAGTGCATTTGAAACAGAACTTAAACCACTCATGACATATCGACCCGGTTTATAAGCTTCTCCTAATACATAAACACCAATTGATCTTGTCTCAACAATAGACATATCTACTTTGGTCCCGATAAGTGATCCTTCAACTTTCTTGTTTAAGTGTTCTTTTGCTTCTTGATATGTCATTCCAAGAAAGTTAATAGGCCCGATATATGGAAGAACAACTTTGCTTTCTCTATTTACAAAAACTTTTACTTTTCTTTCTTGGGCACTACCATAAAAATTAACTTCTAAATTATCACCAGGCCCAATAATGTAATCAGGGTTTACAGGGGAGTTGTCTACTGGTGCAAAAGTAGTGGGAGAATACTGAAAAAAGCTATAACCGTATATACATTCAGGACAAGACTGGTCAGGAGAGGCTAAATCTTGTAATTCCGGTCTTAAGACTAAATTGCTTGCCTCTTCGAAAGTTTCTTGAATTTCTTCCTGTAAACTTGCACCACTCTCCATTTTTCCTAAGACGCTTGCTCTTTGATCAGGTGGAAGCTGCTCTAACATCTGCAATTGGGCAGCAGAGGGTTCGAAAGTTTCAGCTAAAATCGAGGACCCATAAAGAATGGTAAGAAGAAGAATTACTAAGCTTTTTTTATTCATTGAGTTATTTTACAGTGTTAAACGGATAAATCTATCCGGTATTTTTATTGGGATTTCCTAAACTCCAACCTAATTTTGTCCTACAAGATGAAAAGAAACTATGATCAGTAGGATGTATCAAAGTTAACTCTGTTTTAGCTTTCTGAATAAATACTTCTTGATCGGACGTAACTTTCAAGTTGTTATGACTATCCATACTTAAATATGCTTTGGACTTTCCTCTTACTCTGAGTTTTATTTGCTTATCTTGGCTTGTAATAAGTGTCCTAGCATTCAAACTATGGGGAAACATAGGAAGAAGAGTAAAAGCCTGAACTTCAGGAGAAATTATTGGACCATTTCCCGATAAAGAATATGCAGTAGATCCTGTGGGTGTACTTACTATTAGGCCATCTCCCTTTTGTCTATAAACAAACTCATTATCTATATAAAGGTCGTACTCCATCAATTGGGCTATAGAACCTGAGTGAAGTACAATTTCATTTAAAGCTATGTATTTTTCTTTTGTTCCGGAAATTTCTGCTTCAAGGAATATTCTGTTATCTTCAATTAGGTCTCCGTGCATTATTAAATTAAGTGCGAAAGTAAGATCTGCAGGCGGAATATCAGTCAAAAAACCTAGGTTACCAAGATTTATTCCCAGAACAGGTACACCTTTACATCCAAAATTCCTTGCTGAACTTAACAAGGTACCGTCCCCGCCTATTGCAATTATTAAATCTGAACGTTTAATTATAGTTTTGTCTGATAGAACCTTATTTGAAAATTCACTCTTTATTTTTGAAGAAACCGGGGATAAACAGTTAACTCCAAGATTAGAAAGAACCTCGGCAACTTGACTGGCAATAGAAACAACTTTTTTGTCTTTTAGAGAAGAATAAATAGCAACATTTTTAAATTTAAGATTACTTACCATTTTTTTACCCAATATATGAATATTGTATCAATTGCCGCAATTAAAACCTTAAAAACATACTTTGTCAGTGCTAGCATTAAAGCAGTAGACCAATCCATCCCAGTAGCAAAAACCCAAGTGAATTGATAAATAAAAGTGTCTATTAATTGAGACGTCATTGTAGAGAGATTATTTCTTAACCAGAGCTTGGATCCATTGGTTTTTTGCTTTAACCAATTAAAAAACCAGACATCAAAGCTTTGACTAACTAAATAAGCCGTTAATGAGCCTATAACAAAAGCAGGAGAATAGTAGGCTAAAGTACTAATTGCATTATGAACTTCCAAAGCCGAGCCAGTAATTTCAGAAGGTTTAAATTGAACGCTGATAACCAAAGTTATCATTACAGCTATATTGGCAACAAAACCAAGCATCACAGCTCTATTTGCTTCAGCTCTTCCGTATTTTTCGTTGAGAACATCCGTAGCGAAATAAATACCTGAATAAAGAATGGCACCCATGCTTACCTTGTAGGCTGTTCCAAAAATAACTAGCTCGCTTACTTTACCTCCCTGAAGATTGCCTAAAACTATGCCTAACACTACGGCCACATATAGCCCGTATTTCCCAAAAAACCTGTACAACAACAAAGCTAACCCTAGGTCATACACTACTGTGAGTAACCATAGGGATTCCTGACTGAGATTAAAGATATCCAAGGTGAGTAATTTTTGGTTATATATTATCTTAAAGAGCAAGAAAGATGTCTTTAAAACTTGAAGAATTAATTAAAAAAAGTAAAAAGGTAGTTTTTTTTACTGGGGCTGGCATCAGTACAAATTCTGGTATACCTGATTTTAGAGGTCCTAAAGGAGTCTGGAAAACGTCTACTCCTATTTATTTTCAAGACTTCATCTCATCAAAAGAAAAAAGGATTGAATCTTGGCAAAGAAAGTTTGGAAACGAATTAAGCATAGATTCTGCGCAACCAAATGTAGGCCATAAAAAGATTGCTGAAATTATGCAGACAAAAGATTCCTTTCTCATCACACAAAATGTAGATAACTTACATCAAAATTCTGGGGTAGATGAAGAAAAAATATCTGAACTTCATGGCAATGCAACATACGCTAAATGTCTTGATTGCAGTAAGCGGTATGAATTAGAAGATTTAAAAAAAGAATTCCTCAAAAATTCTGAGCCTCCTTTATGTTCTGTCTGTGAAGGGATCCTAAAAACAGCTACAATATCTTTCGGGCAAGCTATGCCTGAGACGGAAATGCAAATCTCCCAGCGTAAGGCTATTGAATCAGATCTTTTTATATGTATTGGAACTTCTTTAGCAGTATTCCCAGCTGCTGATCTGCCTCTTCTTGCAAAGGAAACTGGTGCAACCTTAGTTATTCTTAATAATGAGCCAACGCAAATGGATCAATACGCCGATTTAGTAATAAATCGAGATATTTCTGAAGTCTTTACAGAGATTTCGGTTTAGTCCTTTAATCATGAGTAAGAGCTACTAAGCCCAATAATTTGCCCTCTTTCATCTCCTCTAAAGTTCTATTTGCTTCTGATACATCTCTTGTCTCTACATCCACAGGGTCAATTTTACCTGCAACTACAAGTTCCATTAGTTCTTCCATATCCCCTAAAGGTCCTACATAAGAACCCATTAATTTCTTTTCAGTAAGTGCCTGCATAGGTAGAGGTAAAGTTAACTGTCCTCCAAAAAGCCCTACTACTACATAGCTTCCTCCTCGTGCTAGAAGGTTGTATCCAAAATTAACAGAAGCTTCAGCTCCAACAAAATCCACAATGGACCTAGCACCACCCTCAGTTAATTCCATTATCTGCTCAGCAGCACCCTCTTCAGAAGAATTTACAGTTGCTGAAGCTCCCAATTGTCTTGCCATCCCAAGTTTTTCATCATCAATATCTACAACGATAGGATTTATCCCATAGGCTGCTTTAGCAATTTTAAGCGCTAGCAGTCCAAGCCCTCCCGCAGAAACTATTACTAGTGAATTATCTTTATTATATGGTCCGGCTTTCTTAAGAGCGCTGTAAGCAGTTAATCCTCTGCAAGCGTAACTTCCTGCCAAACTATCTGGTGTATCTCCAGCATCAAATAAATATTTAGTATCTGGAACAAGTACATGATCTCCGTAACCACCAGCAACATGAATTCCAAGATTAGAGTTATTTGCACAGTAATGCGTCATATCATCATTACAAAGATCACAATCTCCACATCCCATCCAAGGATAAGCTACATATTTATTTCCAATTTCTATTCCTTCAACATCTTCTCCAACTGCAACTACCTCTCCAAAAATTTCATGTCCCATAGTTAGTGGCTCTCCTCCAGGCAGTGGTGAGGGCAGTTGCACTCCTCCTCCTAAATCAAAATAACCATCATGAATATGTACATCTGAATGACACACTCCACATGCAACAGTCTTTAGAAGAACTTCTTTGCCTTGTGGTTCAGGAGTCTGAATTTCTCTTTGTTCTAATGGCTTGCCATTTTCTACTACTTGATAAGCCTTCATAAATCTTCCCCAGTTAATGTTTTGTTATGCTTAGATTATATCTATAATCAGAACATTACAAACCAACATTAAAGGATTTAAATGACAGATCTACAAACTTTTAGAGAAGAGACAAGAGATTGGCTCGAAGAAAATTGTCCGCCGGAAATGAGAAAACCCGGCGATGTAGCTTGGGGTGGAAGAAATGCACAATTTTCTCATCCAGACCAAAAGCTATGGCTTGAGAGAATGGGTGAAAAGGGTTGGACTTGCCCTACCTGGCCTAGTGAGTACGGTGGAGGTGGACTTTCTAAAGAAGAAAACAAAATTCTTCAAGAAGAAATGGGGGCAATAGGAGCTAGATCACCCTTAGGAAGTTTTGGTATTTGGATGCTTGGACCTGCTCTTCTTGAATTTGCTACTGAAGAGCAAAAAAAAGAACACTTACCTCCTATTGTAAGAGGCGAAGTATGGTGGTGTCAGGGCTATAGCGAACCAGGTTCTGGTTCAGATCTTGCTTCTTTGAGTACTAAGGCAATAGAAGAAGGCGACGAATATGTCATAAATGGACAGAAGATTTGGACATCCTATGCAGATAAAGCGGATAAGATCTTCTGCTTGGTAAGAACAGGACCACAAGAACCAAAGCATGATGGAATAAGTTTTCTTTTAATTGACATGGATCAACCTGGTGTTACTACAAGACCAATTACATTGATCAGTGGAAAATCTCCTTTTTGTGAAACATTTTTTGATGATGCCAAGGCACCTGTTAAAGACTTAGTAGGAGGTTTAAATAAAGGATGGACCGTTGCTAAAAGATTGTTGGAGCACGAAAGAACCATGATATCTGCTATGGGATTATCTGGTGGAGGAGATGGAAGTAAAAAAACTAAGTCAGGATTAGCTGAAATAGGCAAGAAATATGCTGGTGTTGATTCTGATAATCAAATTTCAGATAAAGCTCTTAGAAGAAAAGTTGCTTTACATGACTTAAACTCAAGAGCATTTGGTTTAACAATGCAAAGAGTTGGTGAAGAAACAAAGGTTGGACAGCCTAGTCCCGCAGCAGCTATGGCTAAGCTTTATGGAACTGAACATAACAAACTTAGGTATGAACTCATGCTCGAGGCAATGGGAACACAAGGTATCGGGTGGGATGGTGAAGGCTTCTCCATGGAAGAGCTAGCAATCACAAGAGACTGGTTAAGAACTAAAGCAAATTCAATAGAAGGTGGAACTTCTGAAGTACAACTTAACGTAATATCGAAAAGAGTTTTAGGACTACCAGATAAATAAAATGGCTCTAGTACTTAATGAGGAACAGCAATCCCTCAAAGACATTGCTAAAGAATTTTTACAAAAAAATGCTCCTGTAACTCATTTCAGAGAGATAAGAGATACTGAAAGTCAACTTGGATATGATCCAGATCTTTGGAAACAGATGATTGATCTTGGATGGTCAGGAATCCTTGTGCCTGAAGAATATGGCGGTTTCGACTTTGGAATGGTTGGAATGGGAAGCATCCTTGAAGAAATGGGAAAAATGCTCACTCCTTCTCCCTTATTTTCAACAGGAGTTCTTGGTGCTAGTCTCATCTCTCTTGGAGGGAACGAAAAACAAAAACAAACTTACTTACCTCAAATTGTAGACGGTTCAATTACTACCGCATTAGCGTTAGAAGAAGGAAATAGGCACTCTCTTCTTTCAATTAATACAGAGGCAAAAAAAGATGGAAAAAATTTCACTCTTACCGGGAATAAAACTTTTGTAATCGATGGACATAGCTCAAATCTTCTGATTGTTGCAGCAAGAACAAGCGGGTCTGAAAAAGATTCATCAGCTATTACTTTATTTTTAGTTGACCCAGGTATAGATGGAGTTGAAGTGAATAAAACGAGTATGGTTGATTCGCGAAATTCTGCAAATATAACTCTCAAAGAGGTTATTGTTTCAATAGATGACGTCTTAGGTGAAGAAAATAATGGAGCCGCTCTTCTTGAAGAAGTTTTAGATAGAGCCCAAATAGCAATATCAGCTGAAATGTTAGGCAATGCTAGTCAGGCATTTGATATTACTCTTGAGTACCTAAAAGAGAGAAAACAATTTGGCGCTGTTATAGGCTCCTTTCAAGCACTACAACATCGAGCTGCAGAAATGTATTCTGAACTTGAACTCACTAAGTCTTCTGTAATTGCAGCTTGTGTTGCAGCAGATGAGCAATCAAATGATCTGAGAAGAATGGCTAGCTTGGCAAAGTTCAAAGCTGGAGAAACTAACCACCTAGTAACTAATGAAGCTGTGCAAATGCACGGTGGGGTTGGAGTAACTGATGAATACGATGTTGGTCTTTATCTCAAAAGAGCTAGAGTAACTGAACAAATATTTGGAAACTCTGAGTATCATTTAGACAGATACGCATCTCTAAGCGAATACTAAACTGAGCAACATAGAAAAACTCCTCCAAGTCATGTCTCAATTAAGAGACAAAGAAAATGGCTGTGAGTGGGATAAAGAGCAAACCTTTGAAACCATTGCACCTTATACTATTGAGGAAGCTTATGAAGTTGTCGATGCAATAGAGAGATCAGATAAATCTGACCTTAAAGAAGAATTGGGAGACCTTTTACTTCAAGTAGTATTCTTGTCTCAGATTGCCAAAGAGGAGAAGTCTTTTGAATTTAATGATGTTGTACAAGTAATAACTGAAAAGTTGATTAGAAGACATCCATATGTTTTTCAAAAAATGAAAAATCACTCTTCAGACGAGCAGATAGAGAAATGGGAAGAAATTAAAGTCCAAGAAAGAAAAGAAAAGAAACAAAATGGAGCGCTTGATGGTATTGCGCGGAATTTGCCGGCTCTAAACAGATCGCAAAAAATACAAAAAAGAGCATCGAAAGTTGGTTTTGACTGGCCAGATGTAATCGGAGTTTTTGAAAAAATAAAAGAAGAGACAAATGAACTTGAGGAAGCTATAAGCAAAAAGGATAAAGAATCAATTGAAGAAGAAATTGGTGATCTCCTGATGATTATAACTAATCTGGCTCAGAAATTAGAAGTGAATTCAGAACAAGCACTTAAAAAGTCTAATGATAAGTTTATAAGAAGATTTAATTACTTAGAAGAGCATCTAAACAAGAAAAATGAAACGTTTTCTGAAACATCTTTTGAAGAACTTGATGCACTCTGGGATCAATCTAAAAAATTAAGTTAGAATCTTTCTATGGAGAACATAAAAGGAATTCTGGGTTTTTTAGCTGTGGTCATTAACACCCTATTCTGGTGTTTATTTCTTCTTACCATAGCAATTTTTAAACTGCTCATACCAATGGAGTCCTGGAAGCGGCTTTGCACAAAATTAATTATAAATATCGGTGAGTGTTGGATCTATTGTAACGGCTTGTGGATACAAGCTTTACATAGACCAAGGTGGAATGTTGAAGGTTTTGAGGAGTTAGATTCATCAAACTGGTACCTAGCAGTAGCTAATCATCAATCCTGGGCTGATATATTTGTATTGCAAGGTATTACCAATAGAAAAATACCTATGCTAAAGTTTTTTATGAAACATGTACTCATTTGGGTACCTATAATAGGGTTGGCATGGTGGGCACTAGATATGCCTTTTTTGAAGA
>CEQN01211609.1_pt1 | contig 12109 bp, 10 predicted proteins | sample 427011 | NCBI WGS metagenome assembly CEQN01 (sample SAMEA2621277, study PRJEB7988) | marine metagenome | biome: marine biome (ENVO:00000447); feature: deep chlorophyll maximum layer (ENVO:xxxxxxxx); material: "saline water (ENVO:00002010), including plankton (ENVO:xxxxxxxx)" | depth 120 m
GCTGCCGATCTAGTTAATGCTGATAATGATGATTCTATAGAAATGATTGTTCAATCTGAAAAAAATGGTATAATTATTTATCAAATTAATTAGATAACTATTTTAGCTTCAAATTTTTTTTCAAAATGAAACATAATTCTTGAAATAACTTTTTCAAAAGAAATTTTTTTTCCAATTTCTTTTTGCATTGAAGTAATTCCTTTGTCATTAATTCCGCATGGAATAATGTTATCAAAGTAACTGAGATCTGTATTTATATTCAAAGCAAAACCATGCATTGTTACCCAACGGCTGGCTCTTATCCCCATTGCACATATTTTTCTAGCAACAGGAGTTCCAACATCCAGCCATACTCCAGTTTCTCCAGCACTTATTTCTGAATTAATTTTAAAATCATTTAAAGTTTGAATTATAATATTTTCAAGTGTTCTTAAATATTTGTGTATATCGGTGAAGAAATTATCTAAATCTAAAATAGGATAAACTACTAATTGGCCTGGGCCATGAAAAGTAATATCTCCTCCACGATTAGATTTAACATATCTGATCCCCATCTTGTCAAGGATTTGTTGATCAATTAATAAATTTTCTTTTCTTCCACTTTTTCCAATACTATAAACAGGGTTATGCTCTAAGAAAATCAAATAATTTGGAGTCTTTTTATGAAAATTAGATAATCGATTTGTTTTTTTAATCGAAATTATTGATTGTAAGAGTTTTTCCTGTTTTTTCGATGCTTTTTCATAATCTTGAATTCCCCAATTCTGAATAAATATATTTTTATTTATATAACTCATGAATTATCAGAATTTTTATTTAAAATAATCAAAGCTGCTATGACTCCTGGTATCCAACCACAAATAGTTAAAATAAATACAATTAAAAAAGATCCACATCCCCTATCCACTACAGATAGAGGGGGAAATATGATTGATAAAATAACTCTGAGAATTGACATTTAAAGTTATGACTTACCAAAGATACAAATTTTGACATCTCAATAAATAACATTAGTTATCTTTACATAAATCTTTTGAATATGTCCTCTTTTTCAGAACAAGAACAAATCAGACGAAAAAAACTTGAAAATTTAAGAGTGCTAGGGATAAATCCATATCCTGCTCCTTTATATCCAATCGATAATAATTCCGAAACCATTAGAAAAGATTTCAAAGAAAATAAAAAAGTAATAATTGCTGGTAGAATCATGTCCAGAAGAATTCAAGGAAAAGCTAGTTTTGCTGAATTACAGGATGGCTTTGGAAAAATTCAAATTTATTTTAATAGAGATGTTTTATGCCCAGGAGACGATAAAACTTTGTATAATGATATATACAAAAGACTATTAGATATAGGGGATATTATAGGGGTTAAAGGTGAGCTTTTTAAAACTAAAGTAGGTGAAAAAACAGTAATGGTGAATGAATTTACAATCTTAAATAAATCATTAAAACCTTTACCAATCCCAAAAGAAGATGTCACCGGAAAAACCTTTGATGAGTTTACTGATCCCGAATTAAGATATAGGCAGAGATATGTTGATTTAATTGTAAATCCAAGCGTTAGAAAAACATTTATTACGAGAACTAAAATAACTAATAGTATTCGAAGTTTTTTTAACAAAGAAAAGTATTTAGAGGTTGAAACCCCAATTTTGCAATCAATTCCAGGAGGAGCAGCCGCAAGACCATTTAAAACTCATCATAATGCTCTTGACATTCCCTTATATTTAAGAATTGCGAATGAGTTATATCTAAAAAGACTTATAGTAGGTGGGTTTGATGGTGTATATGAATTTTCTAAAGATTTCAGAAATGAAGGGATGGACAGAACTCATAATCCTGAATTTACTATTCTAGAACTTTATGTTGCATATAAAGATTACCTATGGATGATGGAGACCACTGAAAAGCTTTTAGAAAAGGTGGCCATTGATTCAACTGGAAACTCAATTGTTAATGTAGATAATACCAAAATTAACTTTAAGGCTCCATACCCAAGAATTCCAATTTTTGAGTCAATCAAAACTCATACTGGTTATGATATTTCAACTATGGATGAAAAAGAATTAAGAAAAACTGCTAAACATATTGGACTAGATATCAAAGAATCAATGGGTTATGGAAAGATAGTAGATGAGATTTTTAGTGAAAAATGTGAGCACAATTATTTACAACCGACATTTATAATAGATTATCCTAAAGAAATGAGTCCTTTAACTAAAGAGCATAGACACAATAAAAACTTAACTGAACGTTTTGAGTTGATTGTAAATGGAAGTGAATTAGCTAATGCATATTCAGAATTAAATGATCCAATTGACCAAAGAGAAAGATTTGAACAACAACTTAAACTCAGTGATAAAGGTGATGATGAAGCTATGTTTATTGATCATGATTTTCTTAGAGCTTTAGAATATGGCATGCCTCCAACAGCAGGAATTGGAATCGGAATAGATAGGTTGGTTATGCTACTAACCAATAACAAATCGATTCAAGAAGTATTGTTTTTCCCCCAAATGAAACCTGAAAAAAAGAAACTAGAATTAACTGAAAACGAACAAATAATTTTTGATATAATTAATCAAGAAAAAAAAGCTAATCTTTCTAATGTAAAAAAAATGAGTGAATTAAGTAATAAATCCTGGGATAAAGGAGTAAAAGCATTAGTTAAAAGGGGAATTATTAAGGTTTATAAAGACGAAGAGAACTTAGTTATTGAATTAGAGTAATTATAAAATATTTAAGACTTTTCTGAAAGCATCAATTGTGAAATCAATATCTTTATAAGTTATTGCATCATTTAAGAAATAACTTTCGTAAGCACTAGGCGGTAAGTAAACTCCTTCAGATAACATTCCATGAAAGTATTTTTTAAAAAATAAATTATCTGCCTTAGAGGAAGACTTAAAATCAATAACTTTGGATTTAGTAAAATGTAAAGAAATCATTGACCCAAATTGATTTATTTGGTAGGGTATGGATTTGTTTTTCAAATACCTTTCCATTCCCTCATGAAGTGCTTTGGTTTTATCTTCTAGACGATTATAAATTTCTATATCATTTTTTAATTCTTTTATTGTAATTAATCCTGCTGACATTGCTAAAGGATTTCCACTTAGAGTTCCTGCTTGATAAACTGGACCATCAGGTGCTAATTTTTTCATTATTTCATTAGTTGATGCGAATGCTCCAACAGGAAGTCCGCCACCAATTACCTTACCAAAAGTTACTATATCAGCTTTAATGTTCAAAACTTCTTGAGCTCCTCCCAATGCAAGTCTAAAACCTGTCATAACCTCATCAAATATCAAAAGAGATTGATTTTGATTACAAATTTCTCTTATTGATTCCAAAAAATCAGGTAGTGGAGGAATACATCCCATATTTCCAGCTATTGGTTCAATTATTACAGCTGCTATTTTATTTGGATGGTTAATAAAATGCTTGCGCACGGACTCAATATCATTGAAAGAGGAAATCAGAGTGTCCTTGGCTGTCCCTTCAGTTACTCCTGGACTATTTGGACTTCCAAAAGTAACTGCTCCACTTCCTGCCTGAATCAAAAAAGAATCTGAATGGCCATGATAACATCCTGAAAATTTGATTATTTTATTTCGATTGGTATATCCTCTAGCCAATCTTATTGCACTCATACATGCCTCAGTCCCAGAATTAACAAATCTAATTTTATTAATATTAGGAGCTGATGAAATTATTAATTCAGCTAATTCAGTTTCTAATGAAGTTGGTGTTCCAAAAGAAGTTCCCTTTTTTATAGTATCTGAGATAAAATCAATAACTGGTTGATATGCATGACCAAGAATCATAGGTCCCCAACTAGAAATATAATCTATATATTTATTTCCATCTTCATCATAAAGATAAGCCCCTTTTGCTTTTTTTATAAAAACTGGAGATCCACCAACTGATTTAAATGCCCTAACAGGTGAATTAACTCCTCCAGGAATAGATTTTTTTGCAATTTCAAATAACTCACTACTTCTTTTATAAATCATTTTAATTATTTGTTTTTGGAATCTCTAATATTTGATCTAAAAAAATATTATTATTATTCATTTTGTTGATATCAACTATATCCTGAATAGATACTCCATATTTTTTTGATATTGAATAAAGAGTGTCACCTTTTGTTACTTTATGATATTTAATTACTAGATTACTTAATTCTGTTTTTTTAAGTAATCTTTTATTATCATATCTATAAAGTTTATATCTCTCAATTATTTCTATTAACTTTTCTGGATATTTAGGATCGGTTGCATACCCCGCTTTTTTTAGCCCCTTAGCCCATGCTTTATAATTTGTAATTTTATAATTAAATAAGAAATCATATCTAGATCTTTGAGATAAAAACACAGAATGATCTCTGTAAGAAGTTATAGGGTTTTTATATACCCTAAAACACTCTCCTTTTTTATCATCATCATGATATATCTTTTTCCCCTTCCATTCTTTATGACATTTAATTCCAAAATGATTATTTGCTTTCAAAGCTAGTCTTCCGCCGCCAACACCTGACTCTAAAATTCCCTGAGCTAATGTTATACTCGCAGGAATTTTATATCTTTTCATCTCTTCTTGAGCAACTTCAGAAAATTTTTTAATATATTCATTAATATCTGAAATTTTATTTCTTTTTAAATCACTTTTTTTATTTTCAAGTTTATTTGTTTTTGAATCTGATTCATAATTCTTATCAGTTGAAATCTTGGCTCTATCTATCTTTCTTAAAGATCCACATCCAGAAAAAGACACTAATACTATAAATATTATTAATAATTTTATATGGATAGGCATAATAATCCTTTTTGTTTTTGTCTTTGATTAAAACCTTCAATTGCTTGCAGGCCTCCAGTATGAAAAGCTAAAATATTTTTTCCCCAAATCCATTTTCCTTTTTCTATTTTATCAAAAATACCAAAAAGCATTTTTCCAGAATAAATTGGATCTAACTGAATTGAATATTTCTTTTTAAAGTTATTAATAAAAGAAATTAATTGAGAATTGGATTTTGCATATCCTCCAAATGTATAATTATCCACAAGCTCGAAATTTCGAGTACTAATAAATCTATTAATTTCATTTTTTAAATCTTTGTGATTTAGAGATGAAAAGCCAATGATTTTTTGATTTGATCCAGAACCTTGAATTATTCCTGCTATAGTCCCCCCAGTTCCAACCGGGCAACACAATGAATCATAAAAATAATCACTTTTTTGAATCATTTCAGATGTTCCTTTAACAGCCAAACTATTTGTTCCTCCCTCTGGGATAATATATAAATTATCAGGTGAAAAATTAATTTGACTCCAAAATTTATATGTGTTTTTTATTTTATATGCTTTCCTTGAAACAAATAATAGTTTCATTCCGAAATTTATGCATTTAATAAGGGTTGGATTTTCATTAATTTTCTTTTCCCACTCAACTCCTCTAACTACTCCATATGTTTTAATTCCATAAATTTTTCCTGCTAATGCGGTTGCATATAAATGATTTGAAAATGCGCCACCAAAAGTTACTAATCCATTTGATTTAGTGGTTTTTGCTTTCAAAATATTATATTTGAGTTTTCGAAATTTATTTCCTTTAATTTCTTCGCCAAAGAGATCTTCCCTTCTTAAGAAAATTTTATAACCATTAATTTCTGTAATAAAATTTGTAATGACATTCATTTAAGAATTAATGTGTTTAAAAAAATTTATAAGTAGGATTTAGCAAATTCTAATGCGTCTTTAATACCATCAATTTTATTTCCTCCTGCAGTAGCATAGAATTTTTGTCCTCCTCCACTTCCTTCAATATATTTTCCTAATTTTTTTACAATATCGGATGCATTATAATTTTTTGAATTAATAAGATTTTTCGATATATAGCAACTAATTTGTGCTTTTTTATTCTTCTTTGAAGCAAGAACTAAAAATAAATTCTCAAGCTCATTTCCTAATTCAAAAGCAAGATCTTTTATCTGTTTATTATCTAAATCAACTTCTATTGCACCAAAATTAATACTGTTTTGTTTAGTTATATTCTTTTTTAAATCTAATTTTATTTCATTGAGTTTTAATTTACTTAAACTTATTATTTCCTTTTTCAGATCATTGTTTTCTTGAACTAAATTTTTATATACTTTAATCGGATCTTGCTGTTGCTTCATTAATATTTTAAGATCACTCAATAATTTACTCTGCTCTTCAAAAAATGAAGTTACTGCGTCTCCAGTTATAGCCTCAATTCTTCTGATACCTGATGCAATTGCACTTTCACTTATAATTTTAAAATACCAAATTTCAGAAGTATTTTTAACATGACATCCACCACAAAGTTCAATTGATTTTCCAAAACGAATAGTTCTAACTGTGTCACCATATTTTTCTCCAAAAAGAGCTATTGCGCCTTGATCTAAAGCCGTTTTATATGGAATATTTCTAGTTTCTTCTAATGGTAGTTTGTCTTTAATTCTAGAATTAACAAAAGCTTCAACTTGCATAAGTTCATCATCAGTAACTTTTGAAAAATGGGAAAAATCAAATCTAAACATTCCTGAATGAACCATTGATCCTTTTTGCTCAACATGACTGCCCAGTATGTCTCTAAGAGCCTGATGCATAAGATGAGTTGCAGTATGGTTAGAAGAAGATCTATATCGTTGCTTTTGATCAACTACTGCCTTGCAAACATTTTTTAAATTATTGGGAATAGATTTTGTAAAATGAATTATCAAATTATTTTCTTTTTTTGTATCTATTATATAATGAACTGTTCCATTTTTTTCTTCAAGATACCCCTTATCTCCTACTTGACCACCACCCTCTGGATAGAATGGTGTAAGATTAAAAACAACTTGATAAAAATCACCTTCTTTTTGATTATTTAATTTACGATAACGAGTAATTTTCACATTGGTTTCTAAAATATCATAACCAACAAATTCTTCAAAATCATCATCAATTACATTTATCCAATCTCCAGTAGAAGATACTGCATCTGCTTTGGATCTTTCCTTCTGTTTTTTCATTTCTTTGTCAAATCCTTCCTTATCAATTTCAAAATCATTTTCTCGAGCAATTAATGCAGTTAAATCAAATGGAAAACCATATGTGTCATATAATTCAAAAATTTTTTTTCCAGATAATATTTTGTCATTTAGTGAACTCTTTAAATATGAATTAAGTATTATTAAACCTTGATCAAGAGTCTTTAGAAATGATGCTTCCTCCTCTCTAATAACATTTTCTGCAAGCTTTTGTTGTTTTTTTAATTCAGGAAAAAATTCATTCATTTGAAGAGATAAAGTATCTACCAATTTATAAATGAAGGGTTGTTTTTGATTAAGAAATGTAAAACCATAACGAATTGCTCTTCTGAGAATTCTTCGAATTACGTATCCTGCTCCTGTATTACTAGGAAGCTGTCCATCAGCAATTGCAAAATAAACAGTTCGTAAATGATCAGCAATAACTCTTATTGCTCTGTCAATTTCTTCACTTTTACCATATGTAGTATTTGTAATAGTCTGAATTTCTAATATTAGAGGTTTAAAAACATCGGTATCATATGTGGACTTAGACCCTTGAAGAACCATACAAAGTCTTTCAAAACCCATACCGGTATCAACATGCTTAGCTGGAAGTTTTTCCAATGCCCCATTTGATTTCCTATTAAACTCCATAAAAACTAAATTCCAAATCTCAATAACTTGTGGGTGATCTTTATTAACTAATTGAGAACCTGGAATAGATTCTTTTTCAGTTTTGGAACGAATATCAATATGAATTTCAGAGCAAGGTCCACAAGGTCCTTGATCTCCCATTTCCCAAAAATTATCTTTTTTATTACCATTTAAAATTCTATCATCAGGTAATATTTTAGTCCAATAATCATAAGACTCCTTGTCTCGATCTAGTTTTTCAGATTCATCACCTTCAAAAATTGTAACATATAGGTTGTCTTTATTAATTCCATAGATTTCAGTAAGAAGTTCCCATGCCCAATTAATCGCATCCTTCTTAAAGTAGTCTCCAAAACTCCAATTTCCAAGCATTTCGAAAAAAGTATGATGATAAGTATCAATCCCAACCTCTTCTAAATCATTGTGTTTTCCTGAAACTCGAAGGCACTTTTGAGTATCAACAATTCTTGAATTTTTAGGCTTACCATTTCCTAAAAAAAACTCTTTAAACTGATTCATTCCAGCATTTGTAAACATTAATGTTGGATCATCCTTGATTATCATTGGTGCAGATTGCACTATTTCATGTTGCTTTGAAGCAAAAAAATCTAAAAACTTTTTTCGAACTAATTCAGATTTCATTTGAAAACTCTATTGAATTTTTTACAAAGGTAAGTATCTGAATACAAATGACAGTTAAGGTAACTAATGATTTAATTTGCTTTTATTATTTTTAAGTAAATTTGTTGTTCAAATAATTAGGCAAAATTAATATGTCAAAGATTAAATACTATTTTGATTCGGAATCGCTTTCGTACAAACCTGTTATAAAATCAAGAACCCTTCAAGTTTCTAACTTTATTCTTTTCATATTATCTGCAATTATTTTTGGTGTTTTTTCATTATTTATTCTACTAAACTCTGAAGTTATTTCAACTCCTAAAGAAATAATACAAGAAAGAGAATTGGAAAATCTTGCCCTTCAATACGATCTAATGAATTTAAAACTAAATCAAATTGAAAATGTTTTAGAAAATGTTCAAGAAAGAGATAACAACCTTTACAGAGTTTATTTTGAAGCCAGTCCTATACCAAAATCAGAAAGAATAGTTGGTTTTGGAGGAATTAATAGGTATAAAAATCTTGAAGGATATGATAATTCAAAAATTATAATCGATGCTAATAAGAGGCTTGATATTCTTAGTAAGCAATTAGTTGTTCAATCTAAATCACTTGACGAAATTGAATTTCTAGCTTCTAATAAAGGAGACCTATTAGCAGCCATCCCATCAATACAACCAATAAGAAATAAAGACCTTACAAGATTGGCCTCTGGTTATGGTTACAGAATTGACCCATTTACAAAAAAACCAAGAATGCATTATGGAATGGATTTTACTGCACCTAAAGGAACTCCCATTTATGCAACTGGTGATGGCATAGTAAAAAGAGCTGACAATAGAGCTTCAGGTTATGGAAAGCATATAAGAATTGACCATGGATTTGGTTATGTTAGTTTATACGCTCACCTAAGTAAATATGAAGCAAAAAGAGGACAAAAAGTTAAAAGAGGTGAAGTAATTGGATATGTTGGAAATACAGGCAGATCTGCTGGACCTCATCTTCATTATGAAATTTTTAAGGATGGTAAAAAAATTAATCCATTAAATTTTTATTATGGAAATTTATCTTCTGAAGAGTTTGACGTCTTATTGAGTTTAGCAAATCGAGAAAATCAATCCCTTGACTAATGTCAATTAATCTTCCTGAAAAACTTTATTATAATATAGGAGAAGTTGCAAAAGCCTTCAATGTTAAAACGTCTTTATTGCGATTTTGGGAAAATGAATTTGATGAAATTAAACCTAAAAAAAAGAAATCCGGAACCAGAAAATACACTCCCAAAGATGTAGAAATTATTCAACTAATTTATCATTTAGTTAAAGAAAGAGGAATGACTTTGGATGGCGCCAAAAAACAACTAAAACAAAAAAACAACTCTTTAAGTAAGAATAGTATTTTATTGAAACTGAAAAATATAAAATCAGAGCTAAAAGAGCTTTCAGATCAACTATAATCACTTTTTTCTAAAGAATATTGAAATTGGAACCCCGTTAAAATCAAAATTTTTACGAAGTTGATTCTCAAGAAATCTTTTGTAAGAATCTTTAATTAATTTAGGATGATTAGAAAAGAAAGCAAATTGAGGGTAATTAGAGGGAAGCTGAGTACAAAACTTAATCTTAATAAATTTTCCTTTAGATGATGGAGGCGGATAATTTTCAATTATTGGGAGCATCAAATCATTAAGCTTTCTTGTTACGATTTTATTTGATCGATTTTTATGAACTTCTACAGCAAGTTCAATTGCTTTATATATTCTTTGTTTATTTAATGCAGAAATAAATAAAATTGGAACGTCCTCAAAGGGTGAAATTTCGTTTAGAATTTTAGTTTTATATTCTTTGACTGAATCAGTTGTTTTGTTAATAAGATCCCACTTATTGACCAATATCAAAATTCCTTTATTATTTCTATGAGTAAGCCAAAATATATTCTGAACCTGACCATCAAAACCTCTTTCAGCGTCTAAAATTAAAATACAAACATCACTATTTTCAATTGCTCTAACAGATCTCATTACAGAATAAAATTCAATATCTTCTTTGACTTTAGATTTTCGTCTAATTCCTGCAGTATCTACCAAATTAAATTCAAAACCAAAACGATTGTATTTTGTATCTATACTATCTCTTGTTGTTCCAGCAACTTTAGTTACTATATATCGCTCTTCACCAATTAAGGCATTAATAAATGAGGATTTACCAGCATTTGGCCTTCCAATTACAGCAAACCTAGGTAATAAGCTTTTTATTTCGGAAGAATCATCTGCGAATGATTCAACAAGCTTATCTAAAAGTTCTCCACTGCCACTTCCATTAATAGCTGAAATAGGAAAAACATCTTCAAAACCTAAATTATAAAACTCTAAAGAGCTCTCTAATCTTTTAGAATTATCAGTTTTATTTACAGCTATAAAAACAGGTTTTTGGGATTTTCTCAAAAGCTTAGATATTACCTCATCCATACCAGTGATTCCATCTTCAACATCTACCATAAAAATAATATTATCAGCTTCTTCAATAGCTAAACTTACTTGCTTATCAATTTCCTTTTGAAAAATATCATCACTGTTTTCAACATATCCTCCTGTATCTATTAGTGTGAAATCTCTTCCATTCCAATCAGATTTACCATAATGACGATCTCTAGTAACTCCACTTTGAGAATCAACAATAGCCTCCCTTCTTTGGATCATTCTATTAAAAAATGTTGATTTACCAACATTTGGTCTACCCACTATGGCTACTATATTTGCCAATATTATAAGTTTTGAGCAAAAATAATCTTTTTAATTCAAGTTAACTAAATACCTATTTTTTATAACCAAATCGTTTCAGCTGCTGAATATTTGATCTCCAATTTTTTAAAACTTTTACATAAGTTTCTAGATATATTTTTTTTCCAAAAAAAGTTTGTAAAGATTTTCTAGCACCAACTCCAACAGTTTTTAATTTTTTTCCTTTATGTCCAATTAAAATACCTTTTTGACTTTCTCTTTCAACAATAATAACAGATCGAATTCTAATTATTTTTTCATCTTCAAAAAACTCTTCAGTTTCAACTTCAACAGAATAAGGGATTTCATGAGTATAATGTTCAAGAATTTGTGAGCGAATAGCTTCATTTACAAAAAATCTTTCAGGTCTATCTGTTATTTGATCTTTTGGAAAATATTGTGGTCCCTCAGGTAAATGGTTTTTCAGAATCTCAAAAAGCTCAGGTATAAAAAAACCAGTCAATGCTGATATTGAATAAATAGATGCATTGGGAATTAATTCCTCCCAACTCCTAAGTGATTGAGAAACTTTCTCCTGATTGGAAATATCAATTTTATTTATTAATACAATAACTGGGATTTTACTATTTTGAATTTTTTTAAAAAGAAGATCATCTTTAATTATTGTTTCATCTATTGAAGCCATATAAATCAATATGTCAGCATCATTTATTGCCTCCTTTACAAAGCTCATCATTGAATTTTGCATCTCATAAGCAGGTTTAATAATTCCAGGTGTGTCAGATAAAACCATTTGATAATTATCTCCATTTACAATTCCTAAAATTCTATGCCTTGTGGTTTGAGCTTTGTGAGTAATTATTGATAAATCAAGTCCCATTAATGAATTCATTAGAGTTGACTTTCCAACATTAGGATTACCCATAATTGTTATGAAACCAGATTTATGTTTTTTTTCTTTCACAAAACAAAGGTATATCAATGTTCTTATATTTTGCGCGAAAACAATAATTGATGTATATTTGCCCTCCAAATCGCGAGGTAGAGCAGTAG
>CEQN01373016.1_pt1 | contig 12102 bp, 9 predicted proteins | sample 427011 | NCBI WGS metagenome assembly CEQN01 (sample SAMEA2621277, study PRJEB7988) | marine metagenome | biome: marine biome (ENVO:00000447); feature: deep chlorophyll maximum layer (ENVO:xxxxxxxx); material: "saline water (ENVO:00002010), including plankton (ENVO:xxxxxxxx)" | depth 120 m
TTAATACAAGCGGAATTCTGCTTCTCCATAATCGAGGAATTTTTGAATCTATCATAAATGTTTTTAATTTTTTTTTGCCATCCAATCCATGAGGGTAAAACACATCACCCTCTTTTCTTGATCTAACATATAAGTTTTTCCCAAACTCTTCTTTTATCCATCCAGTGCCGCCCAGTATTCCTGAATAAGAAATCTCTTTAGGGGCAGTATCGTATGAGGTTTGGATTTTCCAGCCTGTTATGTGAGTTGTTCCAGGCATATCCATTTTAATGGTTTTACTTATCATTGGAAGTGGAATGATATCTTCTTGATTTTCACATAGTAGTAATTCATTATATTGCTTTACGATTAAAATATTATTTATTTTCAATTGACGTCCAGTTTGTCCAGATATTAGTGAAAGTAATGATTCAATTGTAGATAAAGAAATGTTTGAGGAGTTTTTTTTAAAATAAGACAAACTCTTTATTAAAATTCGAGATCTAATTGCTTCTGAAGCGTCTAATAATTCAGATATTGAAATAGATAAATAAGTAGAATGTTTCCTAACTTTTAATTTCCAAAAAACGTCACATTCTTGATTTATAAAATCTAGATCTCGAGAACTAATTTTTGAAAGTCGGATCAATGAATTTTTGACTGCGGGGTTATATTCTTCCATTAGAGGAAGAATATTGAGTCTAACAAAATTTCTTTTATATTCTGATGATAAATTTGTTGAGTCAATAACAGGATCTAAATTATTTTCTAAGCAATATTCTTCTATATCAGATTTTGAAAAATTTATTAATGGACGAAATATATTAATAGATTTGTTGTTAAGGGTTCTTGTTGATAATAATTCCATACCTTTTAAACCATTAATACCAGATCCTCTCATAATATGCATTAATACAGATTCTGCTTGGTCATCTGAAGTGTGACCCATTGCAACTGTACAGGGTTTATATTTTAATTGAGTTTCGTAAACAAATTCGTGGCGAGCTCTTCTAGCAGCATCTTCAATAGAAACATTTAAATCTTTTGATAATTTGGGTACATCGGTATTACCAATTTTGTATTTAATATTTAAGTTTTTAAAGATGTTAGTTACGTGTTCTTCGTCATGTAAAGATTCTTTTCCTCTGATATTGTGATTTAAATGGGCTCCAATAATTTGTATTTTGTTTTCGTTCGATAGGTTATTTAGAATGTGAAGGAGTGTTAATGAATCAGGGCCTCCAGAAACAGATACAATCATTTTAGAATTTAACAATCCAGTTGTTTTTATTGAAGACAGAACTGAATTTTGTATTTTTTTACTAATTGAATCAGATTTCATTTTAGATCTTTAAATAAGATTAATTATTAGTTTCGAAGTTAATATTAATATTTTTAGGCATTTTTTTTCTAATTAAAATTGATTCTATTCGAAAGTTATCCATTTTATCGATTTTAAACATTAGATTTTTATATTCAAATTGCTCACCAGGTTTTGGGATTTTGCCAAGATTGGATAGTACGAAACCTGCGATTGTTTCATACTGGCCTTTTGGGAGATCAAGATCCATTTCATCATTGGCTTCTTGAATATCCATTCCACCATCAATTTTGTATACATTAGGCCGAATATTGGAGTACTCTTCTTCAGGTGATTCTCCTTCTTCTCCTACTCTCCCAACAACTTCTTCAGTTAAGCCTTTTATTGTTACAAGGCCTGCTAATCCCCCATGTTCATCTAAACATATGGCAATTTGATGTCCTGTTTCTCGTAATTCTTCGAAAAGTTCCCCAGTTGTTTTTGTTTCAGGAACAAAATATGCGTCTCTAAGAATGTCTGTTGTCGAGTCTGTTTCGTTAATACCCTTTGTTGCCATCATTCGAAGGACATCTTTTGCTGAAATAATCCCTACTATATCATCCCTCGAGTCTTTATGAATCGGGAATCGTGTATGTGGGTGTTCAGTATAAATTTGAAGGAATTCATTTAATGTTATTCCTCTTTCAACGCTAATAATTTCAGTTCTTGGGGTCATAACCTCACGAACTTGTCGCCCAGTAAATTTAAATACATTTTCAAGCATTTCTGCTTCACTTGGTTCAACGGTTCCTTCGGCTTCTCCTATGTCAATCATCGATAAAATCTCACCTTCTGTGATAGTTTCATCTGGAGAATATTCTTTTCCATAAAAACTTTGAGTTCTTGTACTTAACCACTGAAGAGACACTACGGCAGGATACATACAAAACTCAAAAAGCTTTAAGGTTCTAGCATATAAAAATGCGACTGACTCTGATTTTTTAACAGCAATACTTTTAGGGATTATTTCACCAAATATAAGAAGAACTATTGTGCCTGCAATAGTTGCTATAACCACAGACTTTGGGCCTTCTCCCATTAAATTTGCAATTAAAGTAGTTACTATTGCTGTAAATGCAACATTTACTAAGTTGTTACCAAGTAATATGGTAGATAGAAGTCTTTCTGTGTTAGAAATCATATTCTCTATACGTTTTGCGCCAGGTTTTTTTATGCTTATCAAATATGACAAACGAGTTTTTTGAAGAGACAAAAAGGCAGCTTCCGAACTTGAAAAAAACGCAGATAAGATAATAAATATAAATATGAGAGTGATGCTAATCACTATTTCATACGTCAAAACTTGCCCTCCATATAAATATATTACATTTATATTATAAACGAGCTTTATTTTAATGATTAGAAAAGTTTAAAAACCAGACTGGATTTCAGACCACGCTTTTTTTGTTGCAGAGCTAGCTGTTGAATAGTTAAATCCTTTTCTTGATAAATGACCTAGCATTTTTTTTTGGAAATTATCCCAAGGAAGCTGAGATAAACTTTTTGATTTTTTAAGGGCTAAAGATAAACATATTTCAGAATCGTCTATTTTTTGTACAACAGACGACGCAAGGTCTTTTTCAATACCTTTTTGAATTAACTCTCTTTTTATGTATGATGAACTTTTTGGTCGAGATATAATACGACTTTCGGTAAATATTTTTGCAAAACGTGTATCATCCAAGAATCCGAAATCATACATTTTTGAAATCGTTTTTTTAACAGTTAATTCGTCAAAATCTTTTGACAGTCGTATTCTTAATTCTTGCTCACTGCGCAATCTGTAATTAATAAAATTTATAGCTACAGATTGCGCTTTGTCAAATTTATTTTTATTAGTCAAAGTCATTTGCAATAGGTTCAGAAGCTGGGACTATAACATCATCTCTTGTATCAGGGTTTAAAGATTGTTTTACCAGTTCAGAGATTTCGTCTGTTAAAACAGGGTTTTCTTTTAAATATAACTTTGATTTTTCTCTGCCCCTGCCTATTTGTATTTCTCCAAAGGAATAAAATGATCCGCTTTTTTTAATGATTCCTTGTTCTGAGGCGAGATCTAAAAGGTCTCCTTCATGACTTATGCCTTCATTAAACATTATGTCAAATTCTGCTGTTTTAAATGGTGCTGCTAGTTTGTTTTTTACTACCCTAGCCCTAACTCTGTTTCCGAGGATATCTGTTCCTTGCTTTATGGACTCTGTTTTTCGCAAATCTATTCTTACAGAGCTGTAGAATTTTAATGCTCGTCCACCAGGTGTTGTTTCGGGACTTCCCCAAAATACACCAACTTTTTCTCTAACCTGATTGATAAAAACAACTGCCGTATTTGATTTACTGATAGATGAGGTTAGTTTTCTTAATGCTTGGGACATTAAACGAGCTTGCAAGCCTATGTGACTGTCTCCCATATCTCCTTCTAGCTCAGCTTTTGGCACCATTGCAGCAACACTGTCGATAACAACTATGTCTACGGCACTACTTTTCACTAAATACTCACAAATTTCAAGAGCTTGCTCTGCAGTATCTGGCTGTGAGACTAATAAGTTTTCTATATCTACTCCGCATTTTCCGGCATATCCTGGGTCGAGAGCATGTTCTGCGTCAATGTAAGCTGCTGTCCCACCTTGTCTTTGAGCTGTTGCCATCACGTGATAGGTTAAAGTCGACTTGCCAGATGATTCTGTGCCATATATCTCAGTAACCCTGCCTTTAGGTATTCCTCCAATTCCAAGAGCATTATCTAGAGAGGGAGAGCATGTGGAAATTGCATCTATTTTCACATCTTGCGCATCACCGAGTTTCATTACGGCGCCTTTTCCAAAATGTTTGTCTATTTGACTTAATGCAAGATCTAGGGCTTTGCTTTTTTCATCTTTACTCATTCTAAGCTCCTGTTTTTGGTTCAGTTGTTAATTTGAATACAGATTAGCATAAAAACATAGCTAAGTAAACACATTTGTTCTAATCTTTTTTGCTATTTTAGAACACATGTGTTTTTAATTTATTATTGATTGTAAGGTGCTTCCTATAAAAGCTGGTCCAGGAATTATCTCTACACCGGCTGACTTTAAAGCTTTAATTTTCTCGTTAGCTTTCCCTGCTGATCCAGTTATTATTGCTCCTGCGTGACCCATTCTTTTACCCTTTGGGGCACTCTGGCCAACAATTAAAGCAGCAATTGGTTTTTTGAATTCTGATTTTATATATTCAGCAGCTTCTTGTTCTTTATTACCGCCTATTTCTCCAATCATAACAACGCTGTCCGTTTCTGGATCATCGTTAAATTTTTTCAATATATCTACAAAATTTGATCCAGACACAGAGTCTCCACCGATTCCTACGCAAGTCGATTGACCAATATTTAATTTAGTTAGTTGCCCAACGGCTTCATATGTTAAGGTACCACTTCTAGAAACAACACCGGTATTGCCTGGTATGTGGATATGTCCAGGCATTATTCCCATTTTAAATTTCTCACCTGGAGAAATGATTCCGGGACAATTTGGTCCTATTAAAGAAACTTTCTTATCTTTTATGTATCGCATTACCCCAATGCTGTCTTTTACAGGGACACCCTCTGTAATACAGGCAACAACGTCTATGCCAGCATCTATTGATTCTATGATTGCATCAGCTGCAAAAGGAGGAGGGACAAAAATTAAAGATGCATTCGCCTGCGTTTTAGATACAGCTTCTTCGACAGTGTCAAAAATGGGGGTATTCTTCATAAATAGTTGCCCCCCTTTTCCTGGAGTTACCCCAGCGACTAAATTAGCACCGTATTCTGCTGATTTTTGGGCATGATAGCTTCCTTCTTTTCCTGTTATTCCTTGAACTAATAGTCGTGTGTTTTTATTTACAAGAATACTCATTACTTACTCCAAATTAAAATTTACGAGAATTGACTGATTTCTGAGGCGGCGTCTTCTAGTGTGTTTACAAAAGTTACATTTAAATTCGAATTTTTAAGAATATCTATGCCTTCTTCGGCATTTGTCCCTAACATTCTAACAATTAAAGGTATATGAAAATTTTGAGTTTCTTCAACTGCCATTACAAATCCCCTAGCGGCAATGTCACATCTTAGAATGCCCCCGAATAGATTTATAAGCACAGCATTAACGTTATTGTCAGATAAAACTAGGGTTAGTGCCTTTGCTACTTTTTCTTCTGTAGCACCACCACCAATATCTAAAAAGTTAGCTGGGGCCGCTCCTGCTGAACTGGCAACGTCCATTGTGGCCATTGCTAGGCCCGCACCATTTACAATACAACCTATATTTCCATCAAGTTTAACGTAATTAATATCAAAATCACGCGCCTCAACTTCTAGTTTATCTTCTTGTGAAATATCAGAAATATTTTTTATTTCTTGATGCCTAAAGATTGAGTCATCATCTATATCTAATTTTGCATCAGCTGCTAATATTTGATTGTCTGATGTTAAAACTAAAGGATTTATTTCAATCAATGTTGCATCAGTATCAACAAAAACAGAATAAAGTTTTTGAATTAAGTCTGCTGCTTTTCGAATGTTTTGTTGGTCTAGCCCTAGAGAATATGCGATTTTTCTTCCTTGAAACGGTTGTAATCCTAAGACAGGATCTATTTCAACAGTAATAATTTTCTCAGGAGATTTTTCGGCTATTTCTTCAATATTAACACCACCTTCTTTACTGGCTATTGCTACGATACCTTTTGAACTTCCGTCAATTACCATGCCGAGATAAAATTCTTCAGATATATTTATAGCTTCTTCAATCAAAAGGCTATTGACAGGAACCCCTTCTGGTCCAGTTTGGTATGTTATAAGGTTCGATTGTAAAATGTCTTTTGCAAAAGATTCTGCTTCACCAGGTGTTTTTACTAGTTTTACTCCACCTGCTTTACCTCTTCCGCCAGCATGAACTTGAGCCTTAACAACAACAGGTTCTCCAATATCAAAAGTGGCTGTAGCAGCTTGGCTAGATGTTGTTACTACTTTTCCTTTTGGAATAGGTATTCCATATTTTGAAAAGATATCTTTGGCTTGATACTCATGAAGTTTCACAATCAATCTCCCGTTAAGATTTTAAATGTTAATTTTTATTATGCCATCTCTCTGGCGGAGGGTGTGGGATTCGAACCCACGATACCCGTTAGGGCATGCCAGTTTTCAAGACTGGTGCCTTCGTCCACTCGGCCAACCCTCCCTAAATATATAAGATATTTTATGTGTATTTACTAATCAGGGGCAATAGACAGTTTTCTCAGAACATAAAAATCTACTTTTTTGTTAACAATTTTATATTAGAGGCCACGGTACATTTCTGCTTGGATCAAGAAAAGGAAGCTTTTTATGCTCAGTTAAAAAAGATATTCTTTTAATCATAGCGTCAATCTCATGTGCTGATATTTGTTTTTGTAGACTTTTTTTAAAATCTTCTTTTGAACTTAATTTATATGATAATTCTTGTAATGATTGTAGCAAAGCGGGTTCAATATTTTGATCAAAATATTCCAACATGACAGTTCTTAATTTAAAAGAATCATGAAATGTTATTCCATGATCTATTGACCAAATAGTATTATCTTTTGATTGAATGCAGTGCCCTGCTTTTCTGTCAGCATTATTAGAAATAACATCAAAAAGAGATATTTTTTTAAATTCCATTTTTAAATCATCATCATCTCTTAGATCAAAATAGGTTATTCTCGGGTCCACGTCTATATATAGTTGTACCGAACCTATTCCATGTGGCCCTTCGCGAATAACCGTTGTAGGGATATTGGGCCATCCTAGTTCTTTGCTTAACATGTAAGCGGCATATTCTCGTTTGTATAAATCATTGTTTGGAAAATCAGATAAAGGTCTTTCACCACTATTAGGTTTATATATGGCGCTTATACAAGTGTCGTCAATTCCTGTAGAGATCCAAACTAAGTATGTGTTATTTGAGCTCCAGGGCATCAAGTGCCCTCCAATAAAAGCTCCCTTTTTCAGAAAATCTGCTGCTTGAATATGATTAGGTACAATTAATTTTTGATCTGGTTTTGGAAAATAATTTCTTGGATCGGATTCGTCATATTGATTCAGATTACACCTCTATTAATAAAAATTAAAGAACATCCTGGATTTTTTTAGAATGGCCATTTTTTCGTTCACATAGGTGCCCTTCAGTATCTATTGGCTTTTCACATAAATCGCATAAAGGTCTTCCTGCTGAAACAATTTTTAATCCTTTATCTGCAAAGTCTAAAGCTAATTTTCTTGGAATCCATATTCTTACAGTTGGAAAATCACTATCTAGTTGATATGCCTCAATTATGAATAGACCGGACTCATCATTGTATGCAAAGGCTAATTTAAAGATTTTAAAATCAAGATATGTTAATTGAGATTGCACAATATTTTCGGGTATATTACCTTGGCCTTCCAAATTTTCATTTTTTATATATTGATCTGTTTGTACTATTGTTAGGCAAAGTTCTGCAAGTTGTTGTTTTTCCAACCATAATTTTGCATCAGAGCTTTCACTTACAACATTAATTCGGAATGTTCTTTTTCCCGGTTCTCCAAATGTTTCAGGCACAAAATGTGAAATGTTTGCGAATTCATGGCTGGACTCTGGCATTTAAACTCCTCTATAAATTTGTTACTTATCATGATAGATTACAAATTAGAATACGTCATTAGTTATTAATTTATGACTTTCAGTCAACTAGCTATGCTATAATTATTGACTCTTATTAAGTAATGATTAAAAAGTTACTTTATATACATTTAAACATAAAAAAATTAGGAGTTTACAAGATTGGCTTACGTTACTCTTCGTGAAGGAGAAGATTCTGAAGCTCTTTTGAAAAGATTTCAAACTACCATGCAAAGGTCAGGTATTTTGCGTGAGTTGAGAAATCGCCGCTTTTTTCGATCTAAAGGAGAACAATCTCGCTTAGATCGTCAGAGAAGTATTAGAAGGTTGAGAAGGCGTCGCAGAGGCACTAATAAAAGATAAAGTTAAATTGGTGATAGAAGGTTAATAGATGGGTGTTCTTTATGTTACCGGGAAAGATAGTGGAGTTGGTAAAACTACCATATGTTCTGCTCTAATTAATATTGCTAAAAGTAATGATTTCAAAAAAGTTTCTTTTTTGAAACCTATTACAAATGATGAAAGTCAAGATTCTTTAATTATTTCTAAATTATGTGAAGTCCCTGAACAAGGGAAGCCTACAAAATCTAAATCACAAGCGATAAAAATTATAAAAAAAGCAGATTCTGAAAATGATCTTGTTGTAGTTGAGGCATTTAGTGGTTTAAGTTTTGATGACCATAAAGATATTGTCTCTTCTGTAGACGCGAAAGTTATTGTTGTGGCCGACTTTTTAAATAGAAGAACCAAGTCCGTTATTGAATTTGCTCAAGGGTTTGAAGATTATTTGGCTGGAGTTGTTGTCAACAATCTTACGTTATACGGGACTACAAAATTCGAAGAAGTATGGTCAGATGCATGTGAAAAATCTAAAGTTAATTTATTGGGAGCTATTCCTGAGAATCGTACTTTATTAAGTTTAACTGTTAACGAAATAGCCGAAATTTTAGGAGCTGAATTTTATTCAGGACAAGAGTATGGAGATACTCTTGTTGAAAACTTTATGGTTGGCGGATTTGGTATGGACCCCGGACAGTATGTTTTTAATACTAAATATAAAAAAGCCGTTATTGTTAGGGGGGATCGGCCCGACGTTCAGATGTCTGCCTTAGAAACTCCGATGAGCTGTTTTATTATGACTAATGCAATTGAACCTATTGAATATGTTAAGTACGAATCTGAAGAAGAAAAAGTTCCTATATTAATTGTTCAAGAAAACACATTGGACACTATGAATGCGGTAGATAAACTGACTAATTATGCCCAGTTCAATCATCCTGAAAAATTAGAAGAAGCTAAAACTCTTATTATTGAAAATTTGAAAGTTGAAGAAATAGTTACTAATTTTGGTCAATTATCATTGATGTAATTATAATCCTGCAGCATATGCTGCATGGAAAGTGTCGACTCCGCCTTTGAAAATATTGTTTTGTCTTGTTACTGCAACAGGGCTAGCAAGTTGACCAAATCTTGATTGAGAATAATCGTTTCCTAAAATGTTTATTTCGTGACCGAAAGCTTTTAAAGTATTTATCGTTTCGCTATTTATTCTCGGGTCTACTGTTATTTTGGGAGAACTGCAATCGATTCTTGGGGCGTCTATTGCATTTTGAGGTGTCATATTAAAATCGATTAAATTAACGAGTAATGATGTAACGCAATTTGTTATTCTTCTTCCCCCTGTTGCCCCAAGGGACATCTCAACCCCGTCCTTATTAAAAACTAAAGCAGGAGTCATATTATTTAAAGGGTATTTTCCCGGTGCAATTGAGTTAACTCTACCAGGAACAGGATCGTACCACATCATTCCATTATTCATAACAATTCCAGTGCCCTTTGGAATAATACCTGAGCCAAATCCAGACATTATTGTATTTGTTATCGCCACAGCGTTTCCTGCACCATCGATAATTGATAAGTGAGTTGTTCCATTATCTGGACTGGGGGCACTGCCCTCTAATTTATTATATGTCTGAGGTGTTTCTTGGTGTTTCCATGGGTTTCCGTGATTATATTCTAAATGATGATTATTGAGAATTTCTTCAAATCTTTCTTTGCTATAGGTGTCAGAAAGTAATCCTTCCCATGGAACATCTGCAACATTTGGGTCAGCTAAATATTCGAAACGGTCAGCATATGCCATTTTGGCAGCATTAATATATGTATTTAACATTTCGGGACTGTTGTGTCCCATCTTTGTTATGTTTGCATGGTTTAGTAATTTCATTGTCATAGCTGAAGTGATTCCTGCACTGGCAAAGGGGGGAACACGGATAGTTTTATCTCTGTAGCGAAATTCTAAACCTGATTCCCAGTAAAAAGGTTTATATTCTTCAAAATCTTGAAGGGTTAATATGCCATCATTTTTTTGAATATCAGAAACAATATTTTTTGCGATATCACCTTTGTAAAAACCATCATGACCTTGGGTTTTTATGATTTCTAATGAATCTGCTAAATCGGGTTGCTTTAATAAAAATGCAGACTCAGGAGTTCCAAAAGGTAAGACCCCATTTGGCATAAAAGTTTTACCTAATTCAGGATAGCGTAATAACATATCTACAAGCCATCCAAGTTTATATAAAGTAAACCATTCAGGATAAAATCCTTTTCGAGCAAGATTAAGAGCGGGGTCAACAACTTCTGTTAAAGGAAGTTTTCCAAATCTTTTATGAGCTTCTAGTAGACCTGCAACACATCCGGGGACAGCTATGGATCTATAGCCATGAATATTTTCATCGTTAATTACTCCAGGCCACCCAAAATTGCCTACCCTAGTTTCTCCAGTAAGTTCGTACATGTTCGGAGTAGCCTGTAATGGACCTTTCATCGGAAAACCAATAACTCCACCCTTGTTTTCGACTTGAAAAACCATATATCCGCCGCCGCCAATCCCGCTAGACTCTGGTTCTACAACTCCAACAGCTAAGCAAGCTGCAACGCCGGCATCTATAGCGTTACCACCTAATTTCAGTATTTCAACACCTATATTAGATGCTAATTTGTCTTTTGTGGCCACCATTCCATTGTGTGATTGGGCTTCGGACTTTTCGATATTTAAACGGGTGTTTGAATTCATATTATTTCTCATTATTGAATTTTGTTATGGTACATGAAACTTATTAATAATAAAATCAATTAATAAGTTTTAGTATTATAACTGCGCATTCTTTTGAAAATAATGAGTCCTGTAAATGCAAAAAGTAATAGAAGCGTTCCTGCAATAAAAGTAGCTATTTGAACCCCAAATGAGTTTGCTAATATTCCAGATAATACACCTCCTACTGAAATCATCCCAAATGACATAGTAAAAATACCTGTAACTCTACCCCTTAATGAATTAGGCGTTAGGCTTTGTACAGTAGCCATTGATATGTTGAGGTAACCCATGGATGAACCCGATATTATCATTATAATAATTAATCCTAATAAGAATATATTATTTAATGCCATTGCAACCATCGCTACTGACAATATAGCTAATGCCCAAAATCCAATTATTCCTGGTTTAGAAATGTTTCCGAATGAAGCTAGCAAAATAGTGCTTAAAAATGAACCTACACCCCTTGCCGATAAAAGAATTCCTAGCCCTGCAGGACCGACTTTGAATATATCAGCAGCATATACAGGCATTAACCCATTAGTAAATGCAATAGCAAATAGAACCATTGAACAAGTTGTTAATATAAATCCTACTATTACTGGATTGGATGCTACAAAGTTAAAACCAGACTTTATTTCTGGAAAAGCTTTTTTAAGAGAAAGCTTTTCTTGTTCATTTGATTTAGGTATTTTTACAAATTGAGTTACTAGAGCTGCAGATATTAAAAAACTAGATTCCATTAATAGCATAGGCCCAATACCAATTAAGGTTATTAGTAATCCGCCTAAGGCTGGAATAAAAATTTGCATCATGCTGAATGCCATAGAATTTAAAGCTATTGCATTTATTAAGCCTTCTTTTGGTACGACAGAAGACATTAATGAAAACCTAGCTGGATCATGTATAGACCAACCTAATCCCATAAATAAAACAAATACAAAAATACTCCAAGTCTCAATAATTCCTAATATGGCAACAATTCCAAAAGCAGCAATTAATAGTGATTGGTATATATAAATTAACCCTAG
>CEQN01012388.1_pt1 | contig 12085 bp, 9 predicted proteins | sample 427011 | NCBI WGS metagenome assembly CEQN01 (sample SAMEA2621277, study PRJEB7988) | marine metagenome | biome: marine biome (ENVO:00000447); feature: deep chlorophyll maximum layer (ENVO:xxxxxxxx); material: "saline water (ENVO:00002010), including plankton (ENVO:xxxxxxxx)" | depth 120 m
CCAGATTCGAACTGGTGCATGACGGTTTTGCAAACCGCTCCCTTACCGCTTGGGTACGACGCCAAAATGTATGGCCTCTTTAAAAGAGGCCATTGAGCGAAAGATCGGATTCGAACCGACGACCCTCACGTTGGCAACGTGATGCTCTACCAGCTGAGCTACTTTCGCAATAAATATAAAAACACCAAAAAAAGTTTATTATATTATATTAATTTTAACATTTAACCAACACTTTTTACAATCGATTTTTTAGTGATTATGGTTATAATGAGCATCTCCGGGCATTCTACCTTTGTGATCAGGCTGAGGAGGTAGTATAGGTCCAATTGGTGGACCTGATATATCTTTAATCTTAACCTTTCCTCGATCAACTATCTTTAAAATATCCGGCCTATCAAAAACAGTTTTCCCTAGCTCTATTTTAGAAAAACCTACGGTATTAATGGCATTTTCTAATAACTGATTAGCCATATCTAATTGATTTTTATAATTTTTTATTCTATTTAATGTTGCTGGATCATCTTTATATAAAAATTCCAAAACAGCTGACTCATCACCTTTTTTCATCTTATTCAACCTGCTATTTATTCTATCTTTTGTATTTTCAGACCAAGCTATATCAATAAAAGGTAAATTGGTGTCAACTAAATTTAAATCAAATCTATATATGATTTTCCCTCTGTCTCCAGCACTATATGTTGGTATTTTTGAGCCACCATCTGATGAACGAACCCTTCCTTTACTTCTTAAAACAAAATCTACAGGGATTTGAGATGAATATAAATTATTCAAATCACTATCTGATGCATTAAATAATAAAACAAGTAAATCTACATCATTACCAATTTTATTGACAATATTTTGCAAAGCAAGAATTGGCTCTAAAACAGTAACTTCAGATGAAACAAACCCTGAAGAAAGGCCTACAATAGCAACTCTATTTCTTTTATGTTTTTTAATAATATAAGGTTGAAATAGCAGCTCACCCTTTTTGTTAGCAAGATTAGCTGAAATAAAAGGGAAATTAGATTTTTTTTCTAACGATTTAAGAAATTTAAGTCCTGACGCAAAATCCTTAGATCCTGGAGAAAATGCATCACAACCCATTTTATTAAATGATTCTACAATAATATTTGCATTTATTTTTGCTATATCTGTAGTAATACCTGGTTCAATTTTATCTTTTTTAAAAAACAAATCTCCTGCATCAAGCACAATAGGATTTATATTTTGGTTTGATAAGTTTTCTATAATAGTAGCTTTTCGAGCAAGACCGCCCAAAGGTTTCTTCTTTCAACCACAAGGATCAATTTCACCATGCACATTGGTTGTACCTAAAATGGTAATTATATTTTGATTAATATTATTTTGAGCAAAAGAATAGCTCAAAAGCATAGAGACAATAATAATTAACTTATTCATTTTTTCCTATTTTTAACAATAAAAGTTATTAACAAAAACAATATATCTTCTACAATTCTTTTAATCATTTTTATTCTCATAGATGCATCATCAATTGCTTTTTCAGATAAATCAAAACAGCCACAATGAACATCAATCCCTCTATATAGCGCTTGAGAAAGAATAAAAATAAACCAAACTAATAATGAAGCTGAAATTAAACATGCTCCATCTAAAAAAATTCCAGAAATAAAACTTAAACCTATAAACAATTCAATCCAAGGTATAATCAATGCTGCTAAATTACTTAACTCAGAAGGAATTACATGGTAATTATCAATTGAATCAGAAAAAGAAGCAGGATCAATAATTTTATCAATGCTTGCATAAATAAAAATAAATCCAAGCACTAACCTACAAAAATAAACTATCCATTTATTATCATATAATTTTCTCATTGAATTCTCATTTCTTTTTCTTTCCAAACAGGCATTCCTCCTTCAAAAATCATAATTTTTTTAAAATTAAAATTTTCAAAAAGGTAATATGAGAGATCTTCACTCAAACTACATCCTTCCCCACTACAATAAATAACAAAGCTCATTTCTTTATTACTTAAATCACTCTCATATTCTAAATCTCTTATAAAAGGAATATTTGATTGCAGGCCTATTATAAAATCATAATCAAATCCTTGAATTGAAAAAGAAAAATCTTCTCTTTGATCATACATCCATTTTAAATCATACTCCTGTTCAATCAATTCAATATTATCATAAGGTATATTTACAGCACCATATATGTGAGATTCTTGAAATGAGTCATAATCACGAGCATCAATAAATATAGATAAATTATTTTCATATATTCGTTTTGCTAAATCAAAATCAATTAATGTTGGTTCATTAATATCATTAATATATTTTTCTAATTCAACAATTGAGGAATAATCACCGCTAGCAATAGAAGAAAGATTGTTTACCTTTTTAACAATACTATATTCATCTTTAATAAAAAAATATCTTATTAATGAAAAGATAATTGAAATTAATATAATATAGATTGCTTGTTTTATATAATTATTCATTTTTAAAATTTATATATGTTAAATATGTAAATGTTCCACTAATACTGAAATTTACATATATTTCAATACATAAATTAAAGACTTTGAGAAAATTTTAAGAGAAAATAAATTAGAAGGTCTATTTTCCTTGATTTTTGGGGATATAGCTCAGTTGGGAGAGCGCTTGAATGGCATTCAAGAGGTCAGCGGTTCGATTCCGCTTATCTCCACAATAAAAATTAAATTAGGAGCGTTTATATGCTAAGTATGTCAAAATTAAGAGATCGTCAAAAGGGATTGCTATGGACGCTTTTGTTTTTCTTTATAGCAAGCATGACTGTAGGAGGACTTGTTGGCGGAGCAAATATTATGGATGTTATTAAAAGTGCTTTTGGTGGCATAGACACAAGACTTTATGTAGGACGAATTGATGATGAAAATATTCCAATTTCATACTACTTAAATGAAAGACAAAATCAGATTAATCGTTTTAGACAGCAAGGCAGAGCAATAGATGGTAGAACAATTCAAAATGCTGGTGATTTTGCTTGGAATACTATTGTTGAAAGAAAAATAAAAGATGAAAAGATAAAAGAATTCAACATTGAAGTTCAGTCAGATGAAATTTATGATTTTCTTTTATTAACACCACCTCTTGCTTTTCAAAATAATTTAAAAGATTTAGGATTATATAAAGATGAAGAAGGAAACTTTATATTAGAAGACTACCAAAGCGCAGTTCAAAATGGAAGTTTGCCTGATACAACCAATCAGTTATTAATTTTATGGGAAAGGTATTTAGAAACATATTTAGCTGATAGAAAGCTACAAAATATTTATAATAATTCTACATCAATCAACGATGAAGAAGTTAAATTAGATTATTTACAAAGTAATATTAACTGCAAAATAGATGCATTAAGTATCGAATTTAATTCAATTGAGAATGATTTAATTACAATTAGTGATGAAGAAATTACAAATAAATATAATATCGATAAAGAAGAAAAATATAAATTAGAAGAGTCCGTAACAGTACAATATATTCTATTTGAAAATATCGATCAGTCTGGACTTGATTCCACTGCAATAGTTGAAAAACAAGATAGTTTACTTCAATTAGCAATAGATTTTTCATCTGATGCAGAAATAATGTCATTTAAAGAATCATTATCAGAATATAATTTACAAGTCACAGATACAATTGACGTTACTCAATCTTTCACAAACAACTCAGGAATTCCATTTAACATGGGTGTTTTAAGATCAGCAGTAAGATTTGCCTTTGATAATAATATTGGTCAAACTTCTGAGCCATTTAATTCAAATAATGGTCTAGCTATTTTTAATATTCTAAATAAAAATTCTTCTTCATACAAAAGCTTAGAAGAATCCCAGGCGCAAATAAAAAGATCTTTAACAAGAGATAAAAAGAAAGAATTTGCATTGTCAACATTAAAAAATGTCAATCTTAATGATGATTGGGATTCTATTAGTAAGAATAATGATTTAATAAGCTTAAACCAAGACTTATCAAGCAATATTGGAGGAAGCTTTCAAACAATTGGAAGAAGCAATGAACTTTCAGCAATAATTCTTGAAATGGACATCAATAATCAATCTCATATCTTAGAATCATCTAGTCACTATTTTGTTTTTAAACTTAAGGAGATAGATACTTTTGATGAAGCTGCATATAATGATCTATATGATTCTCTAAAAACTCAAGCATTAAATCGAGCAAGGAATCAAAGCTTTAATTCATGGCTAAACAATGAAAAGAAGAATGTAGATATTAAAGATTTAAGATTTAAGATTTTTTAATTTTAGTCAGCAATTGCTATACTATTAAAATCAAAACTAGCGGGCTTACACCCCCATTTATTTAACAAATCTTCAATGTGACTTTGGTTAAAATCATGTTGATTAACATTTAGAACAATTGTTTTAGTTGCAGTTGAACCATCAATAAACTCTATTTTAGGATGTTTTTCAAACTCATTTTTTAAATAAAAAGAAATATCTTCAGAAGTAAGTGTAGGTATAGTTATAACAACTTCAGTATCCTTGTTATAGCTCGAATTAAAACTTAAAAAGATAACTGTTAGCAAAGAAAGAATTAATAATAAAATATTTTTCAAAATAATTACCTTTTAAATATATCATAATATAAACAATATAAATAATAAGTAACAATATGATTTACTTAAAGTAAAACATGAAGTGTTTAATCTTTGACAGTATTTAAGATTTTTTTATCATCAACAGTATTTAATATGTACATTCCTATCAAAAAGAATACTACTAACATTAGCATAGACCATCTCATATCATTAGTTAAATCAATAACTAAAGCATAGAGCAATGGACCTAAAAAAGCTGTAGCCTTTCCTGAAAAAGCAAAAAAACCATAAAATTCATTTTCTTTTTTTTCTGGAATCATTCGACCCATCAAAGATCTACTTGCAGCTTGATTAGGTCCCAGAAAAATTCCAATTAAAATACCTGAAATCCAAAAATATGTTTCACCATTCTCTAATACAGGAGCAACAAAGGCAATCAATAAAGCTATAATAAATCCTAAGTTTGTAATCTGCACAGTTTTCTTACCACCGATGTAATCATCTAAAAATCCAAAAATGAAGGCTCCTAATCCAGCAAAAATATTAAGTACAATCGCAAATATCATCAGCTTTCCATTTGTATCCATATCAAAACCAAACTGTGTGTATGCATATGGCCCACCAAAAGCTATCACTGTTATTATGGCATCATTATAAACTATTCTAGCAAATAAAAATCTAACTAGCTGTTTATATTTACTCACTTCATTAAAAGTTTTTTTTATTTCCTTAAAAGAATCTAAAAATATTGTTTTTGGATAATTTATTTTTTTCTTTTTATGGCTCACAACATAAACAAAAGTTGGCAAGGAAAAAACTGCAAACCAAATAGCTATAAAAACATTAATAATCCTAATATGTTCATATGTAGTTTTATCTAAGATATCACCTGTCAAAAAATTAATGGGATTATCAGGAGCAACAAAAAGAATATAGCAAGCAAAAAATGCAATCAAACCCCCTACATATCCAAAAGACCATCCGTAACCAGAGACCCTCCCTATTTTATTTTTAGGTGCAATCTCAGGAAGATATGCATTTAAAAACACTCCTCCCATTTCAAATCCAACATTAGCTACACAAAAAAATAGTAAGGCATTAAAAATATCACCTTCTTTTGGAAAATATAATAAAAAAGAAAAAATAATACATATCCATGTCCAAAATACTAAGAATATCTTTCTATATCCTCCTTTATCAGCAATTGTTCCCATAATAGGAGATAAAAATGCAACTATTAAAGAAGATATTGTTATAGCTTTTCCCCATGCTGATACACCAGCTTCTTCTGAACCTAAAAAAATAGTTGTAGCAAAAAAAGTTGAATATATAAATGTTATGGTTATAGTAGTAAAGGGTTGGTTTGCAAAATCATACATCGACCATGAAAATATCGTTCTTTTATAATTTTTAAACTGATTCATAAAGATTTATTCTCTTAACTAATACAATCATTGCAGCAATACCTAAAAATAAAATTGATATACCTAAGTATGTATCCTGTAATAAAATTTTACCCATTCCAAATAAAAAACCTTGTATAGCAATTAAACCTAAAAATACGTTTATTAAACTAGGAGTTAAAGAGTGATAATGCTTATTTGATATTTTTTTCCATCCATTGCCAGGCGGTTGTACTTTTTCATAAAATTTAAACAATATTTTTTTCGGCTCAGGAGGAGTTAATAATGTAATTGAAATCCAAACAAATGTCGTAAATAGAGTAGTAGCAATAATTGTATATGATTCATTAAGCTCAAAATAAACTGATAATAAATATCCTATTAGAGCTGCTATCATTGCAGAAATTTCAGAATATGCATTAACTCTCCACCAATACCATCTGAGCATATATACAAGTCCTGTTCCCGCACCAATAGAAATAAGAAGTTTCCATGCGCCTTGTATTGAATCAATAAAATAGGATGAAAGCATAGACAGTAACATAATTAGAACAGTAGATAATCTGGATATTAAAACATAATGCTTATTTGCTTCATAACTACTTTTAAAACTATCTTTTTTTCTTATAAATCTTGCATAAAAATCATTTACAATATATGATGAGCCCCAATTTATTTGAGTCGAAACTGTTGACATAAATGCAGATAAAAAAGCAACAATCAGCAACCCTCTAAGTCCACTTGGAATAAAGTCTATCATAAAATAAGCATAACTAATCTCAGCATCAGTTTTTAGGATAGAATTAGGATCAGTAATTGGATAAATAAAAAGTATACATAAAGCTGTTATAATCCAAGGCCAAGGTCTAACTGCATAGTGAAATATATTAAATAAAAAACTTGCTTTTAAAGCATCTTTATCAGTTTTAGATGAAAACATACGCTGCGCAATATATCCTCCTCCTCCAGGCTCAGCTCCAGGATACCAAGTTGACCACCATTGCACTGCAGCATACACACAAAACATTAACAAAGTTATAGTAGAACCTTCTTTAAATGATGGTAGAAAATTCAAGTGATTTGAATATTGTTCACTTAAATATAAATTACTAACTAAATTCTTAATACCACCTACAGCATCATGATTTACTGCATAATACATAACAACAAATGAACCAAATAAAGCTACAAAAAACTGTAAAAAATCAGTAAAAATAACACCTCTTATTCCTGAAATAGTAATATAAATTGTGGTTAATAAATATAAAAAAACTATAATTTGCCACGGACTTTGACCAGTAGTTGCATATATAATTTTAGCCATAGCCGAGGTAACCCAACCTAATATAATACAATTAATAGGAATTGCTAAATAAAGAGCTCTAAAGCCACGTAAAAATTGTGCAGGTTTACCAGCATATCTCATTTCAATTAACTCCGTATCAGTAGTTACGTTTGAACGATGCCATAACCTAGCAAACAAAAATGTCGTAAACAGTCCTGACAAAATAAAACCCCACCACACCCAATTTCCTGATATACCAGATAAAATAACTATACCTGTAACAGCTAAAGGTGTATCTGCCGCAAAGGTCGTTGCTACCATAGATATACCAGATAACCACCAAGGAATCTCTTTATTTGCTGTAAAAAAATCAGAAATACTATTAATAGACTTTCTAGTTAAATAAATACCTATATATAGTACCGCAATAATATAAATACTAATTAAAATCCAATCTAAATAGTTTAATTTCATTTATTTATAAAGTAAAAATTTTGAGTTATTTTTTCTGAAATCATCTTCTTTTTCTTTGTAATCTTTAATTAAAAAATCTATTTTTTTATGTGACATAATATAACTTCTCAAGCTATCAGATCCATATAAGTTATCAATAAATTGAGTACTTAGAAATTTAAATTCTTCTGGATGAATTTTATTTATTACATCTATTAGATTTATAGCTAACTCTATTGGACTTATTTTATCTCTATCCAATATACTTATTTGCAAACCATAACATTGCTTATCTAAATATTTTGGATGAAGAGACTTTTCCTTTATTGAGCTAGGAATAAAAGTTGTTTTAGAAATTTCAAAACCATTTAAATTTTTATAATTAATTTCTTCAATTATTTTTTCTACATTAAGCCAAGGAGAACCAATAACCTCAAAAGGTCTCATAGTCCCTCTACCTTCTGATATATTCGTGCCTTCAAATAAACAAAAGCCACTGTATAAAATAGCAGAATTTATATTCGAAATATTAGGTGAAGGAGATATCCATTCCAAATTAGTATCGTCAAAATACATACTTCTATTCCAGCCATTCATTTTAACAACATATAAATCAGATTTCAGATTATCTTTTAGCCAATTATTTTCATTAATCATTAATGCAATTTCACCAATTGTCATTCCATGCCTTGTTGGAATCTCATGCATTCCTACAAACGAAGAAAATTCTTTATCTAGAATAGGTCCTTCTACCTTTCCACTTATTGGATTAGGCCTATCAAGAACATAAAAAGGAACGTTATTTAAGGCACATACTTCCATTACATTTGTCATTGTACTTACATATGTATAGTATCTACTTCCAATATCTTGAATATCAAAAAATACTGCATCTAAATCTTTAATATCAATACTATTTGGAGTTTTTTTATTACCATAGAGACTAACGATAGGAATATTATAAGAATTATCATCCTTAATTTTTTCACCTGCTTGATAATTCCCTACCATTCCATGCTCAGGTGTAAAAATTGTTTTAACATTTAAACCCTCAATAAAATCTAATTGAATTTGATTAAGATTTTTATCTACTAAAACTATATCACTAGTATGATTTACTATAAGACCTACATCTTTTATATTTCTAAAATAATCAGGATATTTTTTAGCGATATCACTGCCAATCCAAACCTTATCTTCTACGCAACTTTCCTTAATATTTAAATCAATAATTTGTGAATATTTATATTCATTTGAATCACTTGGAATAAAAGCATATATGCTTAAAAAAATTACACTTAAAAAAATTGTATCTCTTATAATTATATATTTACTGAATAAATTTAAAATATATACAGTAGATAAAAATGAACATACACTACCTAATATATAAAAAGTCCAAGCTATTTCATACTTCATGAAATATAAAACACACAAAATACTTACAACATAGCCTAAACAAATATTTACTGTATTAAATTGATTTTTAAATTTTGATAAAATAAAAAAGCTTAATAACGATCCATAAGTATAAGATGCAATTTTTAAACCTATAATTACTAATGCATTATTTGATTCATTAAGTAACAAAGCAATCAATGTTAAAATAATCGACCAGATAAAGACAATAATTTTAGATTTTTTAAGGCTATCAAATTTAGGCAGCCAATCTTTAATTGTAGTAGATGCTAATGCATTAATTGATGAACTAAGTGTTGACATAGCTGCTGAAAGCACTCCAGCTACCACAAAACCCTTAAAACCTATAGGTAAAATATTATGAATAACATATGTTATTTCTCTATCTTTATCAATTAAAATACAATCTGATATTAAATAAATTAATGAACCAACAAATAAAAATAGAAAAAATTGTATAAAAACAAATATACCACTTCCAATCATTGCTTTTTTTGCAGAAGTTAAATCTTTTGTAGCTAATACTCTTTGCACCATCATATAATCAGCTCCATGTGAGGCAAATGATAGCATTGTACCTCCAACAAATGCAGAGAAAAACATAAATGGATTATTTAAAAAACTACTTGAGAAATCAAAAATTTTAATTTTATGATTAGCTTTTAACTGATATAAAACTTCTGAAAAATTTAAATCAATTGAAATTAATAAATAGGTTATACAAATAACTGCACTAACTAAATAGACAATAAACTGAAATGCATCAATTTTTATAACTGTCTTCAATCCACCTGAAATAGTATAAATTAAAGTTACTAAGCATATTAGTAAAACAGATGAAGTAATTGACCAACCTGTAATTGATTGAATAATAATAGCTGTAGCAAGGAATCTAACGCTATCAGCTAAAATTCGAGTTATTAAAAAAGTAGCTGATGCTAAGCGCTGTATAACTACGCTAAAACGCTTTTCTAAAATTTCATAAATTGATGTAACTCCATATTTAAAAAATAGAGGTAGAAGAAAAATACTAACAAGAATTCGACCAAATATATACCCTAGAGCCAACTGTAAAAAGGTCCAATCTCCTCTATAGGCAATTCCCGGTATGCTTACAAATGTCAAAACTGAAGTTTCTGTTGCAACTATTGAAAACATTGCTGAAATCCACGATACATTTTTTCCACCTAGAAAAAAATCTTTTAATGATTTATTATTTCTAGATTGAAAAATACCATAAATCGAAATTCCAAGCATAAATAAAACAATGATAATTGTATCTAAGATATGGATATTACTCTCCTAAATTTTGCAGTAAACTATTATGAAATTCTCTTCTAAATTTATAAATGCCTTTTTTATCTCTTGAAGGATGAACTCTATTAGATAGAATGATAACTATAATTTCTTTTTCTGAGTCTATCCACATAGAAGTCCCCGTAAACCCAAGATGTCCATAAGTTCTATTAGAAAAATAATCTCCTGCTGAACTTTTACCATTTCTAGATGGTGTATCCCAACCTATTGCTCTATCATAATTATCATTTTGTCTCTTACTAAAATCATTAATAATTTTAGATTTTAAAAGTCTGCGCCCATATAAAACACCATTATCTAAGAACATCTTTGACATTTTTGCTATATCATTAGATGTAGAAAATAATCCTGCATGACCAGATACACCATTTAAAATATATGCATTTTCATCATGCACTTCTCCTTGAAGCAGTCTATTCCTAAAATAATCATCATATTCAGTTGGTACTATTTTTTGTTTATATTTTTCTTTAGGATTAAAATATGTGTCATTCATTTGAAGAGGTTTAAAAAAATACTTCTCTGACAACTGATCTAAAGATAAATCAGTTATCTTTTCAACAATATCTGTAAGTAAAATTATTCCTAAATCACTATATATATATTTTTCTCCTGGATTATAAATTAATTCCTGATTAACTATATCATTTATAATTTTTTCTTTTGATTCATAGCCCATTTTATAATATTCGATATATGGAGGTAATCCTGAAGAATGAGTTAGTAAATGTTTAATCGTAATATTATTTTTTCTATCTTTTTTAAACTCAGGATAAAAATCAGATAAAGAATAGTTAAGACTTAGCATTTTTTTTTGAACTAATTTCATTACAACTGGAGTTATAGATAACACTTTTGTCAATGAAGCAACATCATATATACTTTCATTAGTAACTTTGGAAGAATTGTTATCATAAGTATAATTTCCAAAGGATTCATTAAGTATAATTTGATTATTTTTAGAAACAAAAACTTGTGCTCCTGGAAAAACACTGTCTGCTATAGCTTTATTAATTATAGAAACAGGCTCAGATAAATCAATGCTTAAACTCAGAGTATCAAAAATTTTATCATTTTTTTTTACTTCAATTCCTTGACCATTCAAATGCTGTTCATTTAAATTAACGGGAAGTTTTCCAATTATAGGCTTTCTTCCAAAAAAGGCATTTGTCATTGCATCTAATGATACTTTTCCATATCCATATGCACACAAGTAAGAATCAAGGTATTCATATTGGGGTAAATAAGGACTTCCAAAACTTAAACCAATAATAGGAATATTAGTTGAATGTAATTTTTTCAATAATTTATTATGAGTTTCATGTATAGTAGAAAGTCCTTTATCCATACTAATTCTTATCAACATTGTTGCAATAATTATATCAGAATCCTTTACTTTATTTAATATATCAGTAATCATTAAATCATTTAATGGATCATTTACATATATTTCATTAACATTTCCATGAATATATTTAATATCTCTAGAAAATGATTTCATTCTAACCCTTAAATCATTATCAGTTGAAATTAATATATGAGAAACTTTTTTATATTTCTTTGTATAAAAAGGAATATTATTATTATCATTTTTTACCAAAGTAATAGATTCTTGAGC
>CEQN01059518.1_pt1 | contig 12081 bp, 10 predicted proteins | sample 427011 | NCBI WGS metagenome assembly CEQN01 (sample SAMEA2621277, study PRJEB7988) | marine metagenome | biome: marine biome (ENVO:00000447); feature: deep chlorophyll maximum layer (ENVO:xxxxxxxx); material: "saline water (ENVO:00002010), including plankton (ENVO:xxxxxxxx)" | depth 120 m
AACTTCAAGTTCATTACCTACCGCAGATCTAATACTTTTAAAAATGTTTTCTGCATAAGTAATTTCCTTAAGGCTGATATCTCGTGGAACTCCAGTAATGGGATGAAAAGGATCAAATTTACAGGCAGAGTTTCCTTCTTTAAGTAATTGCTCTGCTACAGCTCCGGCATTTTCAGCTTTCCCCTCAGGAATAGGGGGCATGTAAGCATAAGCTCTAAGTTGATCCCAGCATTTACCCCCCAGCATGTTGTAAATTGGTTGATTATTTGCTTTTCCGACAATATCCCATAGTGCCATTTCTATGCCAGAAATTACCATTCCATAATGCAAGCTTGGCAATCGATAATCATGCCTACCTGCATACATGTCATAATAAATTTTTTCGATATTAAATGGGTCTTGGCCAACAACAAAAGCTTCAACTGTTTCATGGACCAATTGGATTTGAGATTGAAAATCTCTCCAAGTCATTTTTCCGTAGAAAGAACTTCCTGTAAGTTTTTCTCCAAGTCCTACAATTCCTTCATCAGTAGACAATTCCAAAATTAGAAAGTATTTGCCTCCAACATACCATTCTTCATCTTGACCTCCGCCACCACTTTTAATGCCAGGTTCGTTTTCAATCACATATGTTTTAACGCCAGTAACTTTCATGTTTCTACCCTTTCTAATAAAGTTTAACCTCAGGTTCTAATCCTAAAAAGAATTGACCTGCCGTATCATAATGAGCCATTCTACCTTGAATTTGTTGAGATATAGCTCTCACATCTTGAGATTTTCTTTGTATTGGTGTGGATTCAAAAATTGCAGTGGAACCTGATAAATTGTAAATAATATCAGTTACTCTTACTGCCTCTCTTATAGCATGAGTACTTGCAAGCCTTAAATTTACTCTAGATTTTTCTTGCAACTTTCTGTCATTAATTGCTTGATCCCAAAGTTCTTCTACCGCCTCATTTAAATACGAGTTAGCAGATCTCCATATAGCTTCAGCTTGACCTAATTCTCTATGAGTAAATGGCTGTAAGGAAAGTTTGTTTTGATCTTGTGGAGTTCTTGATGATGTATCTCCTATCAATGAATCAATACTTGATCTAGCAGCCCCTAATGCAGTAGTAGCAAATCCTGCACAAAACAATAAAGTCCTAGAAAACAAATATAAAGGGCCTTCAGCAACAGGGGGGCCGCCTAGAACATAAGTATTTTCTTCTGGAACAAATTTATCATTTACTGTAAAACTAAAACTTCCTGTACCTCTTAATCCGTTCACATCCCATGTATCAACCCAGTCAACTTCATTATTTGGAATAAACATATCTCGCATTTCTTTAGAATCAGATCCATTACTTCCAATTCTGCCTGAAATAGGAGCTATAGCTAATGCCCAAGTCGCATGCCTAGAACCGCTACTAAAATTCCATCTACCAGAAAGGTTATATCCACCTTCTACAGGCATTGCATTTGGTGAAATAGGTGGACCATTTGAAAGAATTGCTCTAGGATCCGACCAAATTTTTTCAGCTAGTGATTTATGCATAAACCCTGAAGTGGTAGCTAATACATTATTCTGGTTAAAACACCAAGCAACACTTGCATCTGCTTGAGCAATTAAACTTACCAATTTCAAAAACTCAACAAAACTGACTTCGTGACCACCAACAGACTTTGGTACATATAGTCTAAATAACCCTCCGTCTGCCATTTTATGAATCAAATCAATAGGTATTTGTCGAGAATCAGTAATTTCAGAAACTCTATTTTTGATTTCTGGCACAATTCTAGTTGTGAAATCTAAAAACTGTGAATCTTGTTTTGCTTCTAATTTAACCATTAAAAATCAGCTTTTTTATTTAAATTTAGGCACTCAAAATACATTATGACTTAATTGACTGCAATTGTCAGCAAGACTATGATTTATCTTCTAATTCAAGGATTTTAGCGCCCGTAGCTCAGCTGGATAGAGCGTATCCCTGCGGAGGATAAGGCCGTGAGTTCGAATCTCACCGGGCGCACCATAAATATAATTATGTTTCAAAAATTTATTTTCCCAGTGATTACTGTAACTGCTTCACCTTCAATCATTACCCTATTCTCTCTCACTTCTAACCAAAGCTCACCACCTCGTTTTGAAGCTTGGTAGGCTTTGAGTATATTTTTATCAAATATTTTTGCCCAATAAGGTGCAAGAGTAGAATGAGAAGATCCTGTAACAGGATCTTCAGAAATACCATCATCTGCACAAAAAAAACGAGAGACAAAATCATATTTGGAGTCTTTTGATTTAGCTGTCACTATTATGAAATCATCAAATTTCTTTAACAAACTAAAATCAGGATCAATGTCATAAATCACTTGTTCATCTTCATAAACTAACATTAAATCTCTCGATTTATATACTGTATGAGGCCTAGCGGCTGAAGTGATAGCATCCAACAAAAAATTGGGAATATCTCTCAAATCTTGTTTTTCACCTAACCGTGAAGGGAAATCCATACAATAGCCTTTAAGAGTTTTAACTACTGAAATAGGGCCAACAAATTTAGTGTCAAAAACAATTTCATTCAAATCATTATAAATTTCTGACATCAAAATATGGCCCGAAGCTAAGGTAGCATGCCCACATAAATCTATCTCAAAATTTGGAGTAAACCACCGAAGTAATGGGGGTTCATCTTTTCTGATGAGAACAAATGCTGTTTCAGACAAATTCATCTCAACAGCGATACTTTGCATCAATTCATCACTTAATTCTTGATACAAAACCAATACAGCAGCAGGGTTGCCCTTAAATGGATCGGGAGTAAAAGCATCAACTTGCCAAAAATCTAATGAACTAATCATTGAGATTCGATACTACAGCTCCATTATTTAACAAATCATCAATATCTTTTTTAGAAAAATCGAACTCTTCTAAAATTTCTATAGTATTTTCTCCTAAAACTGGAGCAGATTTATATATTTCTCCAGGTGTTTCTGATAATTTGACAGGAATACCAATATTGGAAATTTCACCAGCAATTGGGTGAGCAGTTTTAATCATCATATCTCTTGAAATAACTTGTTCATTTTCAAAAACTTCTTGTATGTTCAAAATAGGACCAGAAGGAACACCAAATTCTTCAAAAATATCTAACCAGTCATTAGTACACTTATTTAATATAGTTTTTTGAATTTCTTCTACGAGATCATGAATGTTTTTCATCCTCAGGGAATTATCTGTAAAAAGAGGATTATTCAACAAGTCAGATCTTTGAATAGCATCACATAATCTCTCCCAATTTCTTTGATTGGCAGCACCAACATTCACATAACCATCTAATGTTTTAAATGCTTGATAAGGTGCATTCAACCTATGTGCAGTTCCCATAGGCTGAGGCGTTGAACCAGTAGCAAAAAATTCTGCAGATTCCCAAAAAGTATAAGCAATTCCACTTTCTAGCAAAGAAACATCTACATGCTGTCCTTCATTAGTTTTTAATTTGTGAATGTAAGCATTTAAAATTCCATAAGCTGCATACATGCCGGAATTCAAATCTGTAATTGGTACCCCAATTTTTGTCGGAGTATTTTTATCACTTCCAGTAATACTCATTAATCCACTCATGCCCTGTGTAACTAGATCAAAACCTGCCCTATCTTTGTAAGGACCTGTGGATCCAAATCCAGAAATAGTGCAATAAATTATTGATGGATTTTCAGCTTTAATATCTTCATATCCCATACCCATTTTCTGAAGAGTTCCAGGTCTAAAGTTTTGTATCAAAACATCACATTTTTTAGATAACTGCTTTATTAATTTAACTCCATCAGGATTTTTGAAATCAATTACTATGCTTCGCTTATTGCGATTTACTCCCAAAAAAGCGGCAGATTCTCCATTTATAAAAGGAGGACCCATTCTACGAGTATCATCTCCGCCATTAGGTTTTTCAACTTTAATTACATTTGCGCCCATGTCTGCCAATAATAGAGAGCAGTATGGGCCTGCCATAATTTGAGACAAATCTAATATATTGACTCCACTTAAAGGCTTTTGAGGCATTTATTCACCCTTAAAATTCGGTGTTCTTCGTTCTATGAAAGATTGTCTACCTTCTTGAAAGTCAAGACTGTCAAAATTAGAAAAAGGTAAAAAAGAATCATCTTCCGATAAATTTTCCAAAGATTGGTTGTTTATTACAGTTTGCATAATTTTCTTATGTCTCTCTTGAGACAATGGAGCTAATGGAAGCATTTCTTCTGCTAATTTTTCTACTATCGCATCCAAGTCGTTTTCTTCACACATTTGAGTAATCATGCCCATAGACAAAGCAGTAGTAGAATCAAAAATTCGCCCACTGAGCAACACATATGAAGCATTTCCAGGTCCTACTAAATTCAACAACCTTTTCATCTCACGATACCCTACTAAAATACCTAATTTAGCTACAGGAATCCCAAATTTACTTTTAGTAGATGCAATTCTAATATCAGTAGCCATAGAAAGTTCACACCCACCACCTACACAAATTCCATTAATTTTAGAAATAGTAGGAATACTTAATGATTCAATAGCATCTAATGCACCATCAAAATACTCTGAGTAATTTTGGGCACTCACAGAATCTTTTCTATTAGTTTCAAAGTCCTTAATATCTGCACCTGAAGAGAAAGATTTACCACCTGAACCTGAAAAAATCACAACTTTACAATTTTGATTGTTTTTGATTTTTTCTACTATTTGAATCAACTTTTTCCAACCATCAAAATTAATTGCATTATGTTGATCAGGCCTATTAAATGTGACCCTAGCTATACCATCATTGATTTCAAAAAGTATTTCTTCAGTCATAGGCATCTTAGAAAGATGTGTACCCACCATCTACCGCTATAGATACTCCATTAACATAATCTGATGCGGATGATGAAAGATATACAGCAGTTCCAGCAAGGTCGTCAGGTTCACCCCATCTATTTGAAGGTATTCTAGATAATATCTGTTGGTACCTATCTTGGAATTGATCTTTAATCCCTTGCGTTAAATCAGTATGAATCCAGCCAGGCAAAATGCAATTTGATTGAATATTATCTTTGGCCCAAGATACTGCTAAAGTTTTTGTTAATTGTACTATTCCACCCTTACTAGAAGCATAAGCAACAGCCCAATCTAATCCGAAAATAGAGGTCATTGAACCTATATTAATAATTTTTCCTGATCCCTGGGATTTCATGATTGGATAAACTTCGCGAGAGCATAAAAAAGCACCTGTTAAATTGATATTTATTACTTGATTCCAATCATCAGTACTGTAGTTTTCAGGAAATTCCCTGATCCCAATACCAGCATTATTTATCAATACATCTATAGAACCAAAAGTGTCATATGAAATTTTAATCATGTCTTTAATAGAAGATTCATCAGAAACGTCTGAATCAATTCCTATAACATTATCAAATGATTTTTTTAGTTCATTAACAGCTTCTTTAGTTTTGTCAGAATTTCTTCCAGTGATTACTACATTAGCTCCACTTTTTCCGATTTCTGAAGCCATTCCATAACCAATTCCACCATTCCCTCCAGTGACTATTGCCGTTTTTCCAGTTAGGTCAAATAATTTTGAAGACATAATTAATCCTATTAAAGGCCTATGTGTGTTGCAACTTTTTCTAAATGAAAATCTGTATCTCCAAAGATAACTTCTGCTGCTTTCGCTCTTCTGGAATACAGTTGCATATCATGCTCTTTAGTAAAACCTATAGCTCCATGAGATTGGTGACCTAAAGCACAAACTCTTCTCAATGCATCACTAACCCATGCCTTAGCCATAGCTACATCTTTATCTGCATCAATACCTTCAGAAAGTTTCCATGCTGCTTGATGAGTAATAAACTTTGAACCTTCTACATCTACTGCCATATTCGCACAATGATGTTGGATAGCCTGAAAACTTCCTATAGGCCTACCAAATTGAGTTCTTTGTTTAGCGTATTCTACTGTCATATCTAGAACTTTTTGTCCGCCACCAGACATCTCTGCGCATTTTCCAATTGCTGCCCATTGTAAAACCCGTTCAATAGTATCCCACCCTTGATTCAATTCTCCCAATAATGCATCAGAAGATACTTTGACATTATCTAAAATAACCTCAGATTGCCTATCAGAAGCAATGGTTTTCAGAAGAGTTTGAGTAACACCGTCAGCACCCATAGGAACATTAAAAATACTAATGTCTGTTTCCTGGTCTCCGGTTCTTGCAACTACCAAAATATAATCTGAAACATGTCCATTTAATACAAACAATTTTGTACCATTAATTTCATACCCTTCAGAAGTTTTAGTAGCAGTAGTTTCTATTCCCAAAGGATCAATTCTCCCACTCGGTTCAGTCAAACCTAAAGTAATGTTAATTTGACCTTCAGAAATTCTAGGTAACAATTCTTTCTTTTGCTCTTCAGTTCCAGCATCATTAATGGTCATCCCACCCAAAACAACAGTTGAAAAATATGGGCCGGGAAGCATATATCGTCCCATTTCTTCAAGTAAAATTGTTAAATCTTGATATTCCAATCCTACTCCACCATATTCTTCCGGAATAATTAGACCTAACCAACCTTGTTCAGCAACTTTTTGCCATACTTCTTGAGTGTATCCATTTTCATCTATTTCCATAGCACGAACATAATCTACAGTGCATTCTGTTTCTAAAAACTCTTGAGCACTGTTTTTCAGCATCTGTTGAGCTTCGTTTAATCCTAATTCCATTTTTTTCTCCTTGTGTGTGAATTAACCTCTAGGAAGTCCTAATCCTCGAGTAGCAATTACACTTCGTTGTATTTCAGATGTTCCTGCTGCAACCATTCCTCCGAATGATCTTAACCAAGCATTTTCGATTCTACCTGCTAATGGTGCCCATTTAGATTCAGGTTCTAATTGTCCATGAATCCCCATAATCTTCACTCCTAATCCATATAATCGATTGATCATTTCAGTTCCATAAGCTTTAGTGATAGAGGCTTCCATGTTTGGAATCAAATCTTTACTTTGCATCCAAGCAACGTTGTAGCACATTAATCTAGTAGTTTCGATTTGTACTGCTAAATCAGCTAATTCTCTTCTAATAATTGGATCTTCAGATAGTAATCTTCCATTCTTTTGGTGAGTTTTACAGAATTGGACTAAGTCTTCCAAAACTTTTTTAGCTTTTGCAGGTCTATCTACTCCTGATCTCTCAAAATCTAAAAGAGCTGCACCTACGTACCAACCTCGATCTTGTTCACCTACCAGATTTTTCTTAGGAATTCTGACATCACTAAATGTTGCTAAGCCTCTATATGCATTCCACATCATAGGAATTTTCTCAATAGTGACTCCTTCAGTTCCTTCTAATTCTGTCAACACAAAACTTATCCCTCTATGTTTTGGAGCGTCAGGATTAGTTCGAACTAACATAAACATCCAATCCGAATCAGCATGAGCCGAGTTCCATATTTTCGATCCAGAAACAACAAAATCGTCTCCATCTTCAACAGCTCTAGTCTGAAGAGATGCCAAATCTGAACCGGAATCAGGTTCAGAATATCCTTGAGACCAGTTAATTTCTGCGCCTGCAATTTGAGGTAGAAATTGTTTTTTTTGCTCATCAGTTCCATATAACATCAAAATTGGACCAACCATTCTAATCCCTGCATCACCTACCGGAATTCCTCTGTAAGCCATTTCTTCATTAAAAACGACTTGCCTCATGTGAGATGCAGCTTGACCACCATATTCTTCTGGCCAAGCCATAGTTAGCCATCCTTTTTCGCCCAGCTTTTTCTTAAACTGACGAACTAATATTTTGTCATCATCATCTTCAGCATCTAAATCCAAATTTCTCCAATCCCAAGGGAGCTCTTTATCAATAAAATCAATTACTTCTTCTCTAAATTTTTCATCTTCATTTTCAAATTTAAAATCCATATTTATCTCCGTTTTCTGATTTATCCTCTAGGTAATCCAAGACCTCTTGTTGCAATAATATTTCGTTGTATTTCTGAAGTACCAGCTGCAATTGTTTCAGAAACATTTGTTAAATGCCAATGCTCGATTCTGCCTCTTAACGGTGCGTATTTTGAATCAGGTTCTAATTGGCTGTGCAATCCTAACATTTGCATTCCAGTAGAGCCAACGTGTTGTTGCAATTCAGTTCCAAAAACTTTACCCATAGAAGATTCTTTATTAGGAACTAATCCTGCACCCTGCATCCAAGCAATATTGTAAGAAATCAGTCTACTTACTTCAATTTCAATTGCCAGATCCGCTAGCCGGTTTCTTGTAACTTCATCCTCAGATAGTAATTTACCATCTTTGTAATTTTCCTTTGAGTAGCCTACTAGTTCTTCCAAAACTCTTCGAGATCCAGCAGAGTAATCTACACCAGATCTCTCGAAATCTAATAATGTTGCACCTACATACCACCCACGATTCTGTTCTCCCACTAAGTTTTTCTTTGGAACTCTAACGTTATCAAAAGTTACCATATTAAAACTGTGGTCACCCGCCATATTAATAATTGGATTAACAGTCAATCCAGGAGTGTTCATGTCACACAACAAAAAACTTATTCCTCTATGTTTAGGAGCATCAGGGTCTGTTCTAGTGAGAACCATTATGTGATCTGCCCTATGAGCACCAGAAGTCCAAATTTTAGTTCCATTAATTATAAAATCATCGCCATCTTCTACTGCTCTAGTTTGTAATGAAGCTAAGTCAGAACCCGACTCAGGTTCAGAATATCCCTGACACCACTGAACTTCTCCACTAGAGACAGGTGGTAAAAATTCAGATTTCTGTTCGTCAGTCCCATGAATCATTAATGTAGGGGCCATCATTCTAGTTCCAAACACATCTCTTCCCGGAGCTCGAAAATAAGACATTTCTTCAGCAAAAATGACTTGCATCATATGAGATGCCCCTTGTCCACCATACTCTTCAGGCCAAGCCATAGTCAGCCAACCTTTATCGGCAAGCTTTTTTCTCATTTTGAGTGTAAAGTCCCATGCCTCATCAGGAGTTTCATCTTCTTCATTTCTGTCCCCTAATTCTGATTGTAGCCAAGATCTTAACTCATCTCTAAAAGTAGCCTCTCCGTCAGTTAAACTGAAATTCATTTAGTTCCCCTTTTTTGTACCTATAAGGTTGTTGATTACATTTATTCCTTAATGCCTAAACATGTAACTGTCCTGACTATTCCTGATATTGTATGAATTTGGTTAGTTACCAAATCTCCAACTGCATTAAGATCAGAAGAAGAAATTATAGCTATCAAATCATATGGCCCAGTTACTAGATCGACACTGACAACATCATTCATGTTAATTAACGACTCATAAGCAGACTGAGTACTGCCTACACCAGTCTCTATCAATATAAAAGCTTTAGTCGACATTTAACACTCCCTTAATGTTTTGAACTAGCAATCAAATGTCATTTTATTTCGGTTCAGGAATGAGTGTCAATTTTAATCATAAAATCATGCACATAGCTATTAATTTAAACTGATAAATCGTTATAATCGCCCTGATAAAAGTATTAATGTTAGTTGAGGAGATAACTATGCAATCTGATTTGTTCAGAGAAGCTTGGAGTAATTTTGCAACAGGAGTTTCAGTTATTACTAGTATTCAAAATAACAACGAAATCCATGGAATGACTGCGAATGGAATTGCTTCTATTTCATTAGACCCTATGTTAGTTATGGTTTCGGTGGGTCATTCAGCACAAACGCATAAAATTATTACTAAAAACATGAAATATGCGATTAACATATTGTCAGAAGATCAAATAGAAACAGGTAAGTTCTTTGCCAAAAGCAACCAGGAAATACCTGAAAACATTCTATCTGAATTCTATATGAGCAAAAATAATTCTCCATTTTTATCTAATTCCTTAGCTAGCATGGACTGTAACGTAGTGCGTACACACTCAGAAGGTGATCATACGATCTTTATAGGAGAAGTCACAGAAATAGTCGTAAACAACGGAAAGCCTTTGATGTTTTATCAAGGTAAATGGGTAAATTTTTAAAAAAGTTCCAAATATTGACAATTTTCGTTCCTGTTATACCATAAACAGTGGACTTTTTTGCTTGGTAATTCTGATTTCCAGAACTAATCACTAGAAGTTAAATTTTATATAAATTAATGAAACAGGAGGATTGTTTCTATGGCTAGTTTTAAACCATTAGGTAATCGAGTTGTAGTTGAACCTTTAGAGGGTGAAGAACAAATGAGTGCTGGAGGAATTTATATTCCAGACACTGCAAAAGAAAAACCTCAAGAAGGTAATGTAGTAGCTGTTGGACCAGGTAGAATTACTGACGATGGCAAAAGAGTTGAAATGGAAATCCAAGTTGGAGACACAGTTATCTACTCAAAATATGCTGGAACTGAATATAAGGAAGGCGACACAGAATACCTTGTACTCAGAGAAGACGATATTCTTTTTAAAAAATAAGCTTAGAACTCAGGAGATATTAAAATGGCAAAACAGCTTTCTTTCAGTGAAGAGGCTAGAGCTGCTATGAAGCGTGGTATAGACACGATGGCAGACACAGTAGGAGTTACATTAGGTCCAAGGGGACGAAATGTAGTATTGGACAAAAAATTTGGACCCCCTCAAGTATGTAGTGATGGAGTAACCATTGCTAAAGAGATCGAATTAGAAGACCCATTTGAAAATATGGGCGCACAATTGCTTAAAGAAGCAGCAAGTAAAACTAATGATGTAGCAGGTGACGGAACCACTACAGCTACAGTTCTTGCTCAAGCAATTATTCATGAAGGATTTAAAAACATAGCTGCAGGAGCTAATCCTATGGCTATTAAAAGAGGAATTGATAAAGCTGTAGAAACTCTTCGTTCTTCAGTTCAAGGAATGTCTCAATCAGTAGAAGGAAGAACTCAAATCAGTCAAGTAGCATCACTTTCAGCTCATGACGATGAAATGGGCAATTTAATTGCTGATGTAATGGAAAAAGTCGGTAAAGATGGAGTTATTACTGTTGAAGAATCTAAGGGATTAGATTACGAACAAGAATTTGTTGAAGGAATGCAGATCGATAGAGGGTACATTTCTCCATACTTCATTAGTGACCAAGATCGAATGGAATCTGCCATAGAAGATCCTTACATTCTAATTACAGACAAAAAGATTTCAGCTGTGTCTGATTTATTACCCGCTTTAGAGAAAATTCTCCAAATCGGCAAAAATGTTGTAATTATAGCTGAGGATGTTGAAGGCGAAGCATTAGCAACATTAGTAGTAAACAAATTACGAGGAACCCTGAACGTATTAGCTGTTAAAGCTCCAGGATTTGGAGACAGAAGAAAGGCAATGTTAGAAGATATTGCTATTTTAACTGGAGGAGTTGTAATCAGCGAGGAAGTTGGAAGAAAACTCGATTCAGTTTCTGTTGAAGATTTAGGTAGAGCTAGAAGAGTAGTTGCTAGCAAAGAAGATACTACTTTTGTTGAGGGTCATGGAGATGATTCTCAAATTTCTGGAAGAATCAATCAAATCAGAGCTCAGATCGATGAAACTACGTCTGATTTTGATAGAGAAAAACTCCAAGAAAGATTAGCCAAGCTTTCTGGTGGTGTGGCGATCATCAAAGTTGGAGCAGCTACAGAAGTTGAACTTAAAGAAAAGAAAAATAGAGTAGAAGATGCTCTCTCAGCCACTAGGGCAGCTGTTGAAGAAGGAATAGTTCCAGGTGGTGGGCTTGCATTAATCAGAGCTCGACAATCTTTAGAAGATTTAAACTTCGAAAATGATGAGCAAACTGGTGTAAATATACTAAAATCAGCTTTAGTAAAGCCACTGATGTTAATTTCAGAAAACACTGGCGTTTCAGGTGAAGTGATACTTGCTGAGACATTAAAAGGTGATGGAGATTACGGTTACGATGCTGAAACAGGTGAATATGGGAACTTATTGGAGAAAGGCATAATGGATCCAGCAAAAGTTACTCGAGCTGCCATTGAGAATGCTTCAAGTGTTGCTGCTATGGTTCTTACAACAGAATCATTGATCAGTGATATTCCTGAACCTGCTGCTGCTGC
>CEQN01005980.1_pt1 | contig 12055 bp, 19 predicted proteins | sample 427011 | NCBI WGS metagenome assembly CEQN01 (sample SAMEA2621277, study PRJEB7988) | marine metagenome | biome: marine biome (ENVO:00000447); feature: deep chlorophyll maximum layer (ENVO:xxxxxxxx); material: "saline water (ENVO:00002010), including plankton (ENVO:xxxxxxxx)" | depth 120 m
GACTTGAGTTGCGTAAGATTTATCAGGACGCTGGGTGATCTCAGCTTTGATGTCTTTACCAATAGCCAGCTTCATTCCATCTTCAGCCCATGCATAGCACTGCCGAGAGGTTCCATCGTCCTTTAACCTATTGGAAACTATGAATTTAAAGCCAACAAAGGAGTCAACAGTTCCAGTCGCAAGAGCTTTTACGGTATTGAAATCAGCGCTAGTGACTGATGTTGTGTTCAACAGATCTTCGATTTGCTCTGGTGAGACAACAATGTAACGATTGATCGATGGATCAACGCTACCAGCATCAAGTAGCTTTTTAGCTGTGATCAGCTTTGCAACAGTCAGTCCAGCGGAACCATGAGCAATAACATTGCCAGCCGGTAGCGCTGTTGATGTTGAGCCAGACTTGCCTGTTTTGGCAGAGGCATTGAACGCTGTAATAATTGCATCGTCCATTGCCCTTCCCAATGCGTTGGCGGCTGCCTTTGCATATGAGCTTTCGGGGCTGGCAAGCATTCTGATGCGGTCTTGATCGTCAATCAGGTCAGCATATTCGTAGTCATTTAGCGTGACCATTCTGCGATCATGTGGTGTTTCCATTAACGGAGTATCGCCATGACGAGTCGTTCTAAGAGCTGCCGCTGCTGATCCAATTTGATCGAAAAAGGCTTTCTCGCCATTTACAGATTCGGAATCAACTGTATCACGCAACAAGCTACCCTGCTGCTGTGAAAGCATTGTCACATTTGCTGAAAACTGGTTCACAAATGCGGTAGTAATTTGAGTTGACATAATGTCACCCTCCACATTTAAAGTTGAAATTTAAGTGAGTTTTCGTTCCAGTTATCCAGCTCAGCCGGGCTTGAACTATGGTAGGCGTAGGCGTAGGGGGCCGTAAGGCTTATCCCTCAACAGGCTCTGGGAATTGAAACCCCCGGAGCCTTAAAACTTCTGCAACATCCTGTTCATGTGCTGGATGCTTTTTATCCCAATAGGGCATTCCTTGAGCGGTTAATTCATTAACCTTTCGCGCGGCCTCATCTGGTGTCATCACCAGTTCGGTTGTCACGCCCTCAAGGGTATCTTCTCCAAGCTGGTCAGCCAGCCCGGCAAACAGTTTAATAATGAATGGGTGATCGCCAAGCGGCAGACCATTATCCAATTTTATTTGATCCCAAATATCTGGATCGATGCCCATCGCTCTACCGGCGGCGGCAGCGCGATCATGCTTTGCATCGTATCCAGCGCCAAATTCTTCACGCAGCTCAGCATCCCATTGCGCTGATACTGCATCCATGTTGGCTTGTGCTGCCTCGCTGCCAGCCGCTGATTGGTTTTGCAAGAACTCAGCCGTGGCTTGTACATGTCGAGGCAACATGCCTTTAGCCGCTGCCATTTCTTTAAACGATTGGAGCGTGGTTTCATCCAGCTCCACATTCTGTAATTGGTAGCCATCAGCATTGATAGGCGCGCCAAGCTTTTGAAAGATCGGCATCCAATCATCATCATTAGACCCGGAGCCGGGTATTGCAATTTTATCTGCACCGATCATCCGTTGTGCGTGGACATGGCTTTTTGCTAATTGTCCAACATCTGTAAAATTTTTTAGTGACGGCTCATGCCTTAACTCTTCTGGCAAACTATCCAGAAAGCCAATCGGGGCCGCTTCCTGAGATCCACTATCGTCAACCGGGGTTGTCTCAACTTGGTCATTCATTTTGGTTTAATCCTCTCGTTGTTGTTTCTCTTCCATGAAACGCATAATGGAAAGCACAACAGATCGCTGGCCCTCCAGATATGCTGAGTAATGCGGATCGCCGCGCTCAAATGTCGTGGCGTTAAGATTGAAGCGCTTTTTTAAATCATCTAAGACAACCAAACCTTCGGCTGTGTTGAATGCTTGCCGGTAAAAAAGCTGGATTGTTTCTCGCTGTTTCTCGCTCATATGTTAGGCACCTCGCCGGTTGCTTTTATGTAAGGGGCTATCTGCCCAGCTTGCTCAGCGTTAGCGGCCTGCTGTTCAGCCGCTGCTTGGGCTTGTGCCTGCTGTTGTTGCTGGCGGCGAACCATCATCACCTCTTCGGATGAACGGATTACTCTGGCCGGTAGGCCAAGAACATCCACAAGATATTCAATCATCTTGTCGCTATCCAAATAATCCATAACCGGGGCCATCTCACCAAACTGCGACAGCACCTCAATGCCTCGTAGTGTCGATTGCAGCTCAGCCATTTTCTGTGACTTGGCCAATGGGCTGACATATTCAATATCGATATCTAGCCCCTGCAATTCTTCTGGCGCTGCTGGGAATGCGCCCTGTCTTAATAATATAGCGAAAGCACGATTAATAAGTGGTTGTAATAACTCACTTTGCATGCGCCCCATAACCGGGCCAAGCAGCCTCATTTTTTCTTCGTTGCGCTGGAGAACCTCTGTTGCAGTCATGGTTTGGCCTTGACCCATAAGCAACTGATCTACATAGAAAGCCTCGCGGATTGCTTGGCGGCGTTGCTCTTCCATATTAAGCCCAAGGGCATTATTAGCTCCCATCTGTAGAGGCTCAAGCCGATCTCTTGTGCCGGTGCGGTAAAAGTTCAAGCTGCCGGGCGTTGTGCGAACTGGCAACAGGAACCCATCGTCAGGCACCATCAGCGGTGGATCTAATTGCTTTTGAGCTGATCTAATCGTGATCTCGCTCATCTTATTAAGCATTTTCGTATCACTGAGGCATGTCATGCCGGGTGACCGGCCATAGACCGAAACGCTGTCTTTATTAAACCTTGGGATCAGCATTGGCATTTCATCAAAGCCGCCCTCACCCAATATCATTTTGGTTTCTTCACAATAATATATTGAGCCGATTGGCTTATCTAATTTTGCAAACAGATCTGACTTGATGCCGTCCTTTGGAAAAATGCAGTGGACTAGCGGGTGTTCTTTGAATGGATCCTCTGCCAGACTTTTTGCAATCTTTTGCGGCAAGTTCTTCTCACCAAATCTTGTGGCTATGGCTCTGGCCGTCAGCTCAAACTTGCGATAGACAGTATCAACCTTGCCTTGTGCATTCTCTGATATATAGATCTCAGCAATGTGGCGGCAGCTAAACCGCAATCCTTCCTCATCGCCAGCCTCGACAAACATCGCCGCTGTGCCAAACACAACCAGATCATAGTAAAGCTCATGGATCTCTTGCTGAAAGTTAGACCGATTGAACGCCATATACATTTGGTCAGTGGTTTCTTCCAGCCACTCATTGGCTGCATCGTTGTCTTGCAGAATAGGATCCCTAAACCGCAAACTAAACCAAGGGGCTGATGCCCCGGTCAGCATGCCATGCAAGCTTGCAGCCAGCAGCTCAACGGCATGGATAGCGGTGCCGTCATAGATCAGCTCTGTGCGCTTATCGCCTTGAGCGCGCTTTTTGGTAATGTCTGCCTTTCTTGGCAACATATAGTCAGCCAGATCTTGCCAATGGCTTTCCCAGTTTGCGCGCGTGTTGTGTAGTGTCTTTAAGCGCCGATCAAGCGCCGCCACCTCTTTTTTAACAGGATCTGCCATTAATACATGCCCCCGGACATTTTGCTGGGTTTGTCTCGTTTGATGCCAGCAATTGATCTGCCTTGGCTTTTACCGGCAGCTTTTTGCAGCAAGCGCTCTAATGGGTTTACATTCATGGCAGCGCTAAAATTCATTGGTTGCGGTGCAGACATGCCCATGCGGCCAGCAAGGTTTTTTTTGCCCTTCAGATCCATTACGAAATAAGACCCGCCATTAATGAACGATTGCGTGTTTTTGCTGAGCCAAGCAAACCTTGCGCTGTGGTGCTTATGGTTGATTCCTTGCCCATCTTGGAACGGCGCTCTGTATCGTCACCATCACCGGCTTTAGGTGCATCAGGCAATTTGCCGTCAATAACATCTTTGGGCAGTATTTTCTTTTTAGCGCCAGTGCGAACATCATCGCTTTCGCCACCACCTAGATCCATTGTGACCTGATCAGCAAATTCAGCAGGGCCGTCATACTGGTCTGGATCCATTGTTCTGCCGGTGTAAACCTTGCCAAATCTACCACCAAAAGGGCCATCGTGCATTACACCCATGATTTCGCGGTCTTTATTAAAAATAGGAGTGCCGCCAGCTCGTAATTGTTTTTCAATCTGACCCCTAGTAAATTTTGCAATCTTATTTGCAATAGCGCCCACAGGGCTATATTTCATCATGCCTTTTACTGGGGGTTCGCGGTCTGCTACTTTGTCTGCAAGAAATTGAGATGGCAGCGTGCTAGACCTTGCCATTTCTGCTCGTTGCTCATCGCCAGATGTGTCGCGCCCTGTCTGGTCATCTGAATAAGTGCCGCCATCATCGCGGCCAGCATCAGGATCGCCAGCGCCGCCAGCAGTTTCGGCTGCTGAAACGCCGCCTCTACTTTCTGTGCTATCGTAACCGCCCCAGCCCTCACCAACATCAAAGTAAGTAGGAATGCCATTAGGGCCGGGCTTACCAGATCCACCAGCTTTTCTAAGCAGTCTTTTCTCACGATCATTAATGTAGGCAAGCGAATGCTTTTGGCCCCTTACATTAACTTTTCGCTTTGGTGACATTTTTGAGTGCGCCATATTTCTACTCCTTACATTGCAACCGCAAATGGATCATATGCGGTCATCGCAACCTGTTGTGGTGGCCGGGCGTTCACACGGCTTTCCTGCACACCAATCGACATATAGCGAAAGCTGTCAGCCGCATGTGATGACCAATCGTGAACAGGCGTTAGTCTGAATGTTCTGCTTTTCTCATTGTAAGCCCGGTGGTATTGGCGTAACGCCTCTAGGCCAGCCTTGCATCGATCCCGGTCAAAGTAACACCGGGGGATCAACATTTGCGCTGCGTGGATGCCGTCCTCTAACGGAAGCTTTGGAAGAACTCTGAAATTAAGCCCAAGATCCCACGCAATCTCTCTTCGACTTTTGCCCGAACCAAGTTCCCTAACCTCAACATCGTGAGGCGCAAAGTGATCGCCATACAAATAACCTTTACGCGCAAGGACTGCACAGTAGTGCGGTAAGCCCTCACCGCGCGCCTCATAATAATCAATGACATGAATGCCCTTCCCGGCACTGCCGCCTGTCTGTGCAAACCAAATGCTTGTCGCATCGCCCATGCCCAGATCCCAGAATGTCTGTACCTTCATCGCCGGGTCATACGGCACATTCGTAATGCGGCCCTCTTCCAAAGCGGTCTGCATCTCTTTGCCGTAAATGCTGCCGGGTACATTCGCCACCCAACTGCACTCAAATTCCTGTTCATACTGGTCAGGTGACATCATCACCCTTGCAGCCTCCAGCTCTTCCTCTGGCAATATGCCTGTCTCGCTGGCCTTATAAACAGCAGCAACCCAATCATCATTCGATGCCGCCAGCTCATAATAATCGTAAAACATGTTGGTTCCGCGCGGTGTGCCTACAAACACACACCAACCAGCCCTATCAGACAATGCCGGGCGTAAGATCTCAGGAAACACGCTCTCAGGCATGTCTGCGACCTCATCCATAATACAGCCGTCCAGATAGATCCCTCGCAAGCTGTCGGGGTTCTCAGCGCCCAACAGGCTGATCCTAGCCCCTGTTGGTAGATCACAACGCAGCTCAGTCTCATGAAACCGCACACCGGGGATCTTGCCAGCAAATTGCTTCAAATAATCCCATGCCACATTCTTGGCCTGCCGATAAGTGGGAGCCATGTACGCATAGCGTGGGTTGGGCTTGTCGTTCATTATCGCATCGCGCAACAAATGGTTGACCGCCATGACTGTCTTGCCAAACCGGCGATGGCATACAACTACGCCCCAACGCTTCTCAGAGAGCTGATCATGCAGCTTTGCTTGTAGAGGCCGGGGAGCATAGGGGATGACAATCTGCATGGATGTATGGCTCCATTAGTCGGGAAGATTATTGATGTATGAGGGCGCGGTAAATTTTTGGAGGGTGGGGTCAGGCATATCTCAAAAACCTGATCAATATTCTAGGCAAAGCGTATCCATTCTGTATCCAAACAATCAGGCATGTCCTTCTTTCCCTAGCAATTCTGCGAGACACAGCATCAAAGGTTACCGCTCTACTCAGGCGGTGCATCGATGGCCAGCCCGGCCTGCCTCACGCGCGTAGCTGGGTCAGACACAGCACTGATATATAGTGACCCTTACCCCTGTCCTTCCTCTGCTGTTACCTCATTACCCTGCCAGCTAATCGTGATGCTTTGCTGAGCTGGTGCGTCTTCCTTCTTATCCCTCAAGCCCCAAGGCTGTAGCTTAGCCATCGTGAACTTTAATGTATCCACCTCAAGCCTACGGCGCTGCACCTCTGCATTCAGCATGCGTGGATCAAGGTCAGCCGGTAACGGTGACATAGCAAGATCATTGATATGATCCGCATAATACTCAGCCTGCATGACACGGCCACGGCGATAGATCTCAAACAGCTCATCATCCTTCAGCACTGACCTTGTGACAGTCCGATAGCTTGGCATGCCTGCATCATTGCAAATGCTGAGCAATGTCTCACCACTGCCAAGACGGTCAGCAATGTCTGTCATCAATGTTTTATTGATCTTACGAGGTGCCATGATGTTCCAAATAAAAAGGCTGGATCTGCATTTACAGAACCAGCCAGTGGGGAGGAGCGGTTGTGAACCGCACGATAGAATGACTATGCAGATTTTGACGACATTTGCAACACCCTTTATTTCTTATGCATAGTCCTTGACATATTGTGTCAAGATACCCATATTAGTTGTGTAAGGTAATTCAACAACGAAGGGAGACTGAAATGACTAAATTACGCCAAATCGTCAAAGACGCTTTCAAGTGTAATGAGCTTGTCTATCAATTTGGCATCATCGATGTAGAAGATACGTTTTTAATCGATGGCACTGAAGAAGAGGTCAACGAAAAATACAGTGACGCTTACATCATAGGCGAAGCTGAAAACCGTTTAGCTATCTGCAATGCAAACGAAGATGACCCTGACTATCAGCGTGATGCTCGTCAGCTTGAGCGTTTCATCAACAAATATAGCGTTGCCAAGCCTAACAAACCCGAAGAGGGCAAGCAGTACCTCTTGATCGGCGGCAAAGACAAGCCAAGCATTGCCAATGGCAACACATGGGCTGAATCAGAGATTGGAGCAAAGTAATGGAAGATTTATGGAATGGAATGTTCAGCATCAGTCGCAAAGTCAAAAAGAAAGCTCCGCTTGGCAAACTAACTTACATTGCCGATTTTAGTTGCGGATCAGCAGATGGAGAGATCATTGCAAAAAATGGTCACGGTATGTGGGTGGTTGATGTGCCTATCCTTGAACAGACAGAACGCGGCGAGGAGTGGTGCGGTGATTTCACACGCCATGAGTTTAAGACACTAAAGGCTGCAAAAAAGTTCTGCATAGATCACGGTGCAATCGTGTCATGTGAGAGATATTGATGATGTCTATCATCCGCTTCATCTTTGAATTAGCCGGGCTGGCACTATTCTTTGCCAGCCTTTACCTGACAGCCATATTGCTACATGCTTTGGCTGGCACACTGTAAGGGAGAGTGACCGTGAAAATTCGTATACCATCACAAACTGTCGAGGTAGATGCTGAAGCTTGGGCAACTGAGTACGGCATTGATATCAGCGAGGTCAGGCAGAATGTCCTAGATTATTTTGCCCATTTAGCACAAACCAAAATCGATTTGCTTGGCCTCGCGCCAGAGGGAAAGCGCATGGAATGCACAAAAATTGAGGTTCGTTACTTAGATGATCATTATCGGTGGTTTGTTGTGCCATACGATAGTGATGGTAACCAAGTTGATTTTGATGATCTTGATTGCGTTTTTACCGAATGCCCATATTCACACCTACAAGAGGATGCATGGGAGGACGCATTTAAAATGGCTGAAGGTACAAACGCCCTAATCCACCTTTACACGCGAAAAGGTAACCTTATGAGTGTTGTCAATCCTAAGACAATGCCCCGTAATACAGACTAGTCAGCGCATCCCGGTAGTTGCGCTTGACAATCCGTGGATCATTCAGCCCTAGTATGTGAGCCAGCTTTGTCCATCTAGGGCCGCGATCCCTTCCCACTGCACTGTGTGCAACAGCCATGATCAAACGCCTTGTGTCCTGATCCATTGCCATCAGCATGCCATGAGCTTTATCCATTGCATCGATTTGTTCATTCGTTGGTCTGAGCCTGACCTCACCTTGTTGTGTCCAACCATAGCCATGCCAATCCATTGGATAGTCTGGCCATGATGCCTGTTTCTGCACCCTGATAGCCTTGGGCAATCTACGCTCAGTAACAGCCATGTCCAGAAACATGGTGTGCAGCTCATTGATGTCCATGCCTGACCCTTTCTAGATGCCGCTCTGCCTCAATCACCCAATCAAGAACTTGTGTGGCATCCATTCTTGCAATTGCTTTGAGTGTGTCTGCGAATCTATCGGCTGACATTGTTGGGCGTAACTGCCGCAGCGCCCGGTCTTTGCGAAATAGCAATGGATCATTTTTTGCTTTGGAGGTGGCTGAGACATAGTTGTGGTTTGTCCTTTTGGTGATCGTATTTAACATGTCGCGTATTTCACTTGATCTGTCCTGTTGACAATCCTGATCTGATGATTTACTGGTTTCAGTATAATCGAGCGAAGCGAGTTGAGGCTTATCCTTATCGGTTATATCAATAAATTGGTTCGGCTGATCCTTAACAGGATTATCCTTATAAGGATTATCCTTATGTGTTTTCACCAATTTGAAATTCTTAAAACTCATTTCGATTCGCTTTCCAATGCCGCTGCTATAAAGCTGTAATTGGCACCGTCCACCGCATGATCCTTGTCATACCCGGCGTTCCATCTCGCAAGCTTCATCTCGACAAGCATTCTGGCTGTCTGAGCTGGCGTGACCTCAACGCCCATCACCAGTGACCACCTTATGGCTAGCTCCTTGTACAGTGGCTGATACGGCCCCAGCTTCTTGCCCCGGTCTGCCATTGTCTGTGCGGCTTCTTTCGCTAGATCTTGTGGAGCGCTCATGCAATATTCTCCAACACTTGTTGTTGCTGCATGTCAGTTGCCCGGTTCCCAATATGATCCATGTCCCCTCGTCCACCCGGTGTTCCCTGTTGCAGACAACGCAATGTTCCGTTGCGCTTTGCTTCATTGCAAAGTGCCGTTTCTTTTTCTTCATTGAGCCAAATCTCCATGATTTGATCAGCCAGCGCTGACCGCAAATAATCCCATGTAAGAATGCCGGGGGTTCCTTTGAGGTATTCCGGCAATGATTGGTGGTTTTCATCAACCTCAAGCTGTGCATCAGTGCCTAAACGGCGCACAGGGACGCTGTAAGCCTCTGCAATGGCAAATGGCCCCAACCCTAGCTGCAACAGCCTCGACAGCTCTCTGTCGGCTTCTATGAGCGCCTTAGTCCTCATCGACATATATCTTTCCCTCAAAAATCATCGCTTCCAGCTCTTCATCGCTAAGATTTTCAGTAGCAAATGACGGCTCTATGTCTTCCTTGTGGTGCAGCTCAGCCGGTTGAACTCTTGGCTTTGGAACAAACTTTTGCCGGTACTCAGTTTTGACCCTTAGCTTTGGAGCTGGCCCTTTGGCTATCGGCATGGGTATGAACAGTTCTTCACTGGTGGAAAATCGATGATCGCACTTGAGGCAAGCCCTACGCCGCCTGATTGTGTTGTTGTCGTGCCACCTACTGTCTTTGACAATGGTGTCGCTGGAACATTTGGTACACAGCAATTTCTTCCTCCTCTGTCAGTTGTCGATGGCCGCTGTAATCACACTCCCAGCAACCCAGCGCCAAGCATTCGGGGCATTCCTTCATGTACTCGACACCAACATCCGGGTGTCTGATGACCGGGATCACAATGTCTCTGAGATTAACCACCAGCCGCCTCGCAGATCTGCTTTACAAGCTTGGCCTGACTTGTCTGACGCAGCTTGATGAGCGGCTTGAGGAACAGCTCAACCTCTTGCAGCTTCTTGGCCACAACAAGATGCGCGCCAGCCGCGCTCAGCTCTTCATGCATTCTCTTTTGATTGTCGGAAACCTTGCCGCCCTTGGGCCGCTTCAATTCTATGAAGATTGGCAAACGCTGCACATTGGCCAGCCACCCGGCATCATCAATAAACAGTTCCAAGTCAGGCCAGCCCCACTTTGTGCCAAGCTTTTTCAAGCGGCGCTTGTAACTGATATGCCGGGTTCCCTCGTTGGGGCTGTGATGCAAGACGGCATTGACCGGCAGTGACGCATCAAGCCACTGCACGACATAGTCTTGGAGCTGATCTTCAGTCATTCAATCCAACAGCGTAAAAACTGGTGGGCTGGACGGCCCCATCAGTGACACTTACGATTCGCAGCATAAATTTGCGTGAGGGTATTTTTGCGTCCTTGTGGCTGCTTGGCAGACACCAGCGCCGGGCTACTGCCGCATGAGAAGCGCCGGTAACCCGCGCCAGCGCTGAATAACTAAGCCCTTTGGCCTGTCTGTATTGATCAAGTGTCATGCCTAATTCCTCAACTATTTTGATAGTTGTAGTATCAGACTTGACATGTGATGACAAGATATTTAGGTATAGACAAATCAGTTTGACACATTGTGACAAAGGGGCTTACGTTATGAACATGGCAAACAATCTTAACGAAATGATCAGCCAATCTGGCATGTCAAAGAAGGTAGTCGCTGAAGAAAAGGGCGTGACACCAGAAACGGTATCGCGCCACATTCACAGTAAAATCTCAATGACCCTCCAAGATGTTGACGACTATGCGCGCATCCTTAATTGCAAGCCGCATGAGATCGCTTATACAAGCGCTCCGTTGCCAATCATTGGTGCTTGGAGAAATTGTGAGCAAACAGGCAACCCAAAATGCACTTGTAGATTTTCAGTCTATCCAGAATATTACAAAAAAGGCGTTTTAGTCCACGGCAACTACGATCACCATTATGGTGCTGTTGTGTGGGAACTTAGTAGTAATTACCGGGGATCATTTTTTCATCTCAATGGCGCTGTTCACCTTGTTGATATTTCTGCTGTAGAAAAAAGAATTATTGATCGCCGATCTTTAATGTGTCTCTCGTATGCCATGACTAAAAACGGAGTAATGGTTTGTGGTATTGTCTGGCCACAACCCCACAACGATAAATACACTTTGACGAATATGATGGGCGTTGAAGATCCCAAAAAGCGAACTCGTACAGATATCGAATTGTCTTGGGCCAGCCCTATCATGGAAACTAAATTCCATCGCACTGGTGATCTTGCATCCATTATTCCTTACGAATCGCCTTTTATTGCAAAGCATCATGAAAAAATTATTTTGCCGCAGTCTGCTGCGCGTAAAAAAGAATATGGTGATATTTACGACATTGTGCCGGATGGCAAGGCTGGCTCGCAGCATCAAGCGCATTTGGATGAGATAACAAAAGACGCTACAAAGGTTATACATGATGACGCAACAGGCGAGGTTATACACATCAGAGATTAAATTTTATGCCCTACAAGCATAACGCTTGACACTGTATGTCATGAACTGATAGAACCGTTCCAAACTTTAGGAGCGGTTCTTTGTCGTTTAAAAACTTTTCTAAACCACAGAAACAAGACTTTGTCAGGCAATCAGCCCGGCACTCTTACTATCATCACAGCCAGCCAAACAAGCCTGACGGCTTCACCTTCTATGACAAAGCTGTTGTTAGACCAGAGCTGGAGAATGCCAAGGCGGTCATAGCTGGAGAAGCAAAAGGCAATAAGGCTGAAGCACAACGCATCCTCGACATGCATGGCTTTTACATTGACAGCCGGGGCAAACCACAAACAGGCGATAAGCCGCCATTGATCTCTGGGAGGGCCGTTGAGAACTATTGCACTGATGTTGCTGTAAATGATGTCAGCCCGGCTGATGCGTTTAAGAACGCAATCAATGAGCTGCACTGCTTTCATGGCGCTGAATGGCGTGACACTGACAAAGACAAGCGTGAGATTGAACACAAAACCACAGTGCGCT
>CEQN01086130.1_pt1 | contig 12024 bp, 19 predicted proteins | sample 427011 | NCBI WGS metagenome assembly CEQN01 (sample SAMEA2621277, study PRJEB7988) | marine metagenome | biome: marine biome (ENVO:00000447); feature: deep chlorophyll maximum layer (ENVO:xxxxxxxx); material: "saline water (ENVO:00002010), including plankton (ENVO:xxxxxxxx)" | depth 120 m
CCCCCCCCACCATTTTTTTTATTGGCCATCACTTATTAAACCTAATCTTATTAAATCATTTATGATTGGCTTCAACGCCCCTACATCTACCTCCGATAGTCGGTCGGCCTTCCTTAGATAAGCACCCAGCTTATTAGTATAAACCAAGTGGCTAGCAGGCTTGGCCTTCATACCTCCCCCATGTCCCACCCCACGCTGAGCTGGTTCAACAACACCTAATGCTAAGGCCATTTGCTTAGGGTCATCAGCTACCCTTCTATACTTAATGGATCGCTTAGCAAAGTCCTCCCCAAAGTTTTGCAGCAACCAACCCTTGTAGTTGTTACGACCAGTATGGTTCTGTGCCTCTTTAAGTAGCTCACCTATTTGTATACCAACCTTGCAAGCTTCGGTTATGCTTTGCTTGGCCTTGTTAGCTTTTTGTAAGGCCTCTACATCTAGGGCTTTTATATTATTTTCTATTGTTGTTAGTATGCTTAACTCATTCATAGTTGTGCCTTCCTGCAATTATCCCTGTTAGATTCCGGGCGATTGTTATAAGATTGTAAGCCAAAGGTATCTCGTAACTCATTCGCTACTGCTGATACTGCCGACCTTGTTAGGCCAGATGCTTTGGCTATGTCCTCAAATGATTGTATATTATCACCCAAGTCTATATTAAGTGCTTGGGCTAGTACCATAGTTCTAGCACCTATGCTGTTAGCTGTGCCACCTGATACCAAGAATACCATGAGTCGTGCTATAACTATAGCAAGCTCTCTAGTATGTTCGGTCACTGGCTCTATAATGTCTACGACATCTTCATTTACTGCGATGTCTGTATTTTCTAGTAGCTGGTATGTTTTCATTTTTGTTTCTAATTCTTTTTAATAATAGTCGTGTAGTATTCATAGTACTGTTCTTAATAAAATCTCTACCCTAGGGTTATCCTTATCTACTTTTATCTTGGTAGGTAAGTGTGTTAATATAGTGTGGTTATCATCAGCCATAAGGCCAGCTTCTACAAAGCCATCATAGTAGGCCTTGCAAAGTGCCTCAGCATTCCTAATGTCTCGCCGCCTATTAGTTTTAAAATAGTAAGTCTCTTGGGTCTCTACTTTATCCCATGGTATTCCTACTACATTTAGCTCATGGATTGCATCAATAGCCATTAGCTTATGCTTCTTAATTAAATTACGCACCATACCTACGCCTTGCTTGCTAACTGGTGTGTAGTTCCTAGATAGCTTGGGGCTAGGTATGGGCAATGTAACAAGTAGATTATAGTTGGCCATTATCTTCCCCTCTATCAATAATGAAAGTCCCCATGCATTCTAGGCCTACTATTTCATTTTCTACCCACCTAGATGCTTCTACATAACTCAAACCCTTCATGATAAAGTGTGCTACCAATCTATCGTATGAATAAACAAGGTAGCCATTTCGCATACCAATTACTGCTTTATCTAAACCATCTAAAGCAACTGAATCTTTTCTTAATTTAGCTCTATCAAAGTAAGCCATAGTTGCTTTTATAAATTCGGTTTAGCGTTATGTCAAATCGCCTACACTAAAAAGCCCTAGAGGATTAGTCTAGGGCTTCGCTATATTAACTTTATTATTACTTATGATAGTAAATTTTGCCTATCGCACTCTTCGTTCATGTAGTTAAATATGTGTGCTATAACTTCTACAGTCCAACCATCGCCTAGTAAATCTTGAGCTTGGTTATATGATACGCTAGAGGTATATCCAATAGGTACAGTTTGCCCCTTCTCTAGTTCTTCCCTTGTTAGGAATCTACAAAAATCGTCAAATTGTATTAGGCCACTATTAGGGCTTCTATCTTGCTTTCTAGTAATGCAACCAATTTTACTAGCATGAGTTATGTTAGTGCATGATTTCAAAGAGCTATCTTTATTGTGGCCTCCATTATTCCACATTCTAATTCTAGATGGGGTTTGATTTAATTTATAGCGTTTCGCTACATCGTAATCCCTTTCTTTGAAATCTTGAAAGTTTATATTTCTATCTATAGGTGCAACAACATTTGGTATGTTAGTCCAATATATTCTATACCTATTTTGATAAGAAACTAAGTTAGAATTAATATGTAGGCCATCTACACCAAGATATTCGTTTAATTGCTTTTCGCTATCTTTTTTCATTCTTACATTTTCTAGTAAGAAATATTTAGGCTTTAGTTCCTTTAGTAATCTTAGGTACTCATAAAATAAAGAGCTTCGTGAACCATCAAGGCCTTTACGCTCTCTATTCATTGCACTAAAATCTTGGCAAGGGCTTCCACCTATAAGTAAATCTATTTGTGGTAAATCGCTTGCTTTTAACTTTGTTACATCACCAACATGGATTGTATTAGGGAAATTATCCTTGGTAACTTTTATAGCATTAGGCTTAATTTCACTAGCATAATAATTTTCGTAACCAATATTAGCTCGCTTTAAAGCAAGTTGGCCACAAGACATTCCATCAAATAAAGATAGTACATTTTTTAATTTTTTCATAGTAATAATAGTTAATGGTTAAAATTCTAATTCTTCTTTTTCTAATAAAAGGTCTATCAAATTGCTTATATTATCTTGTATTAAATGAAGAGCCTTTTGTACATCTCTTGGTGTAAGAAAGCCATGTAGATTACGGTCATTTAATCTAGATAGGTTATTTCTTTGTATGGCCAACTCTTTTAATAAGGCTTTTTTTGTTAGCTCTTTGCTATCTTGTATATTTAGTGATCCGATATTAAGGTCATTGCTGGCCAATAATCTGTTATTAAGTAGTGATGTGGTTTGTATTGTGTTTACTTGTTCCATAGTAATAATAATTTTTTTGTTAATAATAGTTTATATCTTATGATATGATTTATTTTTTATTTTTTTATTAATAAAAAGTCAAGCCCCAACCAATTTTTTGCTAAATTAATTTGTATACAATCGTGAACATACTACTTACCTAAATATTCTAGCCCTTTAGGCTAGATATTAGGGTAATGTTAGGCTGGCTATGCACGCAAATATATATATTAAGGGCTATGCATAGCCAAAATATAGGCGTAAGTCGTTAATAAATAGGCTTTTGGGTTATGCACGCAGCTAAACCCCATTTGCATAGCCAAAATGGCCTTGCATGGGTATGCATGGCTTTGCATTATAGTAGAGTTTGATAGTAATATTTCTTGCCATTAGACTGCTTCTTAAAGGCTATAATACCCCCGGAGTCCTCTAAAACTTTTACCAAAGTATCGACCTTTCTTCTACCCCATTCGGAGTTTTCTACTATAAAATCTTTACTCACAGCGTCCTCTTTAGATAGTGGCACCAGCTTTTGTATGTCCATAGCTTCAGTTTTTTGCTTCATGGCTTGCTCTACTTCTTTGTCATAAAAAGATAAGCTAAATTCAGTATGCTTATTGCCCATAGTGCAATTTTTAACCTCAGCATTAAATTTAGCAACTTTTTGGCCTACATAGCCCACACCACCTTCATTATCCTTATCTAAAATAAGAGTAGAATAACCAGAGTTCTCACGACTAAATGGTACAGTAGGGTCTATTAGATAGCTCGCACCTTTATAAGCACCTCTCTTACTACTAGCACCCCTAGCACCCCTAGTGCCATCTGTGTTTTTGCTAGTGTGGTCGATTATCAATACACACTTACCAGCCATAGCAAAGGGCTTACATAAATCGTTAATTATCTGCAAAGCTCCCATGTTATCATTTTCATCGTAACCTGAGTTGGCCATATAATTAGCTATCCCATCAATCACGACTAAGCTAAACTCTTCTGCTTGCACGCCAGCTTGTAAAATCTTAATCTCTTTATTATCTTTATCTCTTGGGTCGAACATATCAGACCTATATAAAAACTTAGCCCCGGAATCCTTCGCTATCGTCTTTAGCTCACCTATTGGCGATTCTAAATACTCTAATCGTTTGGTTATATTATTTTTACTAGATTCTGGGTCTAAGTACAACACGCTGTTGCCTCTTCTTAACTCTTGCATGGATACATAGAGTGCTATCCAACTCTTAGATATTCCAGCTTGGCCATGTATCTCATTCATTTCGCCACGATAGAATAAGAATTTATCTTGTTGGTATTCGCCAACACTAGGTGTGGCTATTTTTCGTTCGGAATTTAACCAATCTAGGGTTAATATATTTTCAGTAAGCTGCTCCCAGCTAGATAAAGTTTCTGTGCTTTCTATCTGCTGTTTATTTTTGTTAAAGACCTTGTTAGTAAAGTCGTCTAGCATTTTTTGTGCTTCTGGTGTTAGCTCGACCGATTGGCTATATTGGTCATTTACTAAATACCCTAGCGGCATATTAGACTTCTCTACTGCTTCTTTTACTTTTCGTTCAAAGTCTCGTACATCATTATTATTAGCTCTATCCCAAGGTGGATTACATCTAGGGTTAAAGTCATTCCATAATATATTACACGCTTCGCCCTCTGGTAGTGCGAAACCCCTAACAAGTACAGAGGCCGTTTTAAAGAGAGTGCTATGGCCACCCATGCCTTGTACGGCCTCAGGCATTTGACTAATGTAATTCCTTGCACGATCTACAATATTACTATTTACGCTAAATGATTTGGGCAGCGTACCAGCTGTTGTATTTACTACAACCTTAGGGCTTGCAAGCTCTCTTATATGTTGTGGCAATCCTACTGGTTGTAGGCCAGCTGTCTCCCATTTATACTCTTTGCCATCTACTACGCTATTAGGTGCTACTATGTAGCCATTTGATAGTAAATCTATACCTTTAACTAGATTAGTTTTTCTAGGTGGTGGGTTTCCATCGGTGCTATAAACATAATGGCAGCCACCAGAGCCAGTACGACTTGTCGCAGTTAAGGGCAAGTCGCCTAGCTCATGTATGCTTTCAAAGCCGTTTACATCGCCATGTATATCTACATCAATTACACAGATATTAGAAGCGTCTAAAGCTATACCTATGTTCGCTTCCGGGTTTTTAGTCCACCACTCTTTAATTGTTTTAAAATTAGTAGTAGCGTCTTTAAACCCATTAGCTGTTAATGGTTTCTTAGAGTTAGGAATAAGTGGGAATATATGCAGCCCTACCTTTGCATTAGATAGAGCGTAGTGTAATTTATTTTTTTGCATTAATCTATAAGGGTTTCAATAATCTCTCTAGCTTTAGTTAAATTGCCAGCGTCTACACTATCATTTAGAGATAGGTAGTCTGAGCTTATTGGTGTTTCTGTTAAATGTTCATTAGTATATTCTATACCTTCTCTAGTGAGCGAAATTATGTACCCACCTTGGGATTTAATAAATTCGGCCTCATTATCAAAGCGTAGGTCATCTATTAGTATTATTTTATTTGTGGAAATATATTTTATTAGCTGCTGGTTCATGACTCTTAGCCAGACATCACTTGTGACCAACTCACGACCCCAACTGGTGCCAAGGGTTTGCATGAGTTCCCTACCAGAAATTCCGTCAAGCCAAGGTATTGGCTCTTGTTTCCCTTCCGGGTTATTTAAAAAATGACCAGTTAAACCCATTGCTTTTAGCATATTTTTTATAGGGGAAGCAAAGCTTTCTATTACATACTCATGCTTACCATTTTCTACTAGCTCTTTGGTCACAGCTGTTTTACCTACGCCCCTAGGCCCAGTAAAAGCTATTATTAAATTTGTATCACTCATCTTTATTCTTTTCAAAAGTTAATTGGTCTAGTGCTGAGTTCAACCATTGTACACAGCCTTTAAAATAGATTCTGTCGCTCTCTTGTAGTCTAGTATTTATCTTTAGTAGTAAGCGTCTAGATTGCCTTAGTTTTTCATATAGGCTTTCTGAGTGCATACGCATTATATCTTCATCTTTGAAATCTTCTTTTAGCATTAAGTTTAATTGGTTATATGTTGGTAATATCTTGTAATTAGCCCAGCTTTCTTATCGTACTCAAATCCAGATGCACCTTTCATTGATCCGATAAAACCAGCACCTGAGTGCCAAGCATCAGTAGAGCATAAAGCTGGTAAATACTCCACCAACAACCCACGCTGCTCTTCCCAGCCATTGGCCGTTTCAGAAACTACACGCATAGGTTGATTCTTCTTTTTATGATGTATATGACCCATCTTTAGATGTCTAAATTTGGTCGTACCCCATTCTTTAGCAAATTCTGTACTAATGATGGCCTGCCATTGATTCATTCGCACGCCATCGCCATGAGTCCAAACCAATAAATTGTTGCCATACACTAGGTACTTCCTGCTACTAGGTTGCCTTAGTACATTTACATTTGGGCAAGCCTCATAAAATGCTTCTAAGACCCTAGAAAGCCACACACAACTATGCCAGTCGTGGTTGCCCTCGACTACAACTATATCGACTTGTGGGGCTAATTTTGCAGCAATTTTCACTACATCATAACAAGCTTTAATAGCGTAATCGATTCCACGATGAAAGCGAGTATCTACATCTAATACATTACCACTTTTTTCTGTGGTATTACTTCTAGTATCAGTATGTAATATATCGCCACCAAAGGTTACTATCATACGCTCAGGCTTGTTAAAGCGACTAGCTAAACCCTCAGCTGTTTCTACCATACGCTTTACTGCTATGTCGCAGTTATAGTCTGTATCGTTAGTCTCAGCTTTCTCTGCGTACATTCTTATATGAGCATCGTATATACTTATCTCACCTAATACACTATTTTGGGTCTTGCATGGAGCTTTAGTTTTTACTTTGGCCTTGCCTTTAACAGCATCACACAAACTAGATACAAACTCTTGCATCTGTTCAGCTTCTGGTATTAGCCTACGCCACTCTCTTACTGGCTTGCCTTGCTCATCATACTGCACAGTCGTTTTATGTAACTGTAAGTGAGCTGGTTTTTTAGCACTTGTAAGGTAGGGTACTAAGCCACGAGCTTCTAGCTTCTTTATAGTTTCCCTTACATTTTCTCTAGGTATTCCTAATCTTCTAGCTGTCTCTGACTTGTTACCAGTCTCTAAGTATAAATCTAATACTTGCTGTTGCTTTGCTGTTATTTTAGCCATAGGTAAATATAGTTTAGATGTCACTTTGCTCTATGAGAGCATTAATTGCTTTTAGTTCTAGCTCGCCTTGTATCATTTTGGGCAAGCTATTAAAGGGTACAGTCTTGTCGGTTTCATCGTCACTAAGTATAGTGATTAACTCAAACTCTAGATCATGTACATCATACTCAGAGCAATTGTGTGTACCGAAAGCATGGTCAAAACTCGCATCTTCTTTTACTACATCGCCAGAGCAGTTTACTATATAGATGTCAATATCTTTATAGGTATCGTTATTTATTTCAAACTCAGCATCTTTTAGCTGTACGCTTTGTCTATCTTGTACGCTCATTTATTTATCTTTCTTTTAGCGTTATAAAAGTCGTCACGATTGTACCCAAAGTGTTCGCAAGCCAACCTTACAGAGCAACCAGTACGCTCAATATACATATATACTGAGTGTACGAAATCTATTTCAGATTCAAAAATAGTAGCTCGCTTCATTGGCTTGGTTTCAATCATTCCAGCATCTTGCAGCTTACTACTAGCCTCTCTACATTTTTTAGCAAATTTATCAAATGAATAGGCTTTCTCTAATTTATCAGAAAGGTAATTAAGCATACCTTTGTCGTTATTTGTGTGTGTGCTTTCAATAGCGTCCATGTTTTTATATTTTTATTAGTTAATGTTTAAAAAAAAAGCACCCCTAGACAACTAAGGGTGCTGTATGTAATTACCAAGGTGCTTCTACATCACCAGATTCACTAGAGTCGTCACCCTTTACATTTTGGGATAAGTTAGAGCTTTCTTTATAGCCCCTAACTTCATTACGCTCATCTTTGTCGATGACATATACACGCAGATTTTGGCCTATTAAATCATCTTCGCTATGTAGTGTAGTTATACCAATAGCATCGCATAGGCTCTTTAGTTGTTGTTTAGCAATCTCTACAGTTTTATCATTTTTGTTTCTAAGATTGTAGTTTTGCCAAACCTTACGACCTTCATACTCACCATAAAGCGTAAACTCTACTGATAGGTACTCGCCATCACCAGCACGAGTTGTTTTAACTGTGCTGTTAGTTATACTTACTTCATACTCACCTTTAGGTAATGTACCATAAGTTTTTTTCTCTACTTCAACACTATTAGCGTCAAAGCCATTTTCTCCGAATATAGACATAATTTAATTTAATTTAGTTGGTTATTATTTATTATTAGTTTCTTTTAATGCACTCATTAAAGACTTCCAGTCTAGTGGTATTTCACTAGGCAAGCTTCCAAAAGCACCACGACCACCTGCCGGGTAGGCTGGGCTTTTTTGAGTAAATAAAAATCTTTGGCCTCTGCTAGTATCTATAGCTCGTGACTTTTCATTAAAGCCAGCACCTTCTTTTTTAACGACTGTTTTAGTATTAGCAAAGCCAACAAAGTCAGCCCATCTAAATAAAGCGTTAGACGCTTTCTCGTTAATATCGAAAATATACTTATCGTATGATTCGGTTAGTGGATCGGTGTATATCTTTATTTTTATATGGCCAATAAGAATACTAGCCATGCTTTTTTGATTTCGTAATACATCTAGCAAATCCATTAGCTCACGCCATCTAGATAAGGCCTCTGTGTATCCTTTACCATAACCACCACCAACTTTTTCAATACTAGCAGCGTTTTCTTTTTTGCAGACATCGTCATACACTAGAGGTTCTAATGCTGATGCTGAATCTATCACGACAGTTTTATAATCGTGGTCGTCTTTAATTAAAACGCCAAGTGCTTCTTTTACTTCATCGAAGCTATTTAGCGTTGGGAATTTTGCACAGTCTAGAGCATCTACGCCCTCTTCTTGCTTAATAGGTAAAACAATCGGTGCGTTACTACCACACGCAAATGTACTCTTACCTATTTTTTCTACACCTAGTATAATCATTCTAGGTGCTTTTTGTTGTGTACCTTTTGAGATACTTTTTAAGTTTATAGCCATATTATTTATAGTTATTTTAGTTTTAGTTTAGTTAAATTTCATTGCCCCATGAATCCCAGCCTTCAAATCTCTCTCTTGCAAATAATTCTATCTTTGGGTCATGGCTCATTTCGTTAATTTTATCTCTGGCTAATTCAGGTTTTTGTGAGTGCCTGCGTCTTTCAGCCCAAAGCACACTACTTACATTTCTTTTAATTGGTTTTAAGTTTCCTTTTACTCCAAATAAGCACAACTCATGCTGCCCTCTAAAATAATATCCTATACCAAATCTATCTTTTACCCAGACAAAATTAGTAACATACCTAAAGCCCCAAGATTCCATGACTTCTAGGCCATCTTTTAAAAAGTTATTTGTGACCCACATGAAAAGCCAACAATTATCATCAGCTATTTTATCTACATCTAAAGCACAAATGTCTTTTGTTTTCATCAAAGGGTAATGCTTATCAGCCCCTCTTTTGATTTTACCCCCACCACTCTCTAACCAAGGTGGGTCAGCGTATATAGTTTTGTACTTTTTATTTGGTAGATTCATTTATATCAAATTGGTCAGATTCATTTATTTTTCTTTTGCCAGTTATTTGTAGGCCTAAAATATCTTTTAAGTCTTGGATTGGTGCTTTACCTACAACTTCTTTTGGTAAGTGCATTAAATCTTCTGTCGAATATTCATTAAACTTATTACCTTGTGTAAATGTAGTATCGCTTGTCTCGTAAGTTATAGATTCTAAATCAGTATCAATAGGTGTGGCCCAGTCGCCTAATAAGTGTGGGTTTAGTAAATGCTTATCGCATGGCTTAGATGTATCTTCTATATCTTTACTATGTAATGCACAAAACCAGCGGCCATCGCCATCTAATTCAGCCGTACTATGGACACAAGTACGACATGATTTAAATGGCAATGGTGCTGTTATACCATTTGTACCCCAACACATATCCCTTATGCTACAAAAACGACATATAAAAGCATTAGATTTATCCGTACAGCGTTCTGGTGGCCTATCAGATGTTATCACACGCTTAGCACGCTCTAAAAGTTTTTTAGCGTATTGCTCGTCCTTTTCTATAAACTCGCCATAAAGCTCATCGTTATCTTTACAGACCGACATATAGTAAGCTCTAGGTAGTTTAGACCACAACATATATACTTGCATTTGTGCATAATGTTGTGGCTTGCTTTTCTTACAACCCTCTTTTTTAAGCTTGTTAAAGCTTTTTAAGCTATGAGTTTTAAATTCTAATAAGTGCCAAGTATCTGGCTCTTCTGGTAAGCCCTTGCAAGCACCATCTAAATGACCACTAGCATGGCCACCAATATCTTTGTACTCAAATTGCTTACCATTTTTATCAAATTCATGTACTACTACCCCTATTCGCTTTAAATCTTCTACAAACCTATACTCTTCTAGATGGCCTCTGTTAAAAAGCTTGTACATTCGCCCACTAAATTCTTCAGCTACGCAATGTCGAAAGCTATACCATAAATAGCGTTCACACTCATGGCCTATCATAGAGCCACCTAAATAGGTTCTTGGGGCTTGTGTGGATTGCTCAGATTTCCAAGCATCGTAGATAAGTGTAATTGTATCCATCTTGTGGCGACACTTAATACTGCTGCACTTATTTTGTCAACCTGCTAACACGCACTTTTTAAAATTCAGGCTCTTCTTGGTCGTCTATTTCCTCTTCTTCCCAAATAGTTTCTACACCCTCGTCTATATAGTCGCTTAAAATGTACTCTCTAGTACATATCATTAAACCAATAGCCGATACAAAAGTATTAAAGTCGTATGTTAGATCACCACTCTCTGGGTCTTGTGCGATAATTATATAGTTATCACAATGCTCACTTAATATGGCCTTAGCGTGTTCTACCTTATCTGTTAAGTCTGCCATATACTTATGGCCTGTGTGTCGTTTTATTTGACTTGGCTAGAGCCGAAATAAAAGCCCACGATCGCTAATAAAGACTGCCTTACTTCCGGGAGCAGCACCATGCCTTGTAGTGTCTCCCACTTTGCTACTGGTATAATCCCCAAAAAGTTATACTCACTAAACACAGTAACGCCAGCATTGCTATAGGCTAAAATATATGGTGCGACTACAACAGCGAACAATATTACTGCTACGATTGCTCGTCTTACCCACACGCCACCTCTAGAAGCTGCTCTATCATGGCTGTCGTCTGCTACGCCTTGTGCCTCAAGCATCATTTTGAATTGATTGGCTTGGTTGCTAGCCATAGTCGCTATGAATTTCATAACGAAACCAGAAACACCACCACCTAATAAGCTTAATAATTCAATATCCATAATTACATATTTTTGATGTTACGCACTATCATAGTGACCATATACACGATGGTGGCTAATGCCACTACCATCGCTAAAATCTCGTTAATCTGTGAAAGCGTTATTGTTGCTGTTGTACCAGCTACGCCTATTGAGCCATTCGTAATCAAATCTTTAAAAGTGTTTAGTTCCATAACGCTACCATTATTATTTATTATTGTGTCAAATTATAGTGGGTCTTGTAATTCTACCTTTAGCCAGCCACCTACAGGTAGTGGTATAAAATCTAATTTTTCTCCATAATCACCACCAGAGCCAGCTATTCCAAAATCTCCACTACCTATACTTTTATATGATTCTACTATTTCATTACTAGGGTACTCGTGCTTATATTTAACTCTTACTCTTAATGGGTACGAATACCAATAAGCACCGAACCCATAGGCCTCTATCCATGCGTTTACTGTCTCTTGCGTAACCCTAATAAAAGCTTTAACTCTAGTTATATCACCAAGCACCTTGTACTCGACATCATTTATTTGAGCGTACCCAGATTCTGGCATTTCTATAAAATCCGTAGCCTTTTCATAAAACTTAATACTTTTATGTCTATTATCCCAAAAGTATCTATTGTGCTTAATTTGTATACCAGCCACCATAGGATACCTAACAGCCTTTAATGACTTTGTTTTATCATAACCAGCTTTAATTAAAAGGTTAGCTAGTTTCGATC
>CEQN01034067.1_pt1 | contig 12004 bp, 10 predicted proteins | sample 427011 | NCBI WGS metagenome assembly CEQN01 (sample SAMEA2621277, study PRJEB7988) | marine metagenome | biome: marine biome (ENVO:00000447); feature: deep chlorophyll maximum layer (ENVO:xxxxxxxx); material: "saline water (ENVO:00002010), including plankton (ENVO:xxxxxxxx)" | depth 120 m
CAAGAATTTAAAAATGGAGAAATTCTAATGGTAGGGGTTAACCTTGAATCTTCATCTCCTTTAATAGGACGTACAATTGATAATGTTATAACGTCAAATCCATTTACTGCGCATAAGACTGTATTTATTAATAGAAATGATGATTTTTTCATACCCAAGCAGAACGATATCTATAAAAAAAATGATCATGTTTATTTTATTGGTCGCAAAAATGATATAGATGATATTCAGCAAATGGCAGGGAAACCTTCCTTCGATGTAAGAAATGTAATGATTCTAGGTAGCGGAAAAATTGGAAGGTTATTAGCTAAATCTTTGCAATATGATTATAATGTTAAGATTATTGAAAAAGATAAAGAAAAAGCTAAAATCTTCAGTCCAAACTTATCCGATTCTCTTATGCTTATTGGTGATGGATTAGATATTGAATTTTTAGAATCTGAAAATATTTCAGAAGTAGATTGTTTTGTTGCAGCAACTCAAAATGAGCAAACTAATATTTTAGCTTCACTATTAGCAAAACATTATGGAGCAAAACAGGTTATTTTACATATTACAACGACCAATTACCTTAAATCCGTTAGGAGGATTGGGGCTGATGCTATTGTTAGTAAGAATATATCTGCAGTTAATGAAGTTTTAAATGTTATCCGATCCAATGAAGATAATGTTGAAATTCATCGTTTTGATGATGTGGGGGTTGAGGCGATTGATGTTATTGTTGATAATAATTCTAGGTATTTATTAGATGGTATGACTATAGATTCTATTCCTGAAGATTATGCCATTTCTGCTATTATTAGAAATGAAAAGATTATAATTCCTAATAAAAGAAGTGAAATTAAAGCAGGTGATGAACTTCTAATGTTTACAAAGCCTGAGCATGCCCAAAAAGCAGAAAGCTTATTTGTTAATAGATGATTCGTAAAAATATCATTAGTTTTGTTGGGTATATTTTATTCTTTTTAGGAATATCAATGTTTGCAACCTCTTTGTGGTCATTGTATTTTAATGATAATGATTTCTATGCATTTATCGAATCCGGTTTAATTACGACTATTACATCTTTAGTGCTAATTTTAATATCAAGAGGTGGCGATAAAAGGGATATGAATTTACGAGATGGATTCTATGTTGTAACTATGGCATGGGTTTCTATGGCTATTTTTTCATCTTTACCATATTATCAATCCATTTATTTTAACAGTTTTGCAGATGCTTTTTTTGAATCAATGTCTGGTATTACTACTACGGGTGCTACTATAATTGGCGCAGATTTAGGCTATTCTATAGAAGACTTACCACATGGAATTTTATTTTGGAGGAGTTTTACTCAGTTCATAGGTGGAATGGGTATAATTTTATTTACAATTGCTATTTTACCTATTCTTGGTATGGGTGGTGTACAGCTATTTAGAGCTGAAGTCCCTGGTCCTACAACGGATAAATTAACTCCTAGAATCAAAGAGACAGCTAAATATTTGTGGGGTATTTATTTAGGTTTAATTATACTTCAAACTTTAATTTTATATATAGAAGGTATTTTATTCAATATTGATAAAATGACTTTTTTTAATGCACTTTGTCATTCTATGACAACTATCTCTACAGCTGGTTTTTCTACTTTTAATAATAGCATATTAGGTTTTGAAAGTGATGTTGTTAGTTGGACGATTATTGTTTTTATGATTCTTGGAGCTACTAATTTCTCATTACATTTTTTATTTATTGCAAAAAAATCATTTGATTATTTTAATGATACTGAGTTTAAATCTTATATAGGGGCAATACTCTTTTTATCATCTTTGACTTTTATTAATATATCAGGTATTTATGACTATTCATTTAAAAATTTAACAGCTTCACTGTTTAACACTGTTTCTTTATTAACAACTACAGGTTATACTCTCTACAACTATGATACATGGCCAGCCTTATCTCAATTAATAATATTTTTCATGTTTTTTATAGGTGGAATGGCTGGATCTACAACTGGAGGAATAAAATTAATTCGAACAATATTGGTAATAAAATATATTAAAGCTGAACTTACTAAAATGATTCATCCTCAAGCCTTAAATCATGTCAAAATTGGAAAGAATATAATTAATGATGATATTGTTAGAAGTACACTTGGTTTTTATCTTTTTTATATATTAATATTTGCTTTGTGTTCATTGATAATTTCGATGAATGGGCTTGACATTATATCATCTATATCAATATCAGCCTCTTCAATTGGTAATATCGGTCCTGGTTTGGGTACGATTGGGCCATCTGGGAATTGGGGACATCTTAATGATTTTAGTAAATATTTAGCTACATTTTGTATGCTATTAGGTAGATTGGAAATATTTACAGTAATAATACTTTTTAGTAGGACATATTGGAAATCATGAAATACATAAAACTTGAAATTAAAGATAAAACTCTCATTATATATTTAAATAGAGTTGAAAAATTAAATGCTTTAAACTCTACTATGATTAAAGAGCTTGATAAAGTCTTTACTCAATATTTAAATGATGAGTCAGTGCGCTGTGTCGTTATAACTGGAGCTGGAGACAAATCATTTGTTGCAGGGGCCGATATTAAAGAAATGGAAGCTTTCTCATCTTTAGAGGCTGCAGATTATTCCAATAAGGGGATTAATTTATTTAATAAAATTGAAGCTTATACAAAACCTATAATTGCTTCAATCAATGGCTACGCATTGGGTGGAGGATGCGAGTTAGCAATGGCATGTCATATTAGATATGCTTCACCAAAATCATTGATTGGCTTACCTGAAGTAACATTAGGCCTTATACCTGGTTATGGAGGCACTCAAAGATTAAGAAATTTAGTAGGATTAGGAAAAGCTTCAGAATTAATATTTTCTGGAAAGTATATAAAGTCTGAAGAAGCTTTAAAAATAGGTCTTATTAATAAAATCTGCGAAGATCCTATGGAAGAATCTGTCGCGCTTGCTAATAAGATATCGAAAAATAGTCCTCTAGCTATTAAGTATGCTATTCAGTCTATGGTATCTGGATTAAATAATAATTACTTGGATTCGTTTGATATTGAAAATAATTTATTTTCTAATTTATTTGATACTGATGATTCCAAAGAAGGCATAAACGCTTTTCTTAATAAACGACCTCCTGAATTTAATGGAAAGTAGTATTTTCTAAAATGAAAAGTGATAAAATTCGAAATTTCTGTATTATAGCTCATATTGATCATGGGAAGTCAACTTTAGCTGATAGAATTATTGAATATACTAATACACTTTCAAAGGCAGATATGAAGAATCAGGTTTTAGACGATATGGATTTAGAACGCGAAAGAGGTATTACAATTAAATCCCACCCTATAAAAGTAATGCATCAATTAGACAATATAGATTATGAAATGAATTTAATTGATACTCCAGGTCATGTTGATTTTACATATGAAGTATCTAGAAGTATGGCAGCTTGTGAGGGTGCAATACTCGTAGTAGATGCTGCTCAAGGGGTAGAAGCGCAAACGGTAAGTAATGTTTATTTAGCAATGGAATCAGATTTAACTATTATCCCTGTTTTAAATAAAATTGATATTCCTAATGCTAATATTGATGACAGCAAAAAACAAATTATTGATTTAATTGGGTGCGATGAAGAAGACATACTTCTATCAAGTGCAAAGGAAGGTAAAGGAATTAATGGAATTTTAAAGGCTGTAATAGAAAAAATTCCTCCACCTAATATAGGTGATAGTAAAACAAGAGGATTAATATTTGATTCATTTTATGATCAATACAGAGGAGTTGTCGTATATCTAAGGATGTATGATGGAAATATAAAGAAAGGTGAAAATGCTGAGTATTTTTCAAATAATTACTCCCATGAAATTATAGAAGTTGGTAATCTTAAACTAGAAAGAGAAAAAACTGATATAATTAAATCAGGAAATGTTGGATATGCAATTATTAATACAAAAAATGTAGATCAGCTAAGAGTTGGCGATACACTTACAACCACTCAAAACAAGGCAGATAAACCCTTGCCAGGGTATAAAGATATTAAGCCTATGGTTTTTAGCGGAATGTATCCTGTTGATTCTCAAGATTATGAAGATTTACGTAAAAGTTTAGATAAATTAAAATTAAATGATTCTTCTCTAGAATTTACTCCTAATACATCTCATGCTTTAGGCTTTGGATTTAGATGTGGATTTTTAGGACCATTGCATATGGAAATTGTACAAGAACGGCTAGAAAGAGAATTTAATATGGATTTAATTACAACCTCTCCTAATGTTCGTTATAGAGTTCATATGCATGATGATACTTATGTCGATTTAGATAATCCATCCGATTTACCTGAAACTGGATCTATAAATAATATATATGAACCATATATAAGAGCTGAAATAATATCTCCATCAGAGTATATTGGTTCTATCATGAATATTTGTATTAATAGAAGGGCTGAATATAAGTCAACTAATTTTCTATCTAAAGAGAAAGTGCAACTAATTTTTCATATGCCATTAGGAGAAATTATTTACGAATTCTTTGAAAAACTTAAAGCCTCTACAAGAGGTTATGCTACTTTGGATTATGATATTATTGAAGACCAACCAGGTGATTTAAGAAGGTTAGATATGAAAATAGCTGGTGAAATCGTAGATGCATTAAGTATTATTGTTCATAAAGATGCTGCCTATAAAAGTGGCTCTGAATTATGTAAAAAGTTAAAAAAGATAATTCCTAGACATCAGTTTGAGGTTCCTATTCAGGCTGCCATTGGTAGCAAAGTTATAGCAAGAGAAACTGTTAGAGCTCTAAGGAAAAATGTTACTGCGAAATGTTATGGTGGTGATATTACACGTAAAAGGAAACTTATTGAAAAGCAAAAAGAAGGTAAAAAAAGAATGAAAAAAGTAGGCAATGTAGATTTACCTCAAGAAGCATTTTTAGCAATACTAAATATTGATAAGGAGTAAGTATGTACCCTGTTTTATTAACTATTGGAAATATATCTATATCATCATTTGGATTTATGATTGTAGTTGCTTTTTTATCTGCTAATTATATTTTAAAGAAGGATTTTATTCGATATGGCTATGACCCTGATTTTGCTGATGATATTATTTTTAGAGCTGCTCTAGGTGGTATTCTTGGCGCAAAACTGTATTATTTAATTGAGAATGTTGGTAATGGTGCATATGAGAACATTTATGGTATAGTAAATATTTTAAATGGTATTATAACATTTGATTCGCATTTAATATCTATTGGAATTCAGAGTTTTGGTGCAGGTCTAGTTTTTTTAGGTGGACTAATTGGCGGTCTACTTATGGTAACATTATTTATAAGGAAAAAAGAATTGGTTTGGCTTAAAATTGCAGATATTATAGCTCCTTTAATTGCACTTGGCCATGGAATAGGAAGAATTGGATGTTTGTTGGTTGGAGATGATTATGGCATTCCAACAAATCTTCCTTGGGCTATATCTTTTCCAAATGGTGCGCCACCATCAACTGCGTATTATATTGAAAAAGCGGGGTATATTTTTCCTGATCCTATTTCTCCATCAACAGTATGCGCTGTTCACCCAACTCAGATATATGAAATGATTCTTTATTTTATAATATTTATTTTTCTAAGAAAAATGCTTCATAGGAAACATTTTGATGGGGAGATTTTCATGAATTATTTATTTTTAGCCGGTATAAGTCGTTTTTTAGTTGAATTTATTCGTCTAAATACTAAATATTATATGAATTTATCCGGTGCTCAATATATATCAATAATTATGATGCTTGTTGCAATTGTATGGCATTATTATTATAGAAAAAATATTTTAAATGGAAAGAGTTGATTGCTATTTATGTGGGAGTAAAAGCAATAGCCATAATAATATACTCCTTAGAAAAGAAGACTTAGATAATATAGAGTTATTTAATATAAATCTATGTAAATGTGGATTTAATTTTTTAAATCCTCGACCTAGCTCTTCTGAAATAGGTAAATATTATAAGTATACTGAGTATCATCCTCATGCACGCGGAAGAGGGTTGATTTATTATTTTTTTAATCTATCTAGAAAAATAACATATAGATGGAAACTTAAAATAATGAAGAATCAATCAATTCAGAGTATAAAACACCTAGATTATGGAGGAGGTGATGGTTCATTTACAAAGTTCTTAATTGGTAAAGGTGTAGAATCGATATCTTATGATAAATTTTACTCAGATATAAAAAATGATATTATTAAAAAGAGTCAGTTTAATCTTATTACATTATGGCATTCTCTTGAACATATTCATGATTTAGATACGTTGTTTTCTGAAATCGATCAATTTCTTGATAAGAAAGGAAAAGTTATTATATCTGTACCTAACTTTGATGCTCCAGAGAGAAAATATTTTAAGAATAATTGGAAAGCATATGATGTTCCTAGACATATATATCATTTTGATTCATTTTCATTAGATATGTTACTTGAAAATAAAGATTTTAAGGTATTAAAAAGGAAAAGAATGCTTCTTGATACTGTATATATATCAATATTAAGCAAGAATGATGACATTGGTTACGTGAAATTATCCTATATTATTATTAAGTCAATTTTTATAACATTGCTAAAAGGACCCAGATTTTCGTCCTCTTTATTATATATCTGTGAAAAAAATAATTAACATAATTATAATTTTATTTTTATTTCTTAGCTGTGGAAAGAAAGAATCGATAACTAATTTTCAAGATGTGTATATATATACATCTGAAGAAGATAAATATATAATAAAAGATGTCGTTGAAGATTATCTTTTCAATTTCACCTTTCATACACCAACACCTCAAAAAAGATATAATCCTATATGGCAAACAGAATTAGATTTTCTTAGAAAGCCTAAAAATTCTCAATTAATGTTGATATCGATAGAAAACCCAAAAGATACTACTATAGATGCTATAACAGATCATTTGCTTTTAAATTCTAAGGATGAAGATTCGATGATTCTTATTAAAGATTATTTTTGTAGAAATCAGAACCTATTCATTCTTAAATATTCCAGTCAAGGAGAAATGATGGCTGATATTTATAATAAGAAAAAATGGATATTAAAAGAACTGAAGAATAATGACATGAAGAAAATCAGAGATTACTCATTTAGGAGTGGTATAAATAAAGATATAATGATGACTCTAGATAGTTTATTTTCTATTGATATGGAAATTCAAAAAGATTATGAAATCATTAAGCAAAATATAGAAGAAAAAAAAATATGGATTGGGAGAGCCTATCCTTATCGTTGGATGTTATTTTATGAGGACAATATTGATTTTTATAATACCCCAGAAGAAACATGGAGCAGATTCGAAAATAAATTTAATGATATTCTAAATATAGATATCATACCTTATGAAACACAATTTGATAAAGTATTAGTTAACAATTTGAAAACTAAGAAATTATATGGTTTATTTGGTACTAAAATAGATTCAAGGAATCCTACAGGCGGACCATTTATTTCATATATTTTTGAATTAGAGAAAACTAATAAAGCATTAGTAGTTGTTGGCTTTGTAAATTTCCCTGGTGAAAATAAAGTTTTTCATATAAAAGAATTAGAATATATTATTGAAACAATTAACATGAATGAAAGGAATATGAATTATGAATAATAAAGTGGCCATTTTAATAGGCAGTGAAACGGATAGAGCTACAATGGAAGCGGCTGATAAATATTATGAATATTTTAATATTGACTATGAAATAAAAGTAATGTCAGCACATAGAAATCCAAATCAAGTACATAAATTTTGCTCTGAAGCTAGAGATAGTGGCTATAAAATACTTGTTGGTGCGGCTGGGATGGCTGCTCATCTTGCCGGGGCAATAAAAGCAAATACGACGTTACCAGTGATAGGTGTACCATTAGATGGCGGAGTATTAACAGGCTTAGATTCATTGCTCTCTACACTTCAGATGCCTAAAGGCGTACCTGTTGCTACTATGGCTGTAGGTAAGTCTGGAGCTATTAATGCAGCTATTCTTTGTGCAGAAATATTTTCTTTAATAGATAATGATATGGTTCAAAAATTGGCTGAATTTAAAAGTAATGGTGCAAAATTATAGAAAAAAAATATTAATCATTGGGGCAAATGGGCAGTTAGGTTCAACTCTTGAAAAGTATTTAACGAAATATTATGAAGTTTATGCTACTTCATATATGTCAAAGGATCCTCTAGATGTGACGAATAGAAAAAAGTTAGATGCAGTAATATCTACTATTAAACCTAATTACGTTATTAATTGCGCAGCATTTACTAATGTGGATAAAAATGAAACTGATAGAAAATATGCATATAGTGTCAATGTAGGTGGAATAAAAAATATTATATCAGCAACTAATAAAGATATAAAAATAATTCATATATCTACAGATTACATATTTGATGGTTTAAAAGAATCTTACAAAGAAAACGATATACCAAACCCTTTGAATTATTATGGTAAGCTTAAACTAGAGTCTGAAAATATTTTAAAGTCATCTAATAGGTCTTTTCTAATTATTCGTCCATCTGTTATCTATAACGATTCTCACCAAAATTTTTATACTTGGGTTTATCAGTCATTAATAAAAAACAAGAAAATAAAAGTAGTTACAGATCAAATTAGTAATCCTACTTGGAGTTGGTCTCTTTCTGAGGTTATATATAAATCTATCTTAAATAACTTAGATGGAGTTTTTCATTATGGAGGGGGTGATGTTATTTCAAGGTATGAATTTGCTTTGAAAATTTCCGATATATTTTCATTTAACTCTAGTAATATTGTTCCTGTGGAAACATCTGAAATAAATCAATTAGCTAATAGGCCAGCTAGGAGTACTTTGAATAGTGATAAAATAAATAAAATTCTTAAAATTAATCACCCAGATATGGATTATATTATTAATCTCTTTAAGGATAGAATTAGTGAATAAGATATTAGCTATTACACCTACTTATAATGAAATTTTAAATATTGAGAATTTAATAAATTCTATTATTTCATTAGATATGGATATAGATATTTTAGTGGTTGATGATGCATCTCCTGATGGTACTGCAGATTATGTCAAATCTCATCCAATGTATAATCAGAATATATTTCTAATATCTCGTCCTGGGAAGCTTGGTTTAGGCTCCGCTTATTGCTCGGGGTTTGAATGGGCGTTAAATAAGCAATATAGTAAAGTAATTCAGATAGATGCAGATTTATCACATAATCCTAAGTATATCCCTTTGATTATTAAAGAGAGTAATAATTATGATTTGATTATTGGTAGCAGGTATGTTGATGGTGTTAATGTTGTTAATTGGCCTATGAGTAGACTTCTATTAAGCTACTTTGCTAATTTATATTGTAGGTTAATTTTAGGTATTAAAATTAAAGATTTTACAGGTGGCTTTAAATGCTTTAATAGAGAAGTCCTAAAGCAAATTGATTTTAAGAATGTTAAGTCAGAGGGGTATTCTTTCCAGGTAGAAATGAATCTAAAAGTATATAGTAAAAACTTTACTATTAAAGAAGTTCCTATAATTTTTAATGATAGGACATCGGGTTCATCAAAAATGAGCAAAAAAGTAATTTTTGAAGCAGTATATATGGTCCCATTCCTAAGAATTAGAAAATTATTTAAAATCCTATGAAATTATCTATTATAATTGTCTCTTACAATGTTAAAGATTATGTAAAACAATGTATACGCTCTATATATAATAGCACTTTAGATTCAAGTAGCTATGAAATTATTGTTGTAGATAATGATTCTCATGATGGCACAGTAAGAGAATTGAAAAAAAGTTTTCCTAAATTAATTATAAAAAAGAATTCTGAAAATTTAGGTTTTTCTAAAGCTGTAAACATTGGAATTGCATTAGCCAAAGGCGATTTTATATCTATTATAAACCCCGACATTATTTTAGGAAAAGAAACATTTGCTAAATTAATAGATTATCTGAATCATAATAATAAAACTGGATGTATAGGCCCAAGAATTCTTAATAGTGATGGTTCTATACAGCACTCTTGCAAACGTTCATTACCCACACCTATAAGTGCGTTATGGAGATTATTAGGTATTGATAAGGTTTTTCCTAAAAGCAAATTTTTTGGCAAATATAACCTTACATATCTCGATATAAATAAGACTCATAAAGTTGATGCAATTAGTGGTGCTTTTATGTTGATAAAAAGGAAAGTAGTTAAAGAAGTAGGACTATTTGATGAACGTTTTTTTATGTTTGGTGAAGATCTTGATTACTGCTACAGAATCAATCAAAAAAAATATGATATCATTTATAACCCTAGCACTGAGATTGTGCATTATAAAGGTGAAAGTGTAAAACAGGCTCCATATAATATGGTTAATATTTTTTATTCAGCTATGCTTATATATTTTGATAAATATTCTTCTAATCATAGATATTGGAGCTTTTTCAGTTTTTTTATTAAAGTGGGATTAAAAATACATAGAAGCGCAGCATTTATTCAGTTATTATTGAGCAAGGTATACTCTTTAATTCTTGATTCAATTTCTATTCTTATTTCTTTTTCTTTTTCTATATATTTTTGGTACTCTTTTAATTATAGTCAAAATATTACAGTGTCAGATATTAGTTACCATGGACTACTTATAATTAATTTTTTAATATCTTGGTATGTTGCTTCGATTATAACAAGAATTTACCGAAGAAATCACTTTACTCAATCTTTATTATTTTTAACATTAGTGATAACCTTTTTGGTTTCCTCTACTACTACATATTTTATTTCATATTTTGCATATTCTCGAGCAGTACTCCTGCTTGCGACTTTCCTATCTTCATTTCCAATTATAGGATGGCGGGTTATTATAAAGATATTCGCAAATAGGAATGTTAAAAGTTTTGGCTCTTTGAAGAATTTTTTTGATAGGAGAATATTAATTATTGGTGCAGATAAAGAGACTGTAAAAGTAGGTGACAAAATTGGCTCAAATCCATACAATAACATAAAATTAATTGGCTTTATTGATACTGAAAATTTTTCTCATATAGATACTTTTTTAGGGAAAATTGAATATTTAGATGATATAGTGATTAATAATAATATTAATGAAATAATTATTAGAGAAGGTTATTATGATTCCAGTAAGATGTTTTCATTAATCAAATTATTGAATAAATTAAATCTGTCATTAAAAATTATTCCAAAAGGCGATGATATTATTCTAGGAAAAGGTACAATTGAAGAAATAAATGGAATAGATTTATTATCATATAAAGTATCTTTTCTAGAGAGAAATAATATACTTATAAAAAGAATTTTTGATTTATTTTTTTCGATGTTATTAATTTCTTTATCAATTCCCATCCAAATAATTTGTTTAGCGTTAAATGGGATTAGTAAAAAAACTATTTGGGGATTAGGAGATCATAAATTTGATATATATTATTTTAAAACTAAGTTTAAGTTTATTAGAATGATTCCACTATTATATTCTATATTATTTGGTAGGACTAGCTTTGTTGGTAGTGAAATATTAGATTCAGACGAAACCAATCCTAATAATATATTAAAGCCTGGAATGACTGGTATATATAAATTAAATAAAAATAATAATAAATATGACTATTTCTATTTAGAAAACTATTCATTATTATTAGATATAGAAATAATCTTTAAAACTCTAAGGATATGATGTCTAATAAATATATATATGATTTTGAAAAACCATTAAATGATATTCAAAATAAGATTGATGAGCTAAGGACTACATCAATTAAGACTGGTGTAGATATTACACTTAAAATTAATGATCTTGAGGAAGAGCTTTATCAAGAAGCTATTAAAATCTATTCATCTCTGACTAGGTGGCAGAAAGTCCAGCTTGCAAGACATCCTGATAGATTACATTCTAAGGATTATATAGATAAAATTACATCATATTGGATGGAATTGCATGGTGATAGAAAGTACGCTGATGATAAAGCAAT
>CEQN01212164.1_pt1 | contig 12000 bp, 7 predicted proteins | sample 427011 | NCBI WGS metagenome assembly CEQN01 (sample SAMEA2621277, study PRJEB7988) | marine metagenome | biome: marine biome (ENVO:00000447); feature: deep chlorophyll maximum layer (ENVO:xxxxxxxx); material: "saline water (ENVO:00002010), including plankton (ENVO:xxxxxxxx)" | depth 120 m
TTTGATGTTGAATTTGCAGCATTTGAATTTAATGATGAAAAAACATATGGAATTCAATTTCACCCTGAAGTATATCATTCTGAAGATGGATCAAGAATATTAGAAAATTTTTTAGTCAATATTTCAAAGATTAAGCAAGATTGGACTCCCGATTCTTTTGTAGAAATGACATTAAAAAATTTAAAAAATCAAATTGGCAAAGATAAAGTTATACTTGGATTATCTGGAGGTGTAGACTCAACAGTAGCTGCAGTTTTATTGAATGAATCTATTGGAAATCAATTAACTTGCATTTTTGTAAATAATGGTTTATTGAGAAAAAATGAATATAATTCTGTTCTTAATCAATACAAAGGAATGGGTTTAAATGTTAAAGGAGTTGATTATTCAGAATTATTTTTAACGAATTTGAAAGGAGAATCTGATCCTGAATCTAAACGTAAAATTATAGGAAACACCTTTATTGATGTATTTGATGATGAATCAAAAAAAATAAAAGGAGTTTCCTGGCTTGCCCAAGGAACAATATATCCTGATGTCATAGAGTCGATTTCAGTAAACGGGCCTTCAGCTACAATAAAATCTCACCATAATGTTGGCGGTTTGCCTGATTATATGAAACTTAAAATAGTTGAACCTCTAAGAATGCTTTTTAAAGATGAGGTTAGGAAGGTAGGAAATAGTCTTTCTATTGATAAATCAATTCTTGGAAGACATCCTTTTCCTGGTCCTGGTTTAGCAATTAGAATTTTGGGTGAAATTACAATTGACAAGTTGAATGTTCTTCAAAAGGTGGATTCTATTTTCATTGAAGGATTAAAAAAATGGAATTTATATGACAATATTTGGCAAGCAGGAGCAATGCTTTTACCTGTAAATAGTGTTGGTGTTATGGGAGATGAAAGAACATATGAAAAATGTGTTGCACTAAGAGCAGTTCAGTCTACTGATGGAATGACTGCTGATTGGGTTGATTTGCCTTATGAGTTTTTGCAAAAAATTTCAAGTGAAATTATAAATAAAGTTTCAGGTGTAAATAGAGTTGTTTATGATATAAGCTCTAAACCACCTGCTACTATTGAGTGGGAGTAAAAATTATAATATGTTTTTTAAAGTAAACTTTTTGTCAATATTTTTAATAATATTCATTTCATTTACATATGCTCAAAACAATCTAACACCTGAAAGTTTTATAATACATAAGGTTAAAAAAGGTGATAATCTTTTTAATTTGACTAAAAAATATGGAGTAAATTCAGAACAAATAGAGGAGTATAATCCAATGCTTATCAAAAAAGGTTTAAAAAGAAGAATGCAGCTAAGGATACCAGTTTATTCCGAATTAAAATTAAAAAATCCAGTTGTTAATAAAACAAATGAATATATTGTTAAACCTAAAGATACTAAGTGGAGAATAGCATATGAGTTTGGTATTAGTATAGATGAGTTAGAAAAATTAAATCCATCTATTAAAAATGAACTTAAGTATGGTCAAACAATTTTTTTACCAAAAAAAAATATTGAGGATAAAAAATCTGTAGAATTAGGATTTTATTACTATAAGGTTAAGCCAAAAGAAGGTTACTATAGGATTAAATTAAAGACTGGGATTGATAAATCAATTATAGATTCACTTAACCCTCAACTTCATTCAGGAGGCCTTAAGCAAGGTATGGTTCTAAAATTACCTATTCTTATTTCTGATAAACTAAATATGAAGGATAGTTTTTTGACAGAAAAAATTACTCTTATAGATTCCATTATTAAAAAAGATCAAATTAAAATTGTCTTTTTTCTTCCATTTAAATCATCATCTATAGAGTTTGATTCAATCGATAAAACAGAAAAGTATTTAAAAAGAAGAACGCTTACATCAATAGCTCTAGATTTCTATTCAGGATCAATTATGGCAATGGAAAAAATTGAAGATAATGGGATTAATTTGGATGTAAAAGTATTTGATACTCAAAACAAAAAAGATGAAATTGAAAAACAAATAAATTTATTAGATCAATCCAATATTGATCTAATAATTGGACCAATGTTGCCAAAAAATTTCAACTTTCTGTCATCAAAAATGAAATTAGCAGAGATTCCTAAGGTAGCCCCTTTATCTACTAACCCTGTAATTATGAGAAAAGGTGTTGTTCAAAGTATTACACCTAAATCATACATTCGTGATCAAATGAAAAATTATTTAAATGAAACAATTGATAAAAGTGATAATATTCTAATAATTTCAGACTCAATTAATAGAGAGACAGAAAAGAAACTTAGTTCAATTTTTCCAAAAGCTACCAGTCTAAGGCCAGAAATTGGAGACTTTCTTCTTCCAGAATTATTAGATTCATTAATTGTAGACACTTTGCCAAATAAAATTATACTTGAAACGGAGAAATTTTCGTTAATTTCTAGTGCGAGTTCTCAGATTCGCTCTCAATTAAGTGATGAGAAGGAAATAAGACTTTATACAACTTACCACGGATCTTCATACGATGATCCAAATCTTTCAAATAAATTATTTAGCGATCTTGATTTTACTTATATGTCTGATTATTATCCAAGAGAAATCAATGATTTAGAATTTTTAAAAAGTTTTATTAATCGTTTTGGAATTCCCCCAAATAAAACATCTATTAGAGCATATGATTTAGTTTATGATTTGATTTTAAGAATTACAACACAAGGCAATTTATATTTAAGCTCTACTATAGGAGAAACAGAGTATATAAACAATAAATTTAATTATGTTTCTGATGTTGAAGGAGCTTATATTAATAAATCATATTTTTTATTAAAACATCAGTCCTATGATATTATTGAAATAAATAAATAATTTAAATTTGATAATAAGATCATCCATATTTTGTAAATTTGAGTCCGGTATATAAAGATTATAAATTATGTCCAAAACAAAGTATATTTTTGTTACCGGTGGAGTTACTTCTTCTCTAGGAAAAGGTATTGTAGCAGCATCTTTAGCTAAATTACTTCAATCTCAAAAATTTAGAGTTACTATTCAGAAGTTTGATCCTTATATCAATGTTGATCCAGGCACATTAAATCCATATGAGCATGGAGAATGTTATGTAACACATGATGGTGCTGAGACAGATTTAGATTTAGGACATTACGAACGTTTTCTTAATGTAAAAACTTCGCAAGAAAATAATGTTACAACCGGAAGAATATACCAAAGTGTAATTGAAAAAGAGAGAAAAGGAGATTTTTTGGGAAAAACAGTTCAAGTTGTACCTCATATAACAAATGAAATTAAAGAAAGAATGTTATTATTAGGTCAAACTGGTCAATATGATATAATTATAACTGAGATTGGCGGAACAGTAGGAGATATTGAATCTCTTCCATATATTGAAGCTGTAAGACAACTTATTTATGAATTAGGAGAAAATAATGCAATAACAATTCATTTAACTTTGATTCCTTTTTTATCTGCAGCAGCTGAACTTAAAACTAAACCTACTCAACATTCAGTTAAAACATTAATGGAAAGTGGAATCAATGCTGATATTTTGGTTTGTAGAACTGAGTATGAATTGTCAGATGATTTAAGAAAGAAACTTGCCTTGTTTTGCAATGTTCAATTCGAAGCAGTAATACAATCGATTGATGTAGAAACAATATACGATGTTCCATTAAAGATGCTTGATGAAAAGCTTGATAAGGTAGTTCTTGAAAGATTAAAATTAAAACCAAAAGAGTCTCCCGATCTTAAACAGTGGAAAGAGTTTTTGAACAAACATAAAAATCCTAAAAGCAAAGTTAAGATTGGCTTAGTAGGAAAATATGTTGAGTTACAAGATTCATATAAATCAATACTTGAATCTTTTATTCATGCTGGGGCTGTAAATGAAGTTCAAGTCGATGTAATTTCAATTCACTCTGAATTTATTTCGGAAAATTATAATATTGAAAAAATTAATGATCTTGATGGAGTTCTTGTTGCTCCAGGATTTGGAGAAAGAGGAATTGAAGGAAAAATTAAAGCAATTGAATATGTTAGAAAAAATAAAATTCCTTTTTTTGGTATTTGTCTAGGAATGCAAATGGCTGTAATTGAATATTCAAGAAATGTTTTAAAATTAAAAGATGCCAATTCAACCGAAATGTCAATTAAAACAAAGAATCCAGTTATTGATCTGATGGAGAGTCAAAAAAATATTAAAAACAAAGGAGGAACAATGAGATTAGGTTCATGGGATTGTGATTTAGTTCCGGGTAGTTTGGTTAGTAAAATTTATAATATTCCCTTAATTAAAGAACGTCATCGACATAGATATGAGTTTAATGAAAAGTACAAGGATATTGTGTTTTCGAAAAATATGAAAGCAACTGGAATTAATCCTCAAACAGGCTTAATTGAAATTGTTGAAAACAATAATCATCCTTGGTTTATTGGTGTTCAGTTTCATCCTGAATATAGAAGCACTGTTTCAAATCCTCACCCATTATTTGTTTCTTTTGTAGAAGCTGCATTAAAACATTCTAATTCAAAATAAAATGGAAGAAGAAAGATTTGATCCATACAAATTTACAGGCGTTATATTGATCGCTATGATTCTAACCTGGATGCTTTTCCGTAATGAAAATGCAAGCAATAATTATTCTCAAACAAACGATTCTAAAACATTACAAGAGTCAAAATTAAATAATGAGATTAAGAAGCCTGAGCAAAAATCTTTTCAAAATAATGATTTGAATTTGTCTTATGGAGCTTTTAGTAGCTGGTTAGAACCAAAAAAAATTGAGGAAATAACTATAGAAAACGAAGAGTTAAAAATTATTTTAAGTTCAAAAGGAGCTAACTTAAATCTAGTTAATTTAAAGGGTTTTACTAATCATTTAAACGAACCCCTTAATTTAGTTTCAGAAAGCAATCATTTAATTAATGCAAAAATTAAAAATAGATTGGGTCTAATATTAGAGACTAAGAATATCTTTTTTGAATCATTTAAATCAATTGAAAATAATAATCAATTAGTTGTCTTTAGAGCCAATATTTCTGAAAATAAATTTTTAGAATTTAAGTATTCTCTTCCCAATAAAGGCTATAAGTTAAATTTTGAAATTAGATCTCAAGGCCTAGAAAATATTTTTTCTAGTGACGATATTTTTCTTAACTGGGATACCGAACTTTATAGAAACTCAAAGAGCATTGATTATGAAAACAGATATACTCAATTGACATATGCATATGAGGAAGATAAAGTAGATAATCTTTCATTATCTGGTGAAGATGAAGAGACTGAGGATAAAGTTCGATGGATATCTTATAGACAGCATTTTTTTAGTTCAATTTTAATTCCTAAAAAACCTTTGGATGAAGTTTTTTTGAAGTCATCTGATCTAACTATAAATGATGAATTAAAAAACCGATTTACAAAAAAACTTAACAGTGAATTCAAATTAGAAAGACAAGGTGTAGATGTTTTTTCTCAAATGAATTTTTATTTTGGTCCTACTGATTATCAAATTTTAAAGTCTTATGGGGATTTACTTGAAACTTCTGTTCCATTGGGTTGGGGGATTTTTGGATGGATAAATAGATTTATTTTTCTTCCTCTGTTTTCGTGGCTAGTTACTTTTTTGCCTTACGGAATCGCAATAATAGTATTAACTATAATAGTTAGACTTATTATGTCGCCAGTAGTTTATAAGTCGTATGTCTCTCAAATTAAAATGAAAACATTAAAACCTGAAATTGAAGAGATTTCCAAAAAATATAAAAATGATGCTATGAAAAAACAGCAGGAAACAATGAGTTTATATGGAAAAGCTGGAGTTAATCCAATGTCAGGATGTATTCCTGCTTTGATTCAGTTGCCAATTTTTTATGCATTATTTACTTTTTTTCCGGTAGCATTTGAACTTCGTCAAAAAAGCTTTCTATGGGCTGATGATCTTTCATCGTATGATTCAATTTTTGAACTTCCATTTTCTATTCCTTTTTATGGTGATCATATTAGTCTTTTTCCAATTTTAGCCTCAGTAGCAATTTTCATATATACACTTATGACAACGGGACAGCAATCTATGCCTCAACAAGAAGGAATGCCAAATATGAAATTTATTATTTATTTAATGCCATTGATGATGTTGTTTTTTTTTAATAACTACGCTAGTGGTCTTAGTTTATATTATTTTGTATCAAATACTCTAACAATTTTACTTATGTTGGTTATAAAAAACTTCATAATTAAAGAAGATAAAATAAGAGCTCAAATTGCTGAGAATAAGAAAAAACCAAGTAAGCCTGGAGGATTTTCTCAGAGACTTCAAAAAGCTATGGAGGCAGCTGAAGCTCAAAAGAAAATGAATCAAAAGAATAGAGGCTAGTCTAACAATCAATTTCGCTATTATTTCTGTTAATTGTACCTTTGATTTATGAAAAACAAAAGGGTTGTTATTGCTTTATCTGGAGGAGTTGACTCAAGTGTTGCTGCACTTTTATTGAAAAATGATGGATATGAGGTTATTGGTCTTTTTATGAAAAATTGGCACAATCAAGAAGTTACCATTTCTAATGAATGCCCTTGGCTTGAAGATAGTTATGATGCAGTAATGGTCTGTCAAAAATTAAAAATTCCTTTTCAGACGATTGATCTAAGTAACGAATATAAAGAAAGAATTGTAGATTATATGTTTGAGGAGTATTCAAAAGGAAGGACTCCTAATCCTGACATTTTGTGTAATAGAGAGATTAAATTTGATTTATTTTTAAACATTGCCTTATCATTAGGTGCTGATTATATTGCTACAGGACACTATTGCCAAAAGAGTGTAAAAACAATTGGAAATAAAAAAATTAATCAACTTTTAATGGGTAAAGATTCAAAAAAAGATCAATCATATTTTTTATGTCAATTAAATCAATATCAACTTGATAAAACTCTTTTTCCAATTGGACATCTAGAAAAATCAGAGGTTCGTCAGATAGCTAAAAAAGAAGGTTTAGTTACCGCAGAGAAAAAGGATTCTCAGGGCTTATGTTTTATTGGAAAAGTAAGACTTCCAGATTTTTTGCAACAAAAATTAAAACCAATTAAAGGAGATGTAATTCAAGTTCCAAATTCATTAGAAATTTATAAGAATTATAATTTAAAGAATTCTTCAATTGATAATTTTGATACTAGCTTATCTTTTCCATATAATTATAAAATTAATGATGGAAGTAAAATTGGAATTCACAAAGGAGCTCATTTTTACACAGTAGGTCAGAGGAAAGGCATAGCAATAGGGGGAACAAAAGAACCTTTATTTGTTTTAAAAACAAATGTTGATAATAACGTTATTTATGTTGGTGAAGGAAATTGTCATCCTGGTCTTTATAGGAAAGCTTTACGAGTTTCTTCAAATCAAGTTCATTGGATTAGAGAGGATTTAAAATTGAATGATAATCAAACTATGAATGTTAAAGCTAGAATTAGATATAGACAATCGCTTTTTGAAGCTAAATTGTTTCAGAGAAAAGAGTATTTATATGTTATTTTTGATGAATTTCAATCTTCTGTAACACCTGGTCAGTTTGTTGCATGGTATAATGGAAATGAACTTATTGGATCTGGAATAATTCTTGAATAATGAATAAAATAAAGTCTTTATTTAATATAAAATATCCAATAATACAAGGTGGAATGGTTTGGGCTAGTGGATGGAAATTAGCATCAGCAGTAAGTAATTCTGGAGGACTTGGCATAATTGGAGCCGGATCTATGCACCCTGATCTTTTAAAAGAACATATTTTAAAATGTAAAAAAGCCACATCTAAACCATTTGGAGTAAATGTTCCACTTATTTATCCAGAAATGGATAAAATTATTAAAATATTGATTGATCAAAAAATTCGAGTTGTTATTACATCTGCGGGGAATCCAAATACTTGGACAGCTAAATTGAAGAGTTCTGGAAGTATAGTAATGCATGTTGTTAGTTCTGTTAAATTTGCAATCAAAGCTGAGAAATCTGGAGTAGATGCAATAGTTGCAGAAGGTTTTGAAGCTGGAGGTCACAATGGCAGAGAAGAAACCACAACAATGGTTTTAGTTCCACTTATTAAAAAAGTAATTAAACTACCATTAATTGCTGCCGGAGGAATTGCATCTGGAGCTTCGATGCTAGCTGCTATTAGTTTAGGAGCCGATGGAGTTCAAATTGGTTCTAGATTCGTTGCTTCTCATGAGGCGTCTTCACATATAAATTTTAAAAATGCAATTATATCAGCTGAACAAGGAAGTACAATCTTAACACTTAAAGATTTGACACCTGTAAGAATAATGAAGAATAAATTTTATGAGGAGATTGCTGACTTATATTCAATTGGTGCTTCTTCTCAAAAAATATCTAATCATTTAGGTAAAGGAAGAGCTAAAATAGGAATGTTTGAAGGTGATTTAGATAGAGGGGAGTTGGAAATTGGACAAGTTTCATCTCAAATAAATGAAATAAAATATGCGAAAGAAATTATTGATGAGATTATTAATGAATATGATCAAATTTTAAATATACTTTCTCAGCAAAGAATTTAAATTAAAAATTTAATTCTATTTGCTTATTAAGAATATCCTTCAAATTTTCTTTTTCTCTAATAATTAATGCTTTATTATTATATAAAAATATTTCTATTGGTTTTGGACGCGAATTATAATTATTTGCCATTGCAAAACAGTAAGCTCCAGCATTTTTAAAAACAAGAATGTCTCCTTCAGAAATTTCTTCGATCTCTCTGTTATTTGCGAAAGTATCTGTTTCACAAATATACCCTACGACAGAATAAAACCTTTTTTTTCCTTTTGGATTTGAAATATTTATTATTTCGTGGTATGAATTATAAAACATCGGTCTTATAAAATGATTAAAACCACTATTAATTTGTGCAAAAATAGTTGAAGTTGTTTGTTTCACTGAATTCACTGATGTAATAAAATATCCAGCTTCACTAACTAAAAACTTTCCAGGTTCAAATGCTAAAGCTATTTTCTTACCATATTTTTTACAAAATTTATTAAACCTAATTGTAAGTTTTTCTCCTAGTTCCTCAATATTTGTTTCTATATCTCCTTTTTTATATGGAACTTTGAACCCACTTCCAAAATCTATAAATTCAAGATTTTTAAATTTTAAAGCATTTTCAAATAATATTTCTGATGCATATAAAAAAACTTCAATGTCAAGTATATCACTACCAGTATGCATATGAATTCCATTAATATTCATTTTTGTATTTTTTATTATTCTTAACAAAAGAGGAATTTGATGGATGGATATTCCAAACTTTGAATCAATATGTCCTACTGAAATATTTGAATTTCCACCTGCATTTACATGAGGATTAATCCTTACACAAACTGCTGTATTGGGATTTCGCCTTCCAAATTGTTCTAATATTGATAAATTATCAATATTTATTTGAACACCTAATTTTGAAACTGCTTCAATTTCATCTATAGAAACTCCATTTGGAGTATATATTATTTTATTGGAATCAAAACCAGCTAATAAACCTAGTTCTACCTCTTGAATTGAAACAGTATCAAGCCAGCATCCAAGTTTTTTCATGAATTTTAAAATAGAAATATTTGATAAAGCTTTAACAGCATAGTGGATTCTTAAATTATTTATTTTAGAAAATGCTGTAATTAGCTTTTTATATTGGATTTCTATTTTATTTGCATCGTAAATATATGCAGGGCTTCCAAATTTTTTATTTATTGATAATAATTTCTGAATTTTCAAATTTTAAAAATGAATATGTTATAAAATTAATAAGGTTAAATATACCAGATTAGTTTGGAAATATTTAAAATAATTATGACAAGAAATATAAAATAGTTAGCTTGATTAATATATTGATTTTTATTTTTGCTAAATGTTATAATTTTAAATTATGAACTTACACGAATATCAAGGTAAAAATATTTTAGAAAGCTATGGAGTTGCAATTCAAAATGGTATTGTTGCTGATAGTTCAAGTGATGCTGTAAAAGCAGCAAAAAATCTATCTAAACTCACCAAGACAAAATGTTATGTTGTAAAAGCTCAAATACACGCTGGTGGACGTGGAAAAGGAGGTGGTGTAAAATTGGCTAAATCTTTAGATGAAGTTAAAGATATTTCTGAATCTATAATTGGAATGCAGTTAATAACTCCTCAAACTCCTCCAAATGGTAAAAAGGTAAATAAAGTTTTAATAGCTGAAGATGTTTATTATCCTGGAAATTCTGAACCTAAAGAGTTTTATGTTTCTATTTTATTAAATAGATCAACAGGAAAAAACATGATAATGTATTCAACTGAGGGTGGAATGGATATAGAAAAAGTGGCAGAAGACACACCTCATTTAATTTATAATGAAGAAATTGACTCTGCTATAGGCATACTTCCCTTTCAAGCTAGAAAAGTTGCTTTTAATCTTGGTTTAGAAGGTAATGCCTTTAAATCAATGACAAAGTTTATAACTAGTTTATATAAGGCTTATATTGGAGCTGACGCTTCATTGTTTGAAATAAACCCTGTTCTTAAAACATCAGATGATAGAATTATTGCAGTCGATGCAAAAGTTAGTATTGATGATAATTCTTTATTTAGACACCCTGATTTTAAAAATTTGAGAGATTTAGAAGAAGAAAATCCAACTGAAGTTGAAGCAGGTGAAGTTGGTTTAAACTATGTTGATTTAGATGGAAATGTTGGTTGTATGGTTAATGGAGCTGGACTTGCTATGGCAACAATGGATTTAATAAAACAATCTGGAGGCTCTCCTGCAAACTTTTTAGATGTGGGTGGAACAGCCGATGCGGAAAGGGTTGAATTTGCATTTCGTTTAATTCTCAAAGACCCAAAAGTTGAGGCTATTCTTGTAAATATTTTTGGTGGAATTGTTAGATGCGATAGAGTAGCTCAAGGAATAATTGATGCCTATAAAAATATGGGTGATACAATAAAGGTTCCTATAATAGTCAGACTCCAGGGAACTAACGCTAAACAAGCAAAATTATTAATACAAAACTCGAAGCTTGATGTTATAGCTGCCACTGCTTTTGAAGAGGCAGCTATAAAAGTTCAAGAGGTGTTAAGTTAATTATAGTTTAGATTTTTCTAATTGAAGAATTTTAATTTTGTCTCGAAGAGCTGCTGCTTCAATGAAATCTAGTTCTTTAGCAGCTTTTTCCATATTTTTTCTAGTTATTCGTATTTCTTTTTCGAAGTCATCTTTATTTTTAAATTTAGATGCTGAATGTGATATTTTATACTCTTCAAGCTCTTTTGAGTAGGTAGATACTGAGTTTTTAGCTAAAACATTGTTTAATGATTTATTTAAAGCTTTTGGTTTTTTATTATATTTTAAATTGTATTCTTTTTGTTTGGTTCTTCTATAATTAGTGTCATTTATTGTTTTGTCCATACTTTTTGTTACTTTATCTGCATACATTATTGCTTTACCATTTAAATTCCTTGCTGCTCTTCCTACTGTTTGTGTTAATGACCTTGTACTTCTTAAAAAACCCTCTTTATCAGCATCTAGAATTGCAACTAATGAAACTTCTGGAAGATCTAAGCCTTCCCTTAGAAGATTAACACCAACTAAAACATCAAATCTGCCCAGTCTAAGGTCTTGCATTATTTCAACTCTTTCCAAAGTGTCCACATCGCTATGAATATACCTACACCTTATATTAACCTTAGACAGATAAGAGGTAAGTTCTTCAGCCATTCTTTTTGTTAAAGTTGTTACAAGAGTTCTTTCGTCATTCTCAATTCGTTTTTGAATTTCATCAATTAAATCATCAATTTGATTTAAGCTTGGTCTAACTTCAATTTCTGGATCTAAAAGTCCTGTGGGTCTTATAATTTGTTCTACTATATACCCTTCTGTTTTTTCAAGCTCATAATCTGCAGGCGTTGCACTAACATACATAATTTGATTTTGTAAATTTTCAAATTCTTCAAATTTTAAAGGTCTATTATCCATTGCCGCAGGTA